>OLVZ01002946.1_pt1 | contig 11765 bp, 12 predicted proteins | sample 1673341 | NCBI WGS metagenome assembly OLVZ01 (sample SAMEA3178944, study PRJEB25190) | human gut metagenome | biome: human gut; feature: human-associated habitat; material: faeces | place: Austria | collected 2013 | reverse complement strand
CGATGATCTCTTCTGGTTTTAATCCATCTTTTTTTGCATAATCTAGTAAAGAGCTTCCTTTCTGAGCATTGATAGAAGTAATCTCAATATCCGTTGGAACCGTAGATACAACAGCAAGTCCCGGAATCTTTTCGAGTTCTACACGTAGTTTCTTTAGGGATTCATGATCTGGAGAGTTTGATGTGATCTTTAGGATGCGGTGGTCACTGTTTAATAACGCCTCCTGACCATCAACAAAGATAACATCATCAACTAACTCACGGTAATCATCTAAAGTATATTTCATATCTGGGTGATTGACCTGAATGGCAGGAATGAATACATCTCTTGTATAAATTTCACGTTCTTCTAATGGAAGAAGAGAAATACGTCCTTCTGTTGTAAATAATGCAGGTTCCATTCCGTATTTATTAAATGCATCAAAAATGGTGCGGACAGTTTCTTTGTCAAGAATATGCTCGAATAAAAGATTTCCATCTTTATCAAAAGCACAAGCTCCATTACTGCAGATTAAGTCGCATTTTAATCCGGCTGCTTCCACAAGACCGCGTGCATTTGGATATTCACGTCCTGTGTTGATAATAAAATTGATACCATTTTCCTGAGCTCTTTTGATCGCTTCGACATTGATCGGGGTAATCTGACGATAGCTGTCAAGAAGAGTACCATCCATATCGGATGAAATTAATTTAATCATGTGATAGCCTCCTGTATTGGGTGTAATTTCTTCTCATCTTTATAGTATCACAATTGGAATAGATAAAACATTCCAAATTGCTTTAAAATATATTTCAATGATCATTGTCTGGAAAGAATCTGTTCCAGCACGATCGCAACGCCGTCATGATCGTTATCAGCTGTATGATGCAGACAGATCTCCTGAATGATATCATCTGCATTTCCCATAGCAATGCTTTCGATATAAGGAAGTCCAAGCATAGAATAATCATTTTCACTGTCACCGATAACCATGGTATCTTTCAGTGAAATCTGATATTTCTCAGTATAAAAATGAACGGCTGCACCTTTTAATGCATTTACAGCTGTGATATCGAGACGATATGGACTCTGATGGGATACTGCAAAGTGTGGGACCCGTGTGTGAAGGCTGTTTGTAAGCTGTTCAAGTTTTTGCTGGTCTAAGGACTGCGTTGTGATTTTAATGATCTGTGGATTCTCAGAAAGAAGAAGTTGTCCATTATCATAAAAATGAGCATTTTCAAGTCGTTCACAGATATAAGACTCTTCGTCTAGTATTTGGCTTGGAAATTCTTCTCTCAAAGCGGGAACAACTTCAGAAGACAGATAATTTGCATATCCTTCCTTGGAACCCAAGACACATAATCCACGAGTACTGTGGATCTCATAAAAAGTACGACAGGAACCAAAGATCCGCAGCATCTCAGGGATACGTTTGGTTGGAATATAAGAAGCATGCAGCTGGTGCCCAGAAGTATCAAAGATGCAGGAACCGCCAAAACATGCGATATCACAAGAAATATCGTATGCATCGAGGAGTTTTTTGGCATCAAAATAATTCTGTTCCGTATTGATCAAAAGACGGAGTCCCTTTCTTTGAATTTGTTTGATCGCACGGAGTGTACGATCACTGATTTGTTGTTTGCTGTTAAGCAGTGTTCCGTCAAGATCAGAAACGATCAGCTTTATCATCTTGCCGTCCTCCTTTGTTTTCTAATTATATCTAGGTTAATCGTAACATAAAAAAGCATAAAAATATAGTAGAAAACAGGGTTGAGGCAAAAAGTTGATTTGTGTATAATATGATGTAAGTGTCAATAAGTATAAATTGCGTTTGTGCTTGCACAAATAAGTATAAATTCTCAGAGGTATCGACAGATGAAAGATTATGTTGCATTTGATCTGGAGACAACGGGGTTATCCCTAGATTCAGATCAGATTATTGAAATTGGAGCTGTTAAGATCAGAGATGGGAAGATCAGTGGAAAGTATAACTGTATCATTCATCCAGAGATCGAAGTCAGTGATTTTATCATCAATTTAACAGGAATCAGCAGGGATATGTTAAGGAAGGGAATTCCACTGAAAGAAGGTGTTGAGGAATTTTTGGAATTTAGCGGGGATCTTCCGGTTCTTGGACATAACGTCATGTTTGACTATAAGTTTATGAAGATGGCAGCAGCTTCATTTAAGTATCCGTTTGAGAAAACAGGAGTTGACACGCTAAAAGTAGCAAGGAAGTTATTAACTGGACTTGAAAATAAGAAGCTGGAGACACTCTGTGCTCATTATCATTATGTGAATCAGGCAGCACACCGTGCTTACGATGATGCATTGGCAACAGCTGTTGTGTTTGAGCAGATGAAGAAAGAATTTCCAACAGAAGAGGAAATCTTTCAGCCACAGCAGCTTCAATTCAAGGTAAAGAAAGAACGTCCGGCTACACCAAAACAAAAGAAGTATCTAGAGAATCTGATGAAATATCATGCGATAGGGGAGTGCTTAGATATTGATCAGATGACACAGAGAGAAGCATCAAAGAAGATTGATCATATTATATTAAATTATGGAGTGATGAAGAAATGAAAAAGAAAAGATTTTTTGTATCCGTTATTGCGGTTCTTCTGATCATTGTGATGGTTGGAACAATGGTAGCAGGATATTTGATGATGTAAGAATGAATTTGGAGAGGAAGAAGGAAGAGACGATGAAGAAAAAAATTATCATTGCGGTCGCAGTGATCGTTATTTTGGCAGCAGGTGGAACTTTTTACCTAAACCATAAGGTGAGCAGTGCAGTAAAAGATGGAAAGATCATAAAAGGGGTTTCATGTGAGGGAATTTCTATCGGTGGAATGACAAGATCAGAAGCAAAAGATGCGATTGAATCTCATATGAAGGAGATTCATCAGGAAAAGATCACACTTTATGTAGACGATGAAAGATCAAGTGCCAAGATCGAAGATCTTGGAGCATTCGCTGAGGCAGACAAGACAGTGGAAGAAGCTTATGCACTTGGGAGAAGCGGAAGTATTTTTACAAAGTATTCCGATGTAAAAGAGAAGAAACATAAACTTCCGGTTTATCGCAAATATGATAAAGCGAAGTTTGAAAAGAATGTAAAAAAAGCAACAAAGAAGATTGTTTCAGAACCAAGAAATGCAAGTGTGAAACGTAAGGCTGGCAAATTTGTCGTGATCAAAGAAAAGACAGGTTATACATTAAATATGAATGAAACATTTGCGAATTTCAAAAAAGCAGTTGAAGCTGGAAAACATCAATTTGAACTGGATGTTGTAAAGAAAAAAGCAAAATATACATCAAAAGATATGGCAGAGATCAAAGATGTACTTGGAACTTATACAACCGAATACGGTGGATCTCCATATGGTCGTAAAGTAAATGTTGCTAATGGTGCAAGTAAGATCAATGGAAGCATTGTTTATCCAGGAGAGACATTATCTGTATATAAAACCGTATCACCATTTACAAAAGAAAATGGATATGCACTCGCAGGTTCCTATGAAAATGGACAGACGGTTCAGACATATGGTGGTGGAATCTGCCAGGTATCTACTACTTTGTATAATGCAGTTATCCGTGCAGAATTAAAGATCGTAGAACGTTTTCCACATTCTATGACCGTACATTATGTACCAAGATCTGCAGATGCAGCGATCGCAGGAACGCATAAGGATATGAAGTTTAAGAATACATTCGATACTCCGATCTATATTGAAGGAAAAGCAAATGGTTCAACGATCACATTTACGGTCTATGGAAAGAAAAAAGATCCAAAACGTACGGTAGAATTCTTATCTGAGACAACACAGGTAAAAGAAAGTTCTGAAAGTACAGTTAGCGATAATACGCTTGCCGAAGGACAGAAAGTTTTGGAAAGCTATGGACATACAGGATACAGTGCAAGACTTTGGAAGATCGTGAAGATCAATGGTAAACAGGTATCCAAAAAGGTATTTAATACTTCCACATATATGTCAACACCAACGGTTTATCGTGTAGGAACAAAGAAAGCGGAAGATAAAAAAGACGATAAAAAGGATAAGAAAAAAGATTCAAAAGAAACAACAGCACAGAAGTCTGAGACAACAACAGCAGCACATAAATCTACAACGGCAGCACAGAAGTCTACAACAGCGAAGAGATCAGCGGCTGTGAAATCTCAGGGAAGCACAGGAAATTAAGGATGAAAATAGGAAAATTATCAGAATCTGCATTGCAGAAAGTTGTGTTTGAGCAATTGCATACAAGGAGAGATGAAGTCTTAGTAGGACCTGGAATCGGGGAAGATTGTGCGGCATTGAAACTTCAGGAAGGAGAAGTATTTGTCACATCAACAGATCCGATCACAGGCACGGTAAAAGAAATCGGACGTCTGGCAGTTCATGTAACTGCCAACGATCTTGCATCCGCAGGAGCTGAGACGATCGGACTTATGGTGACAGCACTTCTGCCACCAATGATCAAGGAAGCACAGATCAAGAAGATGATGCAGCAGATCAATGCAGAGTGTGAGAAATTAAATATCATGGTATTAGGCGGCCATACAGAGATTACGGCAGCGGTTACGCAGCCAGTATTATCTGTGACAGGGATTGGAAAAGTGAAAGAAGATGAATTGATCCTATCTGGCGGGGCGAAACCAGGTCAGGATATCGTAGTCACAAAATATCTTGGTATGGAAGGAACGGGAATCATCGCAAATGAAAAAGAAGACGAGTTAAAAGAATGGTTTTCTGATACATTTATTGATGATGCAAAGGCATTTCTAGATGATATCTCTGTCGTGCCAGAAGGTCTGATCGCCAGAAAATATGCATCTTGTATGCATGATATCACCGAAAGCGGAGTTTATGGTGCTTTATGGGAGATTTCCAAAGCATCTGGTGTCGGGGTGGAGGTTTGCATTGAAGATATTCCATTAAGACAACATACGATCGAATTTTGTGAACGATATGATCTGAACCCATATCAATTGATCTCAAGTGGATCTATGCTGATCACAACAGATCATGGAAGAACATTAGTCAATGAACTGGAACAGGCAGGCATCAAAGCAACCATTATTGGTCATACAACAGATTCCAGAGATAAAGTAATCTATCGTCAGGGAAAGGCAGCGAATCTGGAGGCACCTAGACAGGACGAGTTATATAAAATATATTCTGAAAATAATCGCAGATAATTTTCAGAGAGAAAAATGGAGGAAACAGTATGAACACAGAATTAAGAGAACTGATTTTAAAATTGATCGAGAAAAACAGTCGTTTAGCGATCCATGATCTGGCGGTGATGCTAGATGTCGCGGAGACGGAAGTCGCCAATGAGATCGCAGATATGGAAAAAGAACATATCATCTGTGGGTATCATACTTTGATCAACTGGGACAATACAAGCAAGGATCAACTGACAGCGATGATCGAGGTAAAAGTAACACCACAAAGAGGTCAGGGATTCGACCGCATTGCAGAACGTATTTATAATTTTCCAGAAGTAAAAGCCGTTTATCTGATGTCTGGGGGATATGATTTCATGGTTATGTTAGAAGGAAAGACGATGAAAGAGATCTCTATGTTCACATCATCCAAATTAGCTCCACTGGAATCTGTTGTCAGTACAGTAACACATTTTGTATTGAAGAAATATAAAGATCATGGAACTGTTCTTGAAGCAAAGAAAGTGGATGAGAGACAGGCGGTGACTCCATAATGAGAGATTTTTTATCAAAGAGAGTTGTAAGTCTGGAACCATCCGGAATCCGCAAGTTTTTTGACATTGTAAGCGAGATGCCGGATGCCATTTCCTTAGGTGTAGGGGAACCAGATTTCGATACGCCATGGAGAGTCAGAGAAGAAGGAATTTACTCATTGGAGCGAGGCAGAACCTTTTATACATCGAATGCAGGGTTAAAGGAGCTGCGCTATGAGATCAGTGAATATTTAGAAAGAAAATACGAATTGGTCTATGATCCAAATCATGAGATCACAGTGACCGTTGGCGGGAGTGAAGGGATTGATATTGCGATGCGTACAATCCTTGATCCAGGAGATGAAGTCATCGTTGTACAGCCATGTTTCGTTTCTTATGTGGCATGTGTTGTTATGGCAGGTGGAACTCCTGTGATCGTAAGTCTTAAGGAAGAAGATAAATTTAAGCTTAAAAAAGAGCAGTTAGAAGCCGCTGTCACAGATAAAACAAAAGCAATGATCATTTCATTTCCAAACAATCCAACGGGTGCGATCATGACAAGAGAAGAGTTAGAACCGATCGCAGAGTTTGCAAAAGAACATGATATTGTTGTAATTTCTGATGAGATTTATTCAGAACTTACCTATGGAAGAGATCACGTCAGTATCGCATCCTTGCCAGAGATGAAAGACAGATCGATCGTAATTAATGGATTTTCCAAGGCATTTGCAATGACTGGATGGAGACTTGGTTATGTTGCAGCACCAAGGTACATGATGAAACAGATGGTCAAGGTTCATCAGTTCTGTATCATGGCAGCGCCGACGACTAGTCAGTATGCAGCGATCGAAGCGATGCGTTCCTGTGATGATGAAGTCGAGGAGATGAGGACTGCATACAATCAGCGCAGACGATTTTTGGTACATGAGTTTCAACGAATGGGAATCGAATGTTTTGAACCAGAAGGTGCCTTTTACATCTTTCCATCCATTAAGAAATTTGGTATGACATCTGAAGAATTTGCAACAAAACTGTTAAATGAAGAGAAAGTAGCAATCGTTCCTGGATCTGCCTTCGGAGCCTGTGGAGAAGGATATCTCAGAGTTTCCTATGCATATTCCATTGAAGAACTAAAAGAAGCTTTAGGGCGCCTGGAACGATTTATCAATCATCTTCCAAAGAAGCAATAGATAAAAAGTTAAGAGATTGGAGAGTTAATAATGCTTCACATAGTATTACATGAGCCGGAGATGCCGGCAAACACTGGAAATATCGGAAGAACCTGCGTGGCATGCGGTGCTGTTCTGCATCTGATCGAACCACTAGGATTTCGTTTAAACGAAAAGATGATCAAGAGAGCCGGTCTTGATTATTGGGATAAATTAGATGTACGTACATATATCAATTTTGAGGATTTTCTAGAGAAGAACAATGATCCCAAGATTTACATGGCAACAACAAAAGCAAAACATGTATATTCGGCACCAGCATATGAAGATGACGAAGTTACGAGGAAACCACCGCCCTGCCCCCTGTGTACGGCGACGTGGACAGGCTGCGGCAGGTGTTTGTCAACATCATCGACAACGCGTTGAAATACACAAGCCCCGGGGGGACCATCACCGTCTCCTCCCGGGAGGACAGCGGCTGGGTGCGGGTGGTCATCAGCGACACCGGCTGCGGCATCCCCGCCGAGCACCTGCCCAACGTGAAAAAGAAATTCTACAAGGCCAACCAGCTGGTGCGGGGCTCGGGCATTGGGCTGGCGGTGGCCGATGAGATCGTCCGCCTCCACGGGGGCGCGCTGGACATCCAGAGCCAGGAAGACGTGGGCACCACCGTGACCATCTCTTTGCCCACCTGCTCCCACCTGGAGGCCGACCCCCAGCTGACCGAAACACCCGAGCTGCTAAAATTCATCCAAGAAAGGAACCTGTAATGGAGAATCCCAAGAAAATTACCACCATTGGCGGCCAGGCCCTGATGGAGGGCATCATGATGGTGGGGCCCAAGCGCACCGTGGCCGCCTTTTGCGACGAGGAGGGCAACATCTCCACCGAGGAAATCAGCGTGCCCCGGCTGACCAAGCAATACCCCCTTTTGGGCAAGCCCTTTATCCGGGGCATCTTCGCCCTGGCGGACTCCTTCCGCATGGGCTACAAGGCGTTGTCCCTCTCCGCGGACAAGCTCACCGAAGGGGACGAGGAGGAGGAGCTCACCGGCCTGGACAAGTGGCTGAACGACCACCTGGGCGAGAAAATCACCGGGGTGATTATGGCCGTCGCCTCTGTGCTGGGCATCGCCCTGGCGGTGGTGCTGTTCTTCATGCTGCCCACGGTGCTGTTCAACCTGCTGGAGAACGCCGTGCCCGCCGACATCGCCGGGTGGCGCTCCATCTTCGAGGGCGTCATCCGCATCGGGCTGTTTGTGGGCTATGTGGCCCTCATCGCCCTGGTGCCGGACATCAAGCGCACCTTCCAGTACCACGGCGCCGAACATAAGACCATCTTCTGCTACGAGGCCGACCTGCCCCTGACCGTGGAGAATGTGCGCAAGCAGCGCCGGTTCCACCCCCGGTGCGGCACCAGCTTTATGATTTTGATGCTGGTCATCGGCATCATCGTGGGGTTCTTCATCCCCTTCTCCAACCCCTTTTTGCGCACCTTTACCAAGCTGCTGTGCATCCCGGTGATTATGAACATCGGCTACGAGGTGCAAAAGGCCTGCGCCCGTCACGACAACTGGTTCACCCGGGCCGTGGTGGCCCCCGGCCTGTGGATGCAGCGCCTGACCGTGAAGGAGCCCGACGACAAGATGATTGCGGCCGCCATCACCGCCATGGAGGCTGTCATCCCCGAAAACGGCGAGGACTTGCTGCGGTGACCTGCCGGCAGCTGTACCTGGAAGCCCGGCGGCGCCTGTCCCAGGCGGGGATCGACTCCCCCGGGGTGGACGCCGCCTTGCTGTCCCAGCGGTTTTTGGGGCTGGACCGCCCGGGCTTGGCCCTCCACGGGGAGGAGGAGCCCGCCCCGGAACAGGCGGCCGCGTTTCTCCAGGCGGTGGAGGAGCGGGCTGCCCGGCGGCCGCTGCAATACATTTTAGGGGAGTGGGAGTTTTTGGGCCTGCCCCTCGCGGTGGGGGAGGGCGTCCTCTGCCCCCGGGAGGACACCGCCGTGCTGGTGGAATCTTTGGCCCAGGGCTTACAGGGCCGCCCCGCCCCCCGGGGCCTGGACTTGTGCGCCGGCACAGGGGCGGTGGCCTTGGGGCTGCTCACCTTCCTGCCGGGAGCCGTTGTCCAGTGTGTGGAGCTCTCGGACAAGGCCTTCCCCTACCTGGAGGAAAACCTCCGCCGCCACGGAAAAGGACAGGTCACTGCCCGGAAAGGGGACGTCCTCTCCCCGGCGCTGGCAGGACAGTTCGCCCCCGGCAGCCTGGACTTTGTGGCCTCCAACCCGCCCTACATCGAAACCGGGGAGCTGGCCACCCTTCAGCCGGAGGTGCGGCAGGAGCCCGCCCTGGCTTTGGACGGCGGCGGGGACGGCCTGGTGTTCTACCGGGCCATCGCCCAGCTCTGGGCGCCCCTGGTAAAGCCCGGGGGCCTGGTGGCCGTGGAGATTGGCGAAACCCAAGGCCCGGCCGTGGCGGAACTTTTTCAACAGCGCGGCCTGGTGGATGTGGAAATCCTGCAGGACTGGGCCGGGCTGGACCGGGTCGTCCGCGGCAAACATCCCTAACGTCCCGTACTGTTTCGTGGATAGCCGGGGCTTTTCCCCAGCCTGAAAATCCCTCTCACCCAAAAAGCAGGAGGTGCCCCATGGACAACCAGCGCCTTTTCACTTTGCTGGCCGGCACGGCCCAGCGGGATGCCAGCGCCTTCTCCCAGCTTTACCAGGAGTTCTCCCCCACTGTCTACGGCATTGCCCTGTCGGTGGTGAAGGAGCCCCACACCGCCGCCGACGCCACCCAGGAGGTGTTCCTGCGGCTGTGGACTTTGCCCCCCGCGCGCTTCCCCCGGGAAAACCCCGGCGCCTGGCTGTACACCGTCACCCGCCGCCAGGCCTTGGAGCACCTCCAGCGCCAGCGGCCCCTGTCCTTGGAGGAGGCCCCTCCCCTGCCGGAGCTTTCCTCCCCCTTGGAGAACGCCTTGGACTGGCAGTCCTTCCAAGAGCTGCTGGCGCCCCTGGACGAGCTGTCCCGGCAAATCGTCACCTTGAAGCTGGCGGCGGGCTACACCCACCGGGAGATTGCCGTCCTGCTCCACCAGAACCCCGCCACCGTCCGCTGGAAGTACGCCAAGGCCATCCACGGGCTGCGGCTGTTCTGGGCGGACTTGCTGGGGGCTTTGCTGCTGGGCTTTTTGGGACTGCGGGCGCTGCTGCCCCAAGCCCCCACTGCGGGGGCCCCCAGCGAGGGCGGCCCCGGCGGTTTCACCCCGCCAGCCCCTCCGCCGTGGCTGCCCGGGGCGCTGCTTTTGGCAGCGGCGGCCGTCCTCTTGGCAGGGGCAGTTTATTTCGGCTGGCAGCGCTGGAAGCGTCCCCGGCAAAAAAAGTGAAAACGCGCCAACAAAACAGGCCTCCCGCTCCCTCTCTTGGATAGAGAAAGGAAAGGAGGCCTATTTATGTGGAAAAAAACAGCGGCCCTGTGCCTGGTCGTCTGCCTGCTGCTGGCCCTCGCCGCCTGCCAAAGGGCCCGGGTCCCCGGCCTGGACTGGGACGCGGAGGAGATGGTGGAGCTGCGCCTGGAACGGGTCATGTACCTGGTGGGGGAGAAAACCACCACCGATCCCCAGGAAATCCAGGCCGTAGCGGAGGGCCTGCGCTCGGTGGCAGTACTCCGGGAATGGCGGCCGGACGACCCCTGCTCCGAGGGGAGCGGCAGTATCACCTTTACCTTTGTGCGAGAGGACGGTTCCCAGGAGGTGGTGTGCTACAACGGGTGCCGCTCCAGCCTCTCCACCTCGGAAGGAGAGTTCCTGCTGCCGAAGGATGCCTCCCCCACTCAGGACGAGCTGTGGGCCTTGGTGGACGTCCCGGTGGAGTTCCCCCCGGAGCACAACCACACCCAGCCCGATGAGGAAACTGCGGAATTTTTCGGCTTTTAAGAAAGGAGGCAGCTCTATGAAAAAAATACTTTGTCTGTGTTTCATCCTGTGCCTGTCCCTGTCCGGCTGTCAAGCCTCTCGGGTCCCCGGCCTGGACTGGAACCCGGAGGAGATGGTGGAGCTGCAGGTGTTCACCGGCGGCGTGCCCGCTGACGCACAGCGGAAAATCACCCGGGATACAGAGGACATCCGCCAGGTGGCCCAGGCGCTGTTTTCCCTGGAGGCAGCGCGCGACGCCGTCAACGAGGACGTGCCTTGCGGGGGCATCGGCACCTATTTTGTCTTCCGCCGGGCGGATGGCTCTCAAGAGGTGGTGCTCCTGGGCAGCGGCGGGGATTTGCTCACCACCGGGGAGGGCTTTTACAAGCTTCGGCACCCATTCCCCTTAGACCCGGACGCCCTGTGGAACTCCCTGGAAGGGGAGCCGGAATGGGTGGGAGAGGACGGCCTCCCGGAGATCGGCAGCTTCCCGCCGCCCGACCAGCCCTGAAAACGCGAAAGGACAGCCAGGCGTTTTTGCTTGGCTGTCCTTTTTTAGCGTTTGTTTAGCGTATGGGTAGGGCCAGGCGGAAAATGGCGGTTCCGCTTTTGCACAGGCGTGAGCGCTGCGCCCATTCCCGGCCGGCGCGGCAGCGCCCCCCCTCAGGAAACCGCACACAGCTGCGGCAGTTTCCCAAGAAACCCGCTGGGAGATTTTGGAAGCCAACCGCAGCACCCCGTCCGCTGCCCTCTCACCCTGACCTTTCCGCCCTTGCCGCAGGCAAGAGGGCGGCTTGTCCCGTGCGGTCACGCACCGCAGGCAGTTTTGAACTCGGTGTACACCCGGCTGTGGGTTTCCAGGGCCTCGGCGCTGACGTTCTCAATCATCTCCATGGAGCTGGCGTCGATGTCCGCGGGCAAGGTGAGGAAGTCCCGGTATTCCTCGGAGATGTACTCCTCGGCGTCCAGGTTGGTGCAGTAGTAGCCGATGTACTCAA
>OLVZ01002944.1_pt1 | contig 11770 bp, 9 predicted proteins | sample 1673341 | NCBI WGS metagenome assembly OLVZ01 (sample SAMEA3178944, study PRJEB25190) | human gut metagenome | biome: human gut; feature: human-associated habitat; material: faeces | place: Austria | collected 2013 | reverse complement strand
ACATCGAGTCGCGCGAATACAACGGCCGCTGGTACACCGACATCCGCGCATGGCGCATCCAACCCAAGCAGGCCGAATCCGCCGCCCCGATGCCCGACATGCCGCCCATTCCCGAAGAGCCCTCATACGCCTCTTCCCCGGCAGAAGTGGACGACCTGCCGTTCTAAAACGGGCAGACACCATACACAGCGGCGGCCGGAGCGATTTCCGGCCGCCGTTGCTTTATACGCATAAACATGGAAAAACCTACCGACACCGCCATACGCCCCCTGCACGAAACGGAACTGCCGGCAGCATCCGCCCTCGCTGGGCGCGTCTTCGCCGAGTTCGAAGCCCCGGAATACAGCCCCGAGGGCATCGGCACATTCCTCCGCTTTGTCGCACCGGAAGCCCTCGCGGCACAGCACCGCAACGGGTCGATGCAATCGTGGGGCGCTTTCCGGCGGGGAAGGCTCGTCGGGATCATCGCCCTGACGCGACGCAGCCACCTGTGCCTGCTTTTCGTGGAGAAAGCCTGCCATCGGCAGGGCATCGCCCGGGCCCTGTTCTCAACACTGCGCGACCACTGCCGCACGGCACCGGACACGCCCCGGATCACGGTAAACTCCTCGCCCTATGCCGTCGGAGCCTACCGCAGGCTGGGATTCCGCGCGACCGGCGACGAACGCACCGTCGACGGCATCCGGTTCACACCGATGGAATACCTATTTATATAAAAAAGAAGCGGGCTCCGCTCGGAGCCCGCTTCCAAATATCTTCCGGAAATGCATCCCGCTTATTTTGCAGGTGCCGGTGCAGGAGTCGTCGCGGTCGAATCGGCCGGTGCGGGCTCCTCGTAAGGGATTACTTCGATCACTTCCACATCGAACTGGAGCGCCTCGTTGGGGCCGATGTCACGGCCTGCACCACGCGTACCGTAAGCCAGGTCGCTCGGAATCCAGAGCGTGATCTTACCGCCCTCGCCCACGAGCTGGAGACCTTCCGTCCAACCCTTGATGACACGGTTCAGCGGGAACTTGGCGGGTTCGTCAGCCTCCTTGGGAGCGCCCTTTTCATCGAACGAATCGGGGCTCTGCTTGCGCATCATCTCCTGCTGCTCTTTCGAGCGGTTCTTGAAGATCGAGGTGTCGAACACCTTGCCTTCACGCGTATATCCGGTATAGTGTACCCGAACCACATCGCGGGGATCCTTCGCCATCTTGGCAGCGTCGCCCTCCTTGGTAACTTTGTAGAGCAGGCCCGACTCGGTCTTCTTGACGCCCGACTTCTTCTCGGTCTTCTCCAGCCATGCCTTCGATGCGGCGGCATTCTCGGCAGGGCGCTTCACCATGAAATAATATTGCAGGTACTGGTTTACCTCGTCCTCGGTCATCTTGGCCTTGCCGTCACGTACGTCCTGCATGGCCTGACCGATCCAAACCAGCTGTATGGGCATACCGCTCTGGCTGATGTTGTAACCGATGTCGTTACCGAAAGCATACGAAATCTCGGCGCGCTCCTCCTCGTTCTCGAACATGGCAGGGTCGGCCGTGGGATATTCGACCTTCGTGCTGTCGCCTCCGGCCAGACGGATGCTGTCCTGCTCGGCACGTTTGGCGGCGATTGCCTGGGCGCGCTCGCCGCGCTTGGTCATGAAGTACTCGCGCAGCATTTCGAGCGATTTGTCGTGCTCCTGCGTAGCCTTACCCATCGCACTTTCCTTGATACCCTTGTCGATGGCCTTGAAATCGAAGGGGATGTCCCTCATTTCAAAATTTATACCGTTACCAATGTTCGCACCCAGCACATACGACAGCGAGTCGAATTCGGAAAGGCTGCCCATACGGACACCGCCGCCCTTGTCTCCGCAGGCGGTCAGGATTGCGGCACCCGCAAGCGCCGCGGCAAAAAGAATCTTTTTCATCGTTTTTTGAATATGTTTAGTCTAATCGTTTGAGCCTGTTCGGGGTTCACCCGCGCAAAGTTATAAAATAATTACGATATCGCCCCAAATTACCGGCGTAAATTATTGCGCCGCGACCAATTCGTATATTTGTCGAGATCGACAAGCTCGATTTCGTAATAAAGCGTGGCATTGGGCCGGATCCCGAGCTCTTTGTCCCCCGCAGAGCCATAGGCAACCGCAGAAGGCATCCATGCATTGATCTTCCCGCCCTTGCCGATCAGCTTCACGCTCTCCTTCATCCCTTTGTTCAGGCTGCCGAGCGACGTGCGCAGCGTGTCGCGGCGCTCGTAGGAGGAGTAGACGTCGGCCCCGTCGGCCGTGCGGATGATGTAGCGCAGCGCAACGCTGTCCCGGTCGGAAACCGGAATCTGCTCCTGATCGCCCAGCACCTCCACGGCGTAGGTCACGCCCGACGGCGTGCGGGCATAGCTGCGGTTCGATTTGGCGAAGTCCGCGAGGAACTGCTCCTCGTAGGCACGCGCCTTTTCGGGCAGCACATAGTTCATGTAACGCAGGTAATAGACCTCGGCATCGTCCGCCGAGAGTTTCGCCCCGGCACGGAACACGTCGCGGATACCCTCGCATACGGCATTGACGTTGAGCGTCGAATCCATTTTGAGCAGGTTCATGCCCACGTTCATACCGATGATATAAGCTACCGAATCGGTGTCGGCCTTGAGTTTCACGCCCCCGCCCGACTTCCTGGAGCAGGCTCCGGCCAGCAACGCCATGGCTGTCAGGGCAAAAAATGTTTTACGCATATTATTTATTTCCGTTTCTTCGAAAAAACCAAAATCAGCAGGCTTCCCAGCACGGCCGCGGCCGTCGAGCCCATCAGGATCGCTATCTTGCCCCGGTCGATCAGGTCGGGTTCGGTGTAGGCCAGCGCATCGACGAACAACGACATCGTGAAACCTATGCCGCCCAGGCAGGCCACGGCCAGCAACAGGCGCCATGTAGCCCCCTCGGGCATCACGGCAAGGCCGGATTTCACGGCACCCCAGCTCGCAAGAAATATGCCCAAAGGCTTACCGACCACGAGCCCGAAGAAAATACCCATCCCGATCGACCCGATCTCGGACGAATAGTGAAAAATATTCAGGTACTCGGGCGAGGTGATCTCGACACCGGCGTTCGCCAGTGCGAAAATCGGCATCACCAGGAACGTGACATAGGGCGCCAGCGAATGCTCCAGGCGGTAGCTCATACCCACCGAGTCGGCCGCCAGCAAACGCATGCGGCGCATGTAGAACCGGTGGTGCTCGTTGGGAAAATCATCGCCCGACGTTCTCGCAGCCAGCATCAACTCCTTCAGGTGGCGCATCTTATGGGCGAAATACTCCTTGCTGTAACGGGGCGTCATCGGGATCAGCATGGCCATCGCCACGCCCGAAATGGCCGAATGCACGCCCGAATAGTAGAACAACCCCCAGATCACCACGGCGGGCACCAGGTAGAAGAACATGCGTTTTTCGCCCATCTCCTTCATGAAGTAGACCGCGAGCATGATGACCAATGCCGCCAGCAGGCAGCTTATCTGCACCTGCCCCCCGTAAAAGAGCGCGATGACCAGGATTGCCCCCAGGTCGTCGGCGATGGCCAGTGCCGTGAGGAATATTTTGAGCGAAACCGGCACGCGGTCGCCCAGCATCGAAAGGATGCCGATGGCAAAGGCGATGTCCGTGGCCGTGGGTATACCCCATCCGTTGGCCGCTATGGTGCCGTGGTTGAAGAACAGGAAAATGATCGCAGGGGCGAGCATGCCGCCTGCGGCCGCCAATACAGGCAGGATGGCCTGGCGTGCCGACGAAAGCTGCCCGCAAACGATCTCCCGCTTTATTTCGAGTCCGACGGCGAAAAAGAAAATCACCATCAGGCCGTCGTTAATCAGCTTCTCGACGGTCATTCCGCGCGGGAAAACCCAGTCGATCAGCCCGTCGGGGCTATGCACCATCAGCGAAAGATCCGTTTCGAGCAGATGGCGGTAATAGAGCGAAGTCCCGGGCAGGTTGGCCAGCAGCATGGCTACGATCACACAACCGAGCAGTACGACGCCTCCCGCCCAGGGGGCTTCCAGAAAATTGCGGCCGCGTATACCGATCATATGACGCTCACGTACCCAGCGGTACATTGAAAATAGTCGCATTTACTGTCCGTTTGATTTTAATGTCAAATTACACAATTTCCAGAGCATGCGCGCCCCGGTGATGGCATCCACTTTCGCTTCGGGCGCCGGAGCGACCTCCACGACGTCGAACCCGATAATGCGGCGCCCCGAACGCACGAGCGTATCGAGCAGCCACACGGCCTGATTGAACGTAAGCCCCCCGCAGACGGGCGTACCCGTATGGGGACAGTTCTCAAAAGTGAGGCCGTCGATGTCGAAGCTCACGTAAACCTCCTGCGGCAGCGCATCCACGATTCGCCGGCACAGCGCGTCCCAGGTCTCGCCGCGGAACATCGCGGCGGCGAGCGACAGGTCGTCGAAGGTGGCAACACGGGCGGAAGAAGCGGCCAGGGCGGCTTCCGTCCCACTGAAATCGCGCACTGCGACCTGGGCGATTTTTTTCACCGAAGGCACGTCGCGCAGGACGTTGAACATGATCGAAGCATGCGAGAACTCGAAGCCTTCGTAAGCATCGCGCAGGTCGCAGTGGGCGTCGATATGCAGGATGCCGAACTCCCCGTGGCGGTCACCCAGGGCACGGATCAGTCCGTAGGGCGTCGAATGGTCGCCCCCGACCAGTCCCACGGTCTTCCCTGCGTCGAGCCACCGCGCCGCCTGCGCCCCAATGTTGGCGTTCATGGCGCGGCAGCCTTCGTTGATGCGGCGCACCTTGCGTACCGCATAGTCGTCCTCGGGACTTCCCCCGCCTTCGAGATGGGCAATCACCTTCTCCGCATCGCTGCGCAAGCGTTGCGACTCCTCCAGCAACGCATAGTCCACATCGGCCGTGGCGATACCGCGGCGCCACACGCCGGGAGCCAGCGGCTCATGGAAGTCGAGCTGCGTCGAGGCTTCTATCACGGCATCGGGCGCATGGGCCGTCCCGGCGCCGTACGACACCGTCACGTCCCACGGAGCCGAAACCAGCACCAGTTCGGCCGTTCCCGGCTCGAAAGGAAGCCCGAAATAGGTTCCGTTATCCACACCGACCCCGTCGGGATCGAAGGCGTTTAGTTCCATACGGTTGAATTTCATTCTCCATTTTCCGCGCCCGGCACAGATAGTATGCTTGCAACCTCTGCCCCCGCTTAATGAAAATGTTCATTTTAAATGACAAAGGTACAAAAAATTTAATTTTTCCCTATATTTGTTTCCGGAAAGAAAAGAAATCAGGAAAAAGCAACTATCCATGAAAATCGTCGCAGACAGTGCCATCCCTTTTTTGCAGGGGGTTCTCGAGCCGTGGGCCGAGGTACGCTACCTGCCTGGCAGCCGGATCGCCGCGGAGGACGTGCGCGATGCCGACGCCCTCATCATCCGCACCCGCACCCGTTGCGACGGGCGCCTGCTCGCCGGTTCGCGCGTCCGTCTGATCGCCACGGCCACCATCGGGTTCGACCACATCGACACAGCGTGGTGCGCGGCGCACGGCATACGAGTCGCCACGGCAGCAGGCTGCAACGCCCGCGGCGTACTGCAATGGGCGGGTGCCGTACTGGCCCATCTCGCCCGTACACAGGGGTGGAAGCCCGCACAACGGACGCTGGGCATCGTGGGCGTCGGGCACGTGGGATCCCTCATCCGGGAATACGCCGGCCTGTGGGGCTTCCGCGTCGTCTGCTGCGACCCGCCGCGCGAAGAGCGCGAGCATTGCGGGTTCCTGCCGCTGGAAGAGGTCGCACGCGAAGCCGACCTGCTCACCTTCCACACGCCGCTCGACACCACGACGCGGCACATGGCCGGCGAGGAGCTGTTCGCCCGGCTTAAACCGGGCGCCGTGGTGATGAACTCCTCGCGCGGCGAAGTGGTCGACGGCGACGCGTTGTTGCGGAGCGGCCATCCCTGCGTGCTCGACGTCTGGGAACACGAACCGCACCTCGACCCGCAGTTGCTCGACCGCGCGCTGCTCGCCACGCCCCACGTCGCCGGCTACTCCGAGCAGGGCAAAGCCACCGCTACGGCCATGTCCGTCGCCACGCTGGCCGGCTTCTTCGGCCTCCCGCTCCGGGGTTGGTACCCCTCCGAAGCCGCCCCCTCCGTCCCGCGGCCGATCCCGTGGCAGGAGCTTTGCACGACCATCGGCGACGCCTATGACATCGAAGCCGAAAGCTGCCGCCTCAAGGCGCGGCCCGCCGATTTCGAGGCCATGCGCGACCACTACCGCTACCGCAGGGAATACTTTTAGCGAAATCAATTCTTTTTTAGTACCTTTGCGGCCACGGACAATGCCCTTAAGAAAATGTACCGGAGAATCATAAAGCCCATCCTTTTCTCGCTTACCATCGAGCGGGCACACCATGTGGCGCTTCTGTTGTTGCGCATCATCGGGCTCATACCCGGCGGGCGCTGGTTCCTGCGCAAATGTTACACCGTACGGCACCCGGCGCTCGAACGCGAGGTCTTCGGCGTAAAATTCGCCAATCCCGTCGGCCTGGCCGCAGGTTTCGACCACAACGGCGAAGCCTACCGCGAACTGGCGGCACTCGGCTTTGGGTTCATCGAAATAGGTACCGTCACCCCGCGCCCGCAGGCGGGCAACCCGCGCCCGCGCGTGTTCCGGCTGCCCAAAGACCGGGCTATCATCAACCGCATCGGGCTCTCCAACCGCGGGCTGGACAAGACGATCTGCCACCTGCGCCGCCCGCACGAAGGGCTCATCGTGGGCTGCAACATCGGCAAGAACACCGTGACGCCCCCCGAAAATGCGGCGGCAGATTACCTCCGGCTCTTCCGCAACCTCTACCAGTATGCGGACTATTTCACGGTGAATATCAGTTGCGACAACTCCTGCCGCGAAGGCACCACCTACACACGCACGCACATACTCCAGATACTTGATCCGCTGTTCGACTTCCGCCGCGGGCAGAACCAGTACCGGCCGATCATGCTCAAGGTGTCGCCCGACATGTCGGACGAAGTCATCGACGAAATCAGCGACATCCTGCTCGAAACACCGCTCGACGGCATCGTGGCCACCAACGGCACCCACCGCCGCGAAGGGCTGCATACGAGCCACATGGCGCTCGACAAGATCGGCAGCGGCCGCCTGAGCGGCGCACCGCTCACCCAACGGGCCGTAGAGGTCGTGCGGCGCATCCACACCCGCTCGGGCGGCAACTTTCCGATCATCGGCGTGGGCGGCATCATGAGCCCCGCCGATGCCAAGGCGATGCTCGACGCAGGCGCAGACCTCCTGCAACTCTACACCGGTTACATCTACGAAGGGCCGGGACTGGTCGGCGAAATCTGCCGTTCGCTGATCGCCGATGCCGAAGCGGCCGCAGCAGCCAAGGCAGCCGCAGAAGCGAGAGCCGAAGAAGAGGCCCGGGCTGCTGCTCAGGCCGCTGAGGCAAAAGCCGCAGCAGCGACGGCTTCAGGCGCACAGGCACCGGAAGCCGGGAAGGCCGCACCCGGAACGGAAACCGCCGCGACAGCCCAAACGCAGGCCGCCGCACCTGCAGAATCGGTGCCGAACCCGTCACCGGAAACACAGAACAGCCCGGCACAACCTGCAGATAACGAACCGGACACCCGCAAGAAACAGCCCGCATCCTGAGCCTCAAATATTGCCATGAAAGCAACGATCATCACCATCGGCGATGAAATCCTCATCGGCCAGATCGTGGATACGAACTCCGTATCCATCGCCAAGCACCTCAACGCCGCCGGCATCGTCGTACACGAAAAGGTTTCGATCGGCGACGACAGCACACAGATCGTCCGGAGCGTGGAACGCGCCCTGGGAGATTCCAACGTCGTCGTCATCACCGGGGGGCTCGGCCCCACCAAGGACGACATCACCAAAAAGACCCTGGCCGGAATGTTCGGCTGCGAACTGGTGCCCGACCAACGGGTCGCCGACCATGTGAAACGCATGCTCGAAGGGCGCGGCATCGAGTTCAACGAACTCAACCGCGGGCAGGCGATGGTTCCGGCCTGCTGCACGGTGCTGTTCAACGCCCACGGCACGGCTCCGGGCATGTGGTTCGAACGCGACGGCAAGGTGGTAGTCTCGCTGCCCGGTGTCCCCTACGAGATGGAACACCTGATGCAGGACGAAGTGATGCCGCGCCTGAAAGCGCATTTCGAACTACGCCAGATCATACACCGCACGATGATCACGGCCGGGCTGCCCGAGTCGATGCTCGCCGCAAAGATCGAAGCATGGGAAAACGCCCTGCCATCCTACCTGAAACTGGCTTACCTGCCCAATCCGGGCGCCGTACGGCTGCGCCTGTCGGCCTATGAGGTCGAGGGCGAAAGCGTTTCGAAGGAGATCGAACGGCAATTCGAGGCACTGCGGAAAATCATCCCCCACAACATCATCGGGTACGAAACGGCCACCATGCAGGAACTGGTACACAAGCTGCTCACCGAGCGCGGGCTGACCCTCGCCACGGCGGAAAGCTGCACCGGAGGCAACATCGCGGCACGTTTCACGGCCATGCCGGGTGCTTCGGCCTATTTCCTCTGCGGCGTAGTTTCGTACAGCAACGCCTCGAAACACGATATCCTGGGCGTAGACCCGGAGGTCATTGCCCGCCACGGCGCCGTCAGCGAAGAGGTCGCACGGCGAATGGCCGAAGGGGCACGACGGATCTCGGGTGCCGACTACGCCATAGCGACCACCGGTATCGCAGGCCCCGCGGGCGGCTCCGCCGAAAAGCCGGTCGGCACGGTATGGATCGCCGTGGCGACCCCACACCGGACGACCGCCATCCTCAAACAGTGCGGTTCCGACCGCGGGCAGATCATCGACCGGGCCAGCGCCTTCGCCATCAGCCTGCTGCGCGACGAACTCAACGGTAAATAATACATTCGTCCCATGCATAGAATACTTGCCTCAACCATCGGTGCACTCCTCGCCCTCACATCCTGCATGCGTCAGCAGCCCGAGGAGCGGGTGCATAAACTCCTGACCGACCGCATCCAGACCCTTGCCACGGCGGAAAGCTGCACGGGCGGTACCATCGCGGCACGCTTCACGGCCATGCCGGGTGCCTCGGCCTATTTCAAATGCGGCGTAGTGACTTACAGCCTCGATGCCAAGCAGAACTTCGTAAACATCTGCTGCGATACGATAGCCCGCTACGGCGCCGTCAGCGAACAGGTCGTACGCCAGATGGCCGAAGGCGTCCGTCATCTGGCAAATGCACACTACGCTATCGCCACGACAGGGATCGCAGGCCCCACGGGCGGCACCCCCGAATACCCGGTCGGTTCGGTATGGATCGCCGTCAGTTCGCCCCTGCGCACCACGGCCCGGCTGATCCATGCCAAAGGCGACCGCACGCAAATCATCCGCGAAGCGGGAACGGCCGCCATCGAACTGCTCGAAGAAGAGTTGCTCGCCGCCCAACCGGGCAAATAGTTTCAAATTACGGCTGATCCGTTTGTTTTTGCAAACAATTTAGCTTATTTTTGCAGCAATTCAGCCCAGCGCAAAATGAAAAGAACCTTATTCCTGTCGGTGTTGTTCGGTATGCTCCTCACCACGGCCCATGCTGAAAACGAAAGCCACCAACAAGTAGAGAGTACGCTTTACGCCTATTACCGCTGGTGCAACAACAACATACGCGACACGGCCGTCCTCAGCAAGGCGGACACGCTGTTCCGGCTCTCGGGCGAGAAGCACGACATCCGGATGCAGGCCGTTGCCCTGAGCTTGAAAGCCGACCATTACTATTTCAACAACAACCTCGACTCGCTCAAGGCATGGATTCCCCGCGTGCAGGATTTCGCCCGCAAGAATGACCAGATCAAGTATTACTACTTCACCTGGTCGCGGCTGATTCTCTATTATACCAAACAGGCGCAATACACGCTCGCCCAATACGAACTGGAGCAGTATATGTCGCAGGCCGAAAAGGACAATTACAAACCCGCAACCGCCGAGGCATACAAACAGCTCGGACACATCTACCGCACCCGCGGATTGAAAAAACCCGCTGTGGAATACTACCGGAAGGCAATCGATTTCATCATCCAGAACGGGCTCAACACATTCCATCTCTCGAACCTCTATTCGGAACTCGCGACCATGCTGATGGATCTGCAACGCTATCCCGAAGCCGCAGAAGCCGTCGAAAAAGGCAAGGCATGCATTCCGCTACCGGACTACATCTGGGGTCTGAAGGCCAAGGAAACGCACCTGCTCGCCCAGACAGGCCAGACCGACAAAGCCAAAGCACTTTTCAACGAGATCAAGGCCGGGCAGAACGGCAACCTCTCGGAGATCAAACTCGCTGAAATCGAGGTCGCCATCTACAACCATTCGCACGAATACGGCAAGATGATCGCCGCAATCGACAAATTGATCAGGTCGTTCGAAAGAGAAGGATACAAGGAATCCTATTTCTACTACCTCTATGAAAACCGTGCAGCCGCCTACGCCGCCCTCGGCAATTTCGAAGCCGCCTACCGGGACATACAGCATTACACAGAACTCTACCACAAACAAGTCAACGACGACAACGAGAAGACACTCGGAGAATTCGCCACGCTGCTTGATGTCAACCGGTTGAACATGGAAAAAGCAGAACTGCGCCAACAGGCGCAGGAAGAGCGCCTGCACCGCACCCAACTGGGCACCATCGGCTTGGCGTGCATTCTCTTGCTGGCCGCCGTCTTCATCGCGGTAATGCTCCGCATGAACCGCCACCTCGCCCGCGCGAAGAGAGCCGCCGAAGAGAGCAACCGGATGAAAGGCATCTTCATCCGCAACATCACGCACGAGATCAATACGCCGCTCAACTCCATCGTCGGATTTGCGGAGCTGGCCGCAGCCTCGGACGATGCCGACGCCGCCGAGCGGCAATCCTATATAAGCATCATCCAGGAAAACAGCGGCTATCTCCAAAAACTCGTGGACGACGTGCTCTACACGGGCCGCACCATCCGCGCGGCGCTCGACGCCCTCATGGACATCGGCCGCCCCGCCGCCGTGGAGCTGGCGGTCCTCGTCGACCGCGGCCATCGCGAGCTGCCCATCCGCGCCGACTTCGTGGGCAAGAACGTCCCCTCGTCCTCCAGCGAGAACGTGCGTTTGTTCTTGGAGGAAGTCGACGGCATCTCGGCCGTGGAGATTCTGGACATCGAGCCGGGCAAGCGCGCAGGCGCCGCGGCCCTGACGAAAAAGGAAGGTGAGTAGGTCCATGGCCTTCGATCACAAGCACCTCATCGACATCACGGAGTACTCCGCCGATGACATCATGACCATCCTGGAGACGGCCAAGACCTTCAAGCAGGTCAACGAGCGCCGCATCAAGAAGGTGCCGACGCTGAAGGGCTTCACCGTCGTGAACATGTTCAACGAGCCCTCCACCCGCACCCGCTCCTCCTTCGAGATCGCCGAGAAGCGCCTTTCCGCCGACTCTCTGAACTTCGGCGGTTCCTCCACGGCCACGGTGAAGGGCGAGAGCCTCGTGGACACCGTGAAGACGCTCTGCTCCTACAAGATCGACTGCATCGTGGTGCGCGACCGCTGGGCCGGCGTGCCCCGCAAGATCGCGGATGTGTCCGGCGTGTCGGTCATCGACGCCGGCGACGGCAAGCACCAGCATCCCACCCAGGCGCTGCTCGATCTGTACTCCATCTGGGAGGAGAAGGGCTCCTTCGACAACCTGCACGTGGGCGTGGTGGGCGACATCTCGCACTCC
>OLVZ01002941.1_pt1 | contig 11788 bp, 11 predicted proteins | sample 1673341 | NCBI WGS metagenome assembly OLVZ01 (sample SAMEA3178944, study PRJEB25190) | human gut metagenome | biome: human gut; feature: human-associated habitat; material: faeces | place: Austria | collected 2013 | reverse complement strand
AGAATATCCATCAGCGCATTTGCAAGATTATTCCCCTTGGGTAAGTATATTTTCATTGCATCTATTAAATCTGTATTTATATTACGCATAATCATTGTTTTTATATTTTTATCTGTAAACAAGTAATCTGTAACTTTTGTTTCGCCTATCGAAACGAACAATCCCTTTGATGACGGTGCGTTGCATTATCAGAGCTTTCTTTTTCAGGGATTGCTTCAATAGACACTTTTTGTTTATAAATACATTTTTAAAGTCACAAATCGTTGCTGTCTGGAAGGTATATTTGTTATCTGAAAAAAATGTAGTATATCCACCTAAATAAAAAGATAATGAAAACAAGTAAAATCTTTATGACTACACTGGTTGCATTGACTATGGTTGCATGCAGCAATGACAATGATTGGGTTGACCAGTCCAGCAATCCGGACGTAATTGCCCCGGATGCATATGCCTCTTTTTCCATCAACATTCCCCACGCATCGAAGACACGTGCAGTATCTACAGATCCGGGAATTGCAGCGGAAAACGCCGTGAAATCCTTACATGTGTTTATTTATGACGCAGAATCTCCCAATACACCTACTGTAGCTGAATTTACGGTCGCAGGAGGTACGCTCACACAGAAACCAGCCGGGAGTTCTACCTGGATGACCAGCCAACCGATCAGCACTAAAAAGACGGATAAATATATTTTTGCGGGAGTAAACCTTAATACAGAAATAGTGAACTATATTACTTCTAACGGATTGGGTGCCCCATTGGCTCTCTTCATAGGAGAGCTGTCAGCACAGCTGACTGAGAGGTCAACCTCTCCGGCCCTCCGGGCCACCTCCCCTATTAGGGGAGGCTTTCACGAAACACGAACTACAAACTTTTCTTACCCATTATAATTTTCCGGATAGATGGTGATATCGTAGTGGTTCTTGTCCCATTCGTGGGTAATCTGATGCTTGTACGGCGACAGGGCGTTGATGAGGACTTCATAAGCCTTGGTGCCCTGATAGATGCCGTCGTCGGAGATGTCGACTTTATAGCCATTTTCGTGGGAATAGATGCCGCTGGCATGGTAGCCGCTTTCCGCACCGCCGGTGATGACGAAGGAAATGCCAGCCTGACGGGCTTCGGTATTCAGATGATCCAGGAAAGCGATGGTCGAGCTCTGGAAATGAGCCGTATCGGTCGTCCAGTTGCTGTCCCACGGCGTATCCATACCTTCCGTGCTGCTCCATTTGCGCAGGTTGCTCTTGCCGAAATCACGGCGGTATGCGTAGGCATCGGCAATAGCTGCATCATAGGAGTCGTGCTGATACTGATACTGGTATTGGTATTGGTCTTCATATTTCTGACGGTTCCAGGCCGTAACCGGTGTCGCCATGTGCTGCGATTCAGCATAATGGTACTTGACCGTATCCGGCGTAATCGTACCGGGATTATCAATATTGGCAAAAGCCGAGGCCGGAATCAGGGCATGGACGCGATCCCGAAGGCGGTCACCGATTTTGTCAGAATTATTCGTTGTGGTAGTGTTCGTTTTCTTCTTGGCTTTGTCTTGTTCCTGGACCTGTGCCATAACGGCAACGGCCGGAGATACCGTTTCCGATTCCTTGACCTGTGCTGCCGAAGCAGTGACAGTTCCCATAAGACAGCAAAGAAACAGGATTGCGATGATAGACTTCTTCATTGAATTCCCCCTTAAAATACTGAAATTATGTGTATGACATTCGGTTATTTTCACGAACAGCGTTTCAATTGTAACATATTCAGGGGAATTTGAAAAGTCCTGCTACGAACCCAGGAGCTGACGCTGTTCCATTTCCTGGGCTGCCGCCTCATCCTGGTCGGCCTTCTTCGTGTCTCCTAATTTGCGCCAGACCTGGCTGCGCAGCTTGTAGCCATCTTCATAGGGCTTGACGGCCAAAGCCTGTGTCAAATACTGTACGGCCCGCGGATAATCGCCCTGGTCCATGGCCAGCTGGCCCAGGCTGTCGTAGACGGCCAATTTATCGCTGTCATCCGTGGCCAGGCGGACCGATTGGTCATAGTCTTTTTTAGCCAAATCGAAACGCTTCAAATGGCGGTAACATTCGCCGCGGTTATTGTAATCCATAGCCGTTTCCTTCAAAGCCAGGGCTTTCGTCAAGTCGGCAATGGCCAACTCGTCCTGGCCCGTCTGGGCGTAGACCAGGCCCCGTTCGGAATAGACCCGGCTGTCGTCGGGATGGCGTTTCACCGCTTCATTGAGCAGTGCCAGGGCCTGGTCGTATAGTCCGGCTTCTTCGGCGACGGAACCGGCCAGGAAGTAATCGCCGCGGTGCATGAATTCATACATGACGCCGATACGGCGGCTCAGGTCGGCCATTTTCTTGTCGCCCTTCTTATCATAGATCAGGCTTTCGAGGATATAGTTCTGAGGAAAGGCCGGAGCCAGCTTTTCCCCCTGTTTGACGTCATCCAGGGCCTTGTCATACGATTCGATGGCCGTATAGGCCCGGGCCCGGTTGAAATACATCAGTCCCTGCAAAGGATCGCCCTTCTGGCTCAAGGCCAGGGCCTTCGTATAGTCGTTGACGGCCAGCGGGTATTCTTTGCGCTGTTCGTAAATGGCGCCGCGGTTGAAATAATGGAAGGCCGTGCCCGGTTCCAGGGAAATGGCTTTATCGCAATCGGCCAGGGCTTCGTCATTCCGTCCGAGGAGGCTGTAAATCGTGCTGCGGCGGTCGTAAGCATCGGCATCATCGGGATGTTCTGCAATCTGGCCGTTGACGATCTGAAGGGCTTTCTCATAATCCTTGGCGCGGACAGCCTGCAAGAGTTCACTTTCCCCGTGGGTCTGCAAAGCAAGGGCCCCTTGGCCATCGCCTTTCACCAGGGTCACATCGTCCGCCAGGGACAGGCAGGGAACGGCCAAAAAGCAGGAAATCAGCCCGGCTAATATGCACTGTTTCAATCGGTTCATAAGAATCCCCCTATCTCTCGAATTTTGCTTTACCTTATAAGATTCGACATAGCCCCGCCAAATTCCTGCCAAAAGACAAAAAGTAATATGGTATAATGAAGAAAAAAAACGAATGAGGTGAGCAATTTGTTTGAAAAAGAATATGAAGCGTCAGCCCAACGTAGCCGGTGCCATCTTCTTCGTATCCATCCCCTACGGCCTCGCGTCGCGGCACCGAGCGTAAGAGGCAGTTTTTATAATTATACCAGCCCCGTCCCCCCTCTCCATCGCCAGGGCCGTCATTTATCCAGTCAAAACATTGCCGGCTTCCCTATTCAATGCTAAAATGGAAGAAATACAACCCAAAAAGGAGGCCTCATAAAAATGTTTAAGTATACAGAACCTCAAAAACGGCTCATAACCCTGGCCCTGGCCGGGCTGGTATGGATAGGAGGCAATGCCATGGCGATGAATGTAGATGTGGACTCGGCTACGAAAGATATGCCGGGAAAAGTAGAAAGTACGGTGTTATCCGTACCGGTAAAGACGCCGATGATCAATCAGATTTCCGACGTCGTATACGAACAGGTCCCGATGCGGGGCTACCCCAACGTGGCCATGAAAATGGACATCCTGCAGCCGAAATCGGACACGAAACAGCCTGCCATCGTTTACGTCACGGGCGGCGGCTTCATCACGGCCCGCGGCCTTGATGGACAAGCAGATGACCTCGTGGCTCCAGACGCACCTCCCGATCATGACCACCAACGAACTGCCGAAGGCAAAGGCGGACGATGCCGACTTCTGGGTCGTTGTCGGTCTGCTGCACGATCTCGACTTTGAGCAGCATCCCGAACAGCACTGCATAAAGAGCCAGGAGCTTATGCGCGAGGAGGGGCTTGACGAATCGATCATCCACGCGACGGCGAGCCACGGCTATGCGATCACTGTCGATATAAAGCCCGAGCATCTGATGGAAAAGGTCCTGTACGCGACGGATGAGCTCACAGGTCTCATAGGCGCGGTGGCAATCATGCGGCCGTCAAAGAGCGTTGATGATCTTGAGCTCAAGTCCGTTAAGAAGAAATACAAAAGCTCAAACTTTGCGGCCGGCTGCTCGCGCGAGGTCATCGAGCGCGGCGCGGATATGCTCGGTTGGAGCCTTGATGAGCTTATAAGCCGAACCATACTTGCAATGCGCGCAACCCCTGCGGCAACATGGACGGAATGATGAAAGTTTTGATAGCAATGAGCGGCGGCGTTGATTCCAGCGTCGCCGCAAAGCTTTTGTGCGACGAGGGATGCGAATGCATCGGATGCACAATGAAGCTGTACGATAACTGCGACGCCGGTCTGCCGCGAGGCCGTACATGCTGTAGTCTCGACGATGTTGAGGATGCACGCAGCGTCGCTTTCTCGCTCGGAATGCGCTACTATGTGTTCAACTTCAAGGACGATTTCCGCGAAAAGGTCATAAAAAAATTTGCCTCCGGCTATCTCCGCGGGCAAACGCCAAATCCGTGCATCGACTGCAATCGGTATATTAAATTCGATAAGCTGCTGGAACGCGCAAAGCTGCTTGGCTGCGACAAGCTCGCCACCGGCCACTATGCGCGCATTGAGTTTGACGGCGAAAAGTATCGGCTCAAAAAAGCGCTCGATAAATCGAAGGATCAAAGCTACGTTCTTTATATGCTCACGCAGGAGCAGCTTGCGCACACGCTCTTCCCTCTCGGTTCTCTGCACAAGACCGATACGCGCGCTATCGCCGACGCAGCCGATCTTTCGAGCGCACGCAAGCCGGACAGTCAGGATATCTGCTTTGTTCCCGACGGCGACTACGCCGCCGCAATAGAGCGGCTGACAGGCATCAAAGCGCCGTGCGGCGATTTCATCGATGCTTCCGGCAAGATTCTCGGAACTCACCGCGGCATAACTCACTACACCGTAGGGCAGCACCGCGGCCTCGGCCTGTCGCTCCCAGAGCGCAGATATGTGTGCGGCATCGACGCCGAAAGTGGCACGGTTACGCTTGGTGGCAGCGACGAGCTGTACTCGTCTACAGCCGAGGTTCGCGACTTCAACTGGATCAGCGGCGAGGCTCCGTCCGAACCGATCCGCTGCACCGCCAAGATCCGCTATCGGCAGCCTGAGCAGCCCGCAACGGCGATTGCCCACAAAGGCGGCAGCGTAACGCTGCATTTTGATGCGCCTCAGCGCGCAGTAACGCCCGGCCAGGCCGCCGTTTTGTACGACGGCAACACCGTACTCGGCGGCGGAGAGATCGTCAAATGACGTAATCTCCGCCGCGCGGCGCATTCATAAGGTCAGCAAGCGTTATTCCTGAAAAATACTCTCTGGTCATATCGTAGTATCCCTGCCATACCGACAGCGTGCGGCACTCGGCCGCGCGGTGGCAGACCGGTGCGTTATCCTGGAGGCAGGAAACCGGAGCGAGATCGCCCTCCGCAAGCTTCAGTATCTCCCACAAGGTATACTGCTCCGGCGGCCTTGTGAGCCTGTAGCCGCCGCCAATGCCGTGAACGCTGTCAACAAGTCCGGATGACTTGAGTGACGGCATGATCTTTTCAATGTATTTGAGAGATATCTCCTGACGGGCGGCGACCTCCTTCATGGGAATGTAGCTGCCGTTGTTGTGCTCGGCAAGATCGAGCAGTATGCGTATTGCATAGCGTCCTTTAGTTGATATCATATATTTCACCTCGTGATTATTATACTACCAATCCCGTAGGTAAATCAATAATTTTTTGCATGCAAAAAAGGCAGCCAAACGGCTGCCTTTTAATGCTTATGTAGTTTGCGATACGCCCTATCGGATCGTACCTGTTGCAGTGCAGCGGCTAAATGAATATCGCACTCACTCAGCACGAGGCACTAAAACCCAGTACAATGTCTATGGTCGGGATACCGCAATAAAGATCAGCACAATCTCAATTCGCCTCTAAAATTACTTCTTTGCAAGACCCTTCTGGCGGGCATACTCTGCTGCGCCGAGTGCGCCCATCAGCTGCGGGTCGGTCTTCAGGTTTACGACCTTCAGCTTCAGCACGTGCTCGATCGCCTGCTTCAGGCCGTCGTTCTTTGCACAGCCGCCGGTCAGGGTGATGCTGTCGGTCGCGCCGGCCTTCTTGGCCATGACGAAGCAGCGCTTTGCAACTGCCATCTCGATGCCTGCCGCGATCTCGTCCATGGGCTTGCCTTCGCCGACGAGGGTGATGACCTCAGACTCTGCGAAAACGGTGCACTGTGCGGTGATGGGGATGACGTTCTTTGCGGTCAGGGCCAGCTTCGAGAACTCGGGAAGGCTCATCTCAAAGGAGCGTGCCATTGCCTCGAAGAAGCGGCCGGTACCTGCTGCGCACTTATCGTTCATCGCGAAGTTCTTTACGGTGCCGTCGGTGTCAACGGAGATGCCCTTGACGTCCTGGCCGCCGATGTCGATGATCGCCTTGACGGAAGGATCGGTGACGTGTACGCCCATTGCGTGGCAGCTTATCTCGGAGATGTTCTCATCTGCGAAGGGGACCTTGTTACGGCCGTAACCGGTACCGATGAGGTACTCGAGATCCTTCGAGCTCTTCAGGCCGGCCTTCTCGCAGACCTCTGCCATTGCCGCTACTGCGGATGCCTCGGAATTGATCTTGCTCTTTATCGTAGTATCTGCTACCATCTTGCCGTTCTCGTCGAGAATAACTGCCTTTGTGTAGGTCGAGCCTACGTCACAACCGCCAAAATATTTCATTATTAATTTCCTCCAATTAATTATAGTTGGCGCATTTTGCGCCGTCCGGGGACAGCTGATCTATTTTGCCGCCCTCGGCGCATAATTCCTGCGGTAATTGCCGAGCAATTACATGCAGACTTCGTCCTCGAACTCTACGAGGGAAGGATCGACAGGCTCTGCGTTCTTAACGGTACGCATGTACTCGTTGACCTTGTCGCGCATGGTGCGGCGGGAAACGGTACGCGGGTCCATAAGGTCGTGCTCGATCCAGATAAGATCGTAGCCACGCTCACGGCCCTGATCGTCGAGCAGGCCCTGAACGGTTGCCATGTTCTTACATGCAACGTTCTGATACATGATGATAAGCTTTGCATCCCATGCTTCGCACTGACGCCACAGCTCGGTTACAACGTTGTGGTAACCGCCGTTGGTGTGACGACGCATAACCATACGCTCGTACAGACGAGCCAGGTCGCGGAGTGCTTCTTCCTTGTCCTCGGTCTCGAGGGGCTTGGTGAAGTTGAGGGACTCCATCTCTACCAGGACGTCGATGCCCCAGCAGTTGGCAGCCCAGTTGGAGAAGTTTGCATAGTAGTGAGCCGGGCAGGACCATACGATCGCACGGTACTTCATCTTGCCGACCCATGCTTCATCGCGGTCTTCATATGCTTCGCGAATCAGCTTGCTGACCTTCTCACAGGTCTTAATAACACGGGGATCAATACCGCCGTCCATCTCGTAGTTCCACTTGCGGAACAGCTCATAGCAGGGGCCGAGAAGCTGCGGATACTTGGTCTTGTTGATCTCCCACTTCTCGAGCTCATAGGAGGTCTCCTTGTTGAAGCGCTTCATGGCCGTGAAGTAAGCGTCCCAATTCCACTTTGCACCGGTCTTATCTTCGATGAACTTTATGCAGGCCTTGATATCCTCAGCTGCCGACTGAAGGACGGACTCGTCCTCGTAACGTACGGGGAAGCAGAGGTGGAACACGGGAGTGTTCGGGAAGCGGCGTGCAAAGTAAGAGGATGCCATGGTGGAACCGTCACAGGGCATGGAGCTGGAGATGAAGCCGCAGCCCATGTCGGGCAGTGCGTCGATGACCAGTGCGCCACACTCGGAGGAAGGAACCGGGCAGGTATCGGAAGGAAGACCGAAGGACTCGACTGCGTCGATGTAAGGTACGCAGGTGAGCTGGTCGATCTCGGAGACGAGGAAGACGGGCAGCAGCTGGTGAGGAATACCGCACAGATCGGGGAAGCCTGCCATGATCTGACCCATGGTCATCTCGTCGAAGGTTATGAGCATCTTATTGAGCTCGTCGCTGTTGCCGTTCTTACGGTCAGCCTTGGACAGAAGAACGAGGTTCTCTGCAACATAGCGGAATATATCGTAGATAAGCAGGTGGCTCATGCGGAGAGCGCGGCCGCGCAGACCCATGATGTTCTTATCCATAAAGCCGTGGCAGCAGAAGTAGGAGATCATCCAGCGGTAGTGCAGAGCACTGTTGAGTGCGGGAATGAGATCCTTGGAGAAGGTCATAAGGAGCATGCCCCACATACGAGCCCACTCGTAGAAGTCATATGCGGTGTCCTTGATGCCGCGCCACTCACGACGAACGGTTGCCATTGCGCCCTTGGCATACAGTCTGCCAAGTCTCTTTTCACCGTAGAGGATAGCATCAAGCTTACCCTGCTGGTCGAGTGCCATGAATGCATGGTACTCTTCCTTGATGCGTTCTGCATCCATCTTCAGGGTGTTCTTCCAGCCGTTTTTGAATGCTTCCCAGTCGGTCTCTTTGAACATATCATAGAAGATGCTGCCGCAAACCTTCAGGTTTTCCCACTGCTTCTTCCAATCGATGTTGTCTTTCGCCTTGAAAAACTTAGGATTAGGATATTTAGGAGTCTTAGCCATTACTTTATGCCCTCCTCTTTATGAATACGCTTGATCTCCAGAGACTCAACAAAGGCCTGGCAGCGGGTACGGAGCTGACCGGAGTTACCGTTGTTGTACAGTCTGTCGATGGACAGTACGGGCCAGCCGTATTCCTCAGCCATAACATGGCTGACGAGTGCACGCTCGAAGCCCCAGTAGTCGCAGTACTTCATCTGCTCGTAGATGATGCCTTCTGCGTGATACTCTTTTGCGAGACGATCTGCGGTGTGACGACGCTGCATGACCTTCTCGTCGGATATGTAACGAGCGCACTCGGAGTGCTCCATTACATGGCGGCAGATCTGCTTAAGAGCAGGCTCGTCGTCGTTGAGCTCGATGACCTCACGGCCGGGAGTCGAGCCGAAGCAGTGACGGTCGGAGCAGACAAATGCGCCGCAGCCTTCGATAAGCTTGGTGAGGTTGGGATCGTCGATTTCGCTTCCGACGATTGCAACTCTTGCGCGGAACCAGGGCTTGGGATCGGGCTTACGGGTTTTGAGCTCTTTGAGGGTCTCCTTCAGGTAGGGGAGAATAAGTCTCTTCGGGCAGGTGAAGGAAACGAGGTTCAGTACATGATACTCATAGCCGGTGATAACGGGATTTTCAGCCTTGCGCATATCGCCGATCTCGGTGAGGATCTTGCAGACTTCGTTGTGCTCCTTAACAGCCTTGCGGATGGCCTTATCGGAAGTGTCGATACCGAACTTCTCCTTCAGGTTATCCAGAACGTGGATCTGCATCTGGGTTGTGTAAGCATCGAGGGTGTAGTCGGTCACCTTGAAAGGAATGTCCATGTGAGTTACAAAGAACTTTTCCTTGGTGTTGACCTTCAGAACCTCGAAGTGCTCCATCGCGCGGTTCATCATGGAGCAGGCGTCCACACCGATCAGTGCGTCGAGGAACTGATAGCCGCCCTCGATAGCACGTTCTACGAGTGCGCGTGCGTACTCGCAGGTGTAGTTGGACATGTAGTAGGTTGCGATGTCGATAGAACCTGTCTTCGGTGCGCGCAGACGCACGGAGAAACAGTTGCCTATGTTGAGAAGTGCTTCGGGAACGTGGTAGCAAGTGTAGCCAAGGCAGATGTCGCCTTCAGCCTGAGCCTGCTTTACCAGCTCGTTGTCGGCATTCTCAAGAAGACTTTCGAAGTAGATCAGATGCTTAAGATCTTTCAAATGTTACACCTCTTCTTCAAAGAATTTCTATTTTTTGGAGTGCTTCCTTTACTCCGTTGAGCATAAGAGAATCTTCGGGCAGGCTAAGCACGCTCTGACCCTTTATATCGTTTGCGGCAAAAGCATTGTCCGCAGGGATGCGCGCCACGATGTCAACACCGGGCACAGTGATGAGCTCCGCGAGCTCGGGATTTGTCATACGGTTTACTATAGCGCCGATCTTATCGTAAACGATCAGCTCGTCGGCAACGTTTTTGATCGTCGATACGACCTGACAGCCTTTCTTGCTCTGGTCGGTAACAAGCAGCAGATGCGTTACCTTATCCATAACGCGGCGCTGGATCTGCTCAATGCCGGCCTCTCCGTCGATGACGACATAGTCGAAGCTGTTCGCCAAAATGCCGATGACTTCCTTCAGGTAGGAATTGACCTTGCAGTAGCAGCCGGAGCTTTCAGGTCTGCCGATGCCGAGAAATGCAAAGCCGGGCATTTCGACCAGTGCGTCAAAGATCTTGAATCTCGCTTCGCTCAAAAGCTCAAGCGCCTCTCTCGTTTCGCCGTTTTCGACGCTGTCAACAATGCTCATGCGGATATCGTCAAGCGTGAGCTTGACATCAACGCCTAGAGCGACCGACAGGCCGACAGCAGGGTCTGCATCTATCGCGAGGATCTTCTTATCCGGGAAATTTTCCACCAGAAGCCTTACGATCGACGCCGAAATCGACGTCTTGCCGACACCGCCTTTACCGGCAACCGCGATGATCTTTGCTTTATTTTCCAATAATACGTTCCCCCTTCAATTGCGCTTTGACATACCTTACGCATTTTGATAACAGTTTAACACAAATGCCTCTGATTTGCAAGAGAATATGCTGCTATTTACATGAAAAATTCAGGTTTTTTTGTTCTGAAAATACGTTCAGCTATACACTTTCAACAAAACTGTCAATTAGTTTGTTCATAAAAAAAGACTCCCAGTACAGGGAGTCTTTTTTCTATGTGTTATGCGGATATTGGATCATACGATTCTGCGGTCACGGACCTGAGAGTCGTAGTGCTTATTCAGCAGCGGGCGAATGACATAGTATATAAGCTTGTTTTCGCCATTGGTCATATACAGGGTAAAGGTTCCGACAAAAGCGAGGAAAGCGAACATGGCGACCTTGCCGCCGATCTTTGCAACAGTTTTCATTATTACCTTATCCTCCTATTAATATGCATCGCTGTCGTCAAACTCAACGAGCGTGGGATCAAGAGGCTCCTCGCCCAGAACGACGGACATGTAGCCGTTTACGCAGTTACGCATATCCTGACGGGAAACAGTGCGGCAGTCCTCAAGGTCATGCTCGATGAAGATGAAATGGAAGCCGAGATCCCTTGCCTGCTCCTCCATGAGAGCGTGAACGCCGAGCATGCCCTTGCAGGCGATGTTGTCGTTCATGAGCACCATGTCGCAGTTGAAGTTCTTTGCCCACTCCCAGATGGCGTTGACATTGTCCCAGCCGCCGACGGCGTGGTGACGCATGGTTGCCTTCTCGGAGAACAGAGCAAGATCCTTGATTGCCTCGTCGGGATCTTCGGTGTTGATCATATTGTGACCCATGGTGGAGTCCATGTTCAGGACGATATTGATGCCCCAGCAGTTCTGGATCCAGGTCGGGAAATCGGTGTAGTAAACAGCGGAGGGTCCCCACAGGAATGCGCGGTGACGGGTTCTGCCGCCGAACGGCTCCTTCTTCTCTTCATACGCCTTGCGCATGATCTTGATGACCTGGCGGTCGACCTTGTTGAAGTAAGGATCGGTTCCGTTTACGGATGCCCATGCATACAGACGATAAAGCGTCTCGGCAATGCCGCACAGAGCCGAATACGGGGTCTTGAAGTAGTCCCACTTTTCAAGCTCTATAGTGTTCTGCTCATTCATGAGCTTTGCGTACTTAAAGAGATTATCCCAGTCGTACTTCACGCCGTACTCTTTTTCGACGAAAGCGATGGCGT
>OLVZ01002928.1_pt1 | contig 11824 bp, 10 predicted proteins | sample 1673341 | NCBI WGS metagenome assembly OLVZ01 (sample SAMEA3178944, study PRJEB25190) | human gut metagenome | biome: human gut; feature: human-associated habitat; material: faeces | place: Austria | collected 2013 | reverse complement strand
GTAAAATTCAGTGTTAACTTTATTGCTATTTTACTTTTTTTCATTTTCTTTTACCGCAAATATCCATGTGATATCTGTTTTTTTCAATGCATACGCATTATCCCATTCCCGTGGAATTTCAAGCTGAAACTCCAGCCTTCCTTTCTGCCCGCTTTTAAATTTTCCAAGAGATCTCGCCTTTGCAAGTCCAGCAGCATCAAGAGTTCCTTTATAAAGAATTTTTTTGTTTTGACTGATTTCAAAACGAACTTTTTTCAACATATTTCTTGCATGAGAAATGATACCAGTATTCCAGTGGTTTTGTTGGGATGTAGCCTGAGTTAAGTGGTCTGATTGTTAATGACATAATATAGTCCTCTCTTTCTTATTGTATATGTAGTGTTATTTGTTTCCTATTAAAATTTTGAATATATTTAATAATTTATATTACTTTTATGCTCCTTGTTTTTCCTTTGCCTCGCGTTCTGCGATCGCTGCATCAGAATAAATACCAAGTTTTTTCTTTCTCATGTGTTTATCACACATAGATGTAATGATTGGTGCGGTAAACGCTGTTACAATGGCTGCTACTGCAAGCTGTGCTGTTGCCGTACTTGCTGCTGACTGCCATGCCGGATCAACCTCTGCAAGAGAAGCCGGAACACTTGTTGCATTTGCTGCTGTCGTACCGATTGCAGCTCCCATAGCATTTCTCTTGTTCTTTGGCAGTGTAAGCTGGAACAGGAAGTAGAATAAAAATGCTGACAGTGCTGAGATGATTGCCAGTACTACTCCGCCAACTCCACCTAATGCAATACTCTTAAGACTCATTCCTGCTCCGATTGGGATCATCATGAAGAATGTGATGATCGGCATTGCATCTGCTGCAACTTTACGGAATGTCTTGTCCAGATTTCCCCAGATAATACCGATGATCAGAGGAATCAGTGTTGCGATAAATGATTCGATCGGGATGGAAGCCATACCAGCTGTTCCCATAGCAATCATTGTAAAGAATGGTCCGTCGTTCAGTGATAAGATAGAAATTGCTCCGGCATCTGTTTCATCACCATACTGCTGCGCAAGTCCTAAGTACAATCCTCCGGCTGAGTTTGTGATACCGGCGATCATTGCCATGGAAGTGATTCCACAGAATCCTGCGGCTCCGCCGATCTTTGCTACCAGAAGTCCGAGTACAATACCAACTACAAATTTCATAAGAGTCAGTGTACATCCTTTGTACAGCGGCATTCCGATCTTCTTTACATCGATGGATGCTCCGTTCAGTAAGAGGAACATTCCTAACAGACAGGCGGTTCCGGTTTTGAACATTCCAGATGTAAATCCTCCGATCTCAAGTACATTTGGAATAAATGTGTTAGCAAGTACTCCGATCAGCATTGGCACAATGATTAATCCCCCAGGTACCTTCTGCATAAGTTTAAAAAAACTTTTTTCTTCCTTCATCCTTTCTTTACCTCCTTAGTTTTGTTGTTTGGATATTGGATATTGGATACGATTCATCGTGCTTTTATCATACAGCTGGATCCAATCTTTGTCAACATGACTAATTATCTAATTTCCCTATTCGTTTTTTGTGCATTTTTAACAATTGTGTTCTGCATATACTTTCATTGCATCACGAATCAATGTGTCGAACTTATCTGCATCCCATGCAGCTCTTCCGACAAAAAGACCATCTATCGATGGCTGTACGATCAGTGACTCCGCATTGCCCGGATTGACACTTCCACCGTACAGGACAGGAATTTCCTCAGATTTTTCACCAAAGATCTCGTATAATGCAGTTTTGATTTCCTTGTGCATAGCTTCTGCATAATCCGCAGATGCAGGTGTTCCATTGACACCGATAGACCATACCGGTTCATATGCCACCCAGATATTCTTGCACTCTTCCGGTGACACACCGTAGAATCCTATTTTGAGCTGGCTGCGCAGAGTCTCTGCACTGATTCCATATTCTTTCTGCTCTGCTGTTTCGCCGATACAAAGTAACGTCTTAAACCCATGTGACAGGGCCGCTTTCACCTTTTTATTCTCTTCTACATCACTTTCGCCGAATACATGCCGTCTCTCAGAGTGTCCGATCATCACAAGATCCAGCCCCATCTCTTCTAACATGCATGGTGAAATCTCGCCTGTAAACTGTCCCTGGTCTTCCCAGCACATATTCTGGGCACCAAGTCTTACAAATTCACGGTCACAGCAGCTTGTTGCAGTCTGAAGCGTCGTATAAGACGGAATGATAAAAAGCTCGATATCATCTCTGCTGATGTCCTTTGTATTTTCAACCAGTTTCTGAAGATATTCTCTGGTCGCACTGATGCCCTTATACATCTTCAGATTACTTCCGAAATATAGTTTTTTCATAGAATTTTCCTCTCTTTTAGCGGTTCTGATCATACTCTCTGAATGCATCTACTTTAGGCTGTGAAGAACATCCCGGTACGAATTCGTTCGTAAAGAAAGCGTCCACAAGCATCTCACGTACTTTTGCACCTGTCGTGAATGCTCCCATACAGACAATGTTGGCATCGTTACTGAGTCTTGCTCTTGTCGCAGAATATACGTCAGATACCAGTGCGGCATATGCACCTTTTACCTTATTGGCAGCAATAGATACCCCAAGCCCTGTTCCGCAGATTAGCACACCTCTGTCATATTCCCCGGATGCTACATGTTCTGCTACATCAATTGCTACATTCGCATAGATCGGATCTTCACTTCCGAAGTCTGTCACCTCTCCATAGCCTTTCTTTTCAATGTAAGCAATGATTTCCTGCTTTGCTTCTTCTGCATTTGGATCACAACCGATTGCAATTTTCATGTTCATTTCCTCCTTCTTTGTATCGGATATTGGATATTGGATACGATTTATGTTTTTTATAATAGCACCGGTTGTTTTTTATGTCAATAAATGCTGCTTTCTCCATTCATTTTCTAATAAAATGCACAAAAATAAAGTTCTGTTATCGTGCATATAGCCAATTAACAGAACTTTATTTATTGTATCATCATTATTATATTTTTACGCATCCACCTCATCCAGCGGCATCTCACAGTTGAACACTTCGATATGATGTCTCACATTCTCATACGTTCCCTGTACCATAGCCAGATTCAGATCAAAATAATTATGTGCTCCTTCTGACTTCAGATACTCTTCCGCATGTTTTGTCAGACGATTAAAGCTTGCTGTCGCAATATTCACTTTCACAATTCCAAGCTCGATTGCTTTTCTAAAATCTGCATCCGTGATTCCACTTCCACCATGAAGAACCAACGGAATTCCTGTCTTATCATGGATCTGCTCCAGTACATCAAATGCAAGCTTCGGTGCTACCGGATAATTGCCGTGTGCATTTCCGATTGCAACTGCCAATGCATCGATTCCGGTGCGTTCAACAAATATCTTTGCATCATCCGGATTCGTACAGCGGATTCCATGATCTTCACTTCCGTCTTCGCTTCCACCTACCAGTCCCAGCTCAGCCTCTACGGTTGCCCCGTATTTCTTTGCCAGTTCTACTATCTTTACTGTACGCTCGATATTTTCTTCAAATGGATATGTAGAGCTGTCGAACATGACGGAGGTAAATCCAAGTTCCAGTGCTTTCTCTACTGTCTCCATGGTAAGTCCATGATCCAGATGCACTGCCACGTCTACTTTCGCCTCTTTTGCAGCCTGTACCATCATTGGTCCCATAAGTGCAAGCGGGGAGTGTTTCAATCTTACTTCTGCAATCTGCAAGATGATCGGAGTGTCCAGTTCTTCTGCTGCCTGGATTGCTCCTTTTACCATCTCCATATTTCCAACACTGAATGCGCCGATTCCTCTGTAATTACTCTTCGCACGCTCCAGTAATTCTTTCATCGTTACTAATGCCATTGTTCTTCTGCTCCTTTCCATGTTCTTCTTTTTTCAGGTTATGTCCCAATATTGTCAGACAGATCAGGGCGATCACTGCAAATACAATTCCCATCCCGAATACCACATGCATGCCATATCCTTTTCCGGTAATGAATCCTGATAATGCCGGTGCGCCACATGTTGCGATTACGATACCAAGCATTACGAATCCGTAATTTTCTCCGGTATGCTCAATTCCAAAGATGGAACTTGTAAAGGATGGGAAACTTCCCATGATTCCGCCATAGCATCCATACATCAGAATGATTGCTGCGGTTACGGTATAGGATCTGGTAAATGTAAGTATTGCCATTGCCACAACAGATACTGCCAGCACGCCCTTGATACATCCCACTCTTCCTACTTTATCGGAAAGTGTCGGAAGTACCAGCCGGGTTCCGGCATTCACAATGGAACCGATCATAACTGCACTGACCGCAATTGCCGACGGGATTCCAAGTTCAATCTGATATGTCTGTGATACCGGTGACACCAGGAAATAAGAAATCAGCCCAAACAGCATCGTCGCCAGAAGAAGATAGAAGTTCTTTGTCTTCATCATCTCTGCGGATGTGTACTGCTTTTGTTCTGTCTGTGCTTCTGCATTTCCATTTGCCACGTTTTGTTCTCTTAATGCCCGTTCGGCTTTTCTTCTCCACTCTTTATCCGGAGCGGTAAAGAAGATACCGCATAAGATCCAGGAGATTGTAATCGCTGCACCAATGATCAGGAATGTCTTTCCCGGTCCCTCTGCCTGCAGGATTCTTCTGCTGATTGGTGCCAGAAAGAATCCACACAGTCCGTTTGCCGTTACGACCACACCTGATGCGAATCCCGTTCTTCCCGGGAACCATTTCTGAACAGTCGAGATAATTACGGTATAAATGAGTCCCTGTCCGAATCCCTGCATCACACCATAGGTCACATACATAGGAAGCGACGAAGGTACGATCAGGAATGCGGATGCCAGAATTCCAATGGCGAAGATACCGCCTCCGATCCATACAACAATCTTCGGATTATATTTATCCTGTAATCTTCCACCGATTATATTTCCAAATACGAATGTACTCAGTGCCAGGTAAAAACACATAGACGCTGCTGTCTGGCTCCAGCCGGCCTGTTCCATCACGTATGGCTGATAGATCGACCATACGTGAGGATAGCCGGTAAAAAAGATAGCAATGGCACCAAATATCATCGTCAGTAATCTTTGTCTTTTCTGTGTAGTTGTTAACTCCATAATTTTTTCCTCTTAATTAATAAATAAGTCCGAACTTCTGCATCTCTCTTTTTAAGATTTCTGTATGCTCCGGCTCAAGCTCTGTCAGAGGTGCTCTTACGGTTCCTCCGCATAGGCCCATCAGTTCTACCGCTTTCTTTACCGGAATCGGGTTTACTTCTGAGAACAATGCATGAATTAATGGCAATGCCTTTAACTGCAGCTCCAGACTTTCTTTTACCTTTCCATCCAGATAAAGCTGACAGATATCATGGGCTGCCTGTGGGGCTACATTGGAAAGTACGGAAATCACTCCTTTTCCGCCCAGTGACATCAATGGTACGATCTGGTCATCATTTCCGGAATACAGATCTAATTTTCCATCTGTCAGATCCATCATCTTCACGATATTGGAGAAATCTCCACTTGCTTCCTTGATTGCCACGATGTTATCCACATGATTCACAAGATAAGCCACAGTCTCTGCTTCCATCTTACATCCGGTTCTTCCAGGTATGTTATAAAGGACAACCGGTATTTTCGCTGCATCTGCTACCTGAGTGAAGTGTGCGATCATACCTTTCTGGGTTGCCTTGTTATAGTATGGTGTCACGACAAGCACGCCGTCTGCGCCATATCCGGCGGCTTCTTTTGATAATTCCATTGCCGTCTTCGTACAGTTTGAGCCGGTTCCTGCGATAACCGGAATTCTTCCTTTTGTTCGTTCAACCGTAAATTTCACACATTCCATGTGTTCACGCTCTGTCATCGTTGCAGCTTCCCCGGAAGTTCCGCAGATTACGATGCTGTCGGTTCCGTTTTCACAGTGAAAATCGATCAATTCGTCCAATCTGTCATAATCGATAGATTCATCTTCTTTGAACGGAGTAACGATTGCTACTCCTGCACCTGTAAATATTGCCATATTGCTACCTCTCCTGATTTTTACAAATGCCACACGGAACCCGTATGGCATCTGTAATATCTTCTTACATTCTAACTTTTATACTTACCACAGATTTTTATACATCTGCTCTACATCAGCCTGTGTAATCGTACGCTGTGTATTCTGCGGACTTCCGCTGTCCATTGCATCATATGCCATTTTCTCGATCACTTCGAAAAATTTCTCTTTGTCAATTCCGAACTCAGCAAGTGTCGGTGTCTCTAATTCTTCTGTCAGCGCTACGACTGCATCCAGGAATTTCTCACTGGCTGCCTGATCCGAATCTTCCGGTGTTGCAACTCCGATAGCTCTTCCGAGATCTGCAAATCTGTCATAGGCTCCCTCTAATGCGAAGCTTAAGCACTCTTTCATCAACATTGCGTTAGAAAGTCCGTGTGCTACATGGAACAATGCTCCGATCGGACGGCTCATTCCGTGGATCAGTGTTACAGATGAGTTGTTGAATGCGATTCCTGCTTCCAGAGCTGCTACAGACATCTGTACTCTTGCTTCTTCATTCTTTCCATCATGGAATGCTACTGGGAGGAATTTGAAGATTCTCTTTACAGCTGACATTGCAAAAGTATCTGATAATGTCTGTGCTTTTCTGGATGTATAAGCTTCTACTGCATGGCACAATGCATCAAGCCCTGTTGCTGCCGTAATCTTCGGTGGTGCTGTCATAGTGAACTGGGGATCGATAATGGCTAATGAAGGAATCAGCACTTTACCTTTCAGCAGCATCTTAATGTCTTTTCTGGTATCTGTAATGATCGTGAACTGTGTAGCTTCAGATCCGGTTCCTGCTGTTGTCGGGATAGCTACCATCGGAGGCATCTCTACATCGATCACTTTTCCCATGTAATCAGAAATGCTTCCGCCATTTTTCACGAGGGATCCGATTGCTTTCATCGAATCAATCGGGCTTCCTCCACCAAGTGCTACGAGGAAATCACATCTTTCTGCTTTGTACTGAGCCAGACCTTTTTCGATCATTACGTCTGTTGGTTCTCCTGCGATTTCAGAGTAAATAGTATATTCTACACCCTGGCTTTTTAATGCATTCTCTACTTTTGCACAGTTTCCAAGATCGATCATCACTTTATCTGTAACAATCATTGCTTTCTTTCCAAGTGTTCCAAGTGTATCCTGTGCCATATCAAGTGCTCCTGATCCTGAAATCATCTGTCCAGGTACGATAAATTCTCTTGCCATAATAATTATCTCCTTTTCTCTCTAAATAAGCGTTTTGCTATCTTCTTAATTAAAACTGTGCATCATGCATCCACACATATCTCTCGTCTTCACATCTGTCCGTCTGAAGCCATGGATTGCCATCAATGTGACGGATCATCCAGCATGTGTACATCTGGAATCCAGGTGCCACTGCCTGTGGATGAAGCTCTCCACCAGGAATTGCGGAAAAACTGTTGTCTACACTTTTGAATACCTGATCTCCGACAAAGCTTGCTCCGAATCCTTCCGGTCTGTCGAACTTGAACAGGTAAGTCTCCGGCTGTGGATGTCTGTGTGGCAGGTATCCTGACCAGTTTCCTCTGTCATTCAATACTTCTCCAAGTACCATATTCGACTCCGGACAGATATCGTGATCAAAGATTGTATTTACACGGCGCTTTGCCACATTTCCGAACTTTCCGACACTTGAATAGCCCCAAGGTGCATCGTCCGGTGAATACAATTTGCTTGCAAATGTTTTGTCATTGTGCGTGCACTGTACCAGAATTTCAGTATCTTCTTCTGCTGTTACAGTAATCTCTTTACTTCCGCTTACGTGCAGTGCCCATGGACCTTCGGTAAATACATCTTTTCTGCTGACCGTTGCTTTCTCATCTTCCCATGTATAGGTTACTTTTCCGGAGAGAAGGAGAACCGCCGTCTCCTCTTTGTCTCTCTTAAATGTTCTTATCTGTCCGGCCTTCATGCTGTACACACGGATGTCCATCATCATTGCCTTATATTCATTGTCATAAGTGGTAAGAATCATCTCGCCATTTTCATCGAATTTTGGATAACCAAATACCTTACTCACTGTCTTTCGCCTCCTGAATCTATCTTTATAAATCTTAATAATCTCTTGCTTCTCTTCTTCCTTCCAGAACACCAACGCATGCCTTTCTTACAGACTCCTTAGAAGAAGTAGTTGCAATTCCTACATTCCACCATGATTCATATCCGTCTGTCATGGTCTTTGGAATAACCTTTAAGTCGAATAAGCAAGCAATTTCCTGCTTCTTCGCATCTTCCAGTGCTGCCTCTAATTCTGCGATCGTCTTACATGTGTATGTCTTAAGCCCGTATCCTTCACCGATCTTCGCATAGTCAACCGGGATCAGATCCCCACAAGGCTTCTTGCCGTCTGTGTAACGGAACTCTGTTGCGATACTTCCGATACCATGATTCATTTCCAGATTGTTGATACATCCGAATCCACAGTTATCGAATACCAGAATATTGACTTTCTTTCTCTCCTGCATGATCGTCATAATCTCGCTGTGTAACATCTGGAAGCTGGAATCCCCAACTACGCAGTATACTTCATTATCCGGTTCTGCGAATTTCACACCAAGTGTTGCTGCTACTTCATATCCCATGCAGGAATATCCGTATTCTGCATGATAGCCGCCGCGCTTGTCTGTTGTCCACATTCTCTGCATGCAGCTTGGAAGGGAACCGCCTGCTGTAATAATAGTCGCATCTTCATCGATCACTCTGCGGATTGCTGCAAGTGCTGCTGTCTGTGTGATCTTTCCGTTTGTCATCTTTACGAATTCCGGAATCGTTCTTGGATCTCTTGCCTTGATGATCGGCTCGAAATCATCTCCTGTATATTCAATGCCTGCCAGGCGGACCATTTCTTTGTCCCATACCTTCTTGGCTTCTTCGATTTCTCCGTTGTATGCAGATACATAACCGCGTGCACGAAGTTTTTTGGTAAGTGCTTCTACTGTAACCTTTGCATCTCCGACTGCTTTTGCTGCATCCATCTTGTATGCGTGGAATCTGCAGTTGTTAATCGTCACGAATTTTACATCCGGATTCTTGAACAGTCTCTTGGAGCTTGTTGTAAAGTCAGACATTCTGGAACCGATAGAAATTACCACGTCTGCGTCTTTACCGATGATGTTGGAAGCGTAGGTTCCTGTTACACCGATACCGCCAAGACAGTACGGATTGCCAGACTGGCAGGCACTCTTTCCGGCCTGTGTCTCGCCGAATGGGATCTTGAACTCTTCACAGAATTTCTCAACAGCTTCTCCAGCTTCTGAGTAACGGACACCACCACCAACAACGATAAGCGGTTTCTTCGCTCCTGCGATGACCTCTGCCACATCCTCAAGCTCTTCCTCTACTGCAACCGGTCTTGTGATCCTATGCACTCTCTTCTTGAAGAAGTACTCCGGGAAGTCAAAGGACTCACCCTCAACATCCTGGCAAAGCGCGATGCAGCATGCACCTGTTTCAGCCGGATCTGTAAGAACTCTCATTGCATTGATCAGAGCGGTCATGACCATCTCCGGTCTTGTGATCCTATCCCAGTATTTGCAGACTGGTTTGAATGCATCGTTTGTACTGATGGCAAGACTGCTGCTCTGCTCCAGCTGCTGGAGAACCGGGTCAGGCTGGCGAGATGCAAAAGTATCTGCCGGGAATACAAGAAGCGGAATATTATTTACAGTTGCTGTTGCACATGCTGTTACCATGTTTGCAGCTCCAGGTCCGATGGAGGAAGCGCATGCAATGATTTTTTTGCGGTTGCTCTGTTTTGCAAAAGCGGTAGCAACGTGACACATACCCTGCTCATTTCTTCCCTGAAGAACCTTCAGCTGTCCCGGATTTGTATCCAGTGCCTCACCAAGTCCTACAGCAATACCGTGTCCGAAGATCGTGAAAAATCCTTCTACGAATTTTGTCTCCACTCCGTCCATGGAAACATACTGATTATCCAGAAATTTTACAATTGCCTGTGCAGTTGTCATTCTTACTGTCTTTGCCATTTTTTCCACTCCTTTTCTTTATACTCTTGCGATCATTTCGCCGAATTTTTCTTTTTCATCTTTAATGAATGCGTGAACTTCATCCGGTCCCGGAAGGGAATCGGAGCAGTTGTTGCTTTTAACCATCATGGATGCCTCAGCAGAACCAAACTCCAGGCAGTCAATGATCTCCCAGCCCTGATACAGTCCATACAGGAATCCGGAGCCGTATCCGTCGCCGCCGCCGAAGCCTTTTCTTGCCTCAACCGGGAATGGCTTGATGCTGAACTTCTGTCCATCAACTGTGTAGGCTGTGGAACCCTTCATACCGTGTTTGATGACAACGATCTTTGCATTTTTTGCCTGCCAGTAAGCTGCACTCTCCTCATCAGTCATGCCTTCTTTGATCAGTTTCTCTGTAAGGTCAAACTCTTCTCTGGAGCCCATGATGATGTCAGCTTCCTTAGCTACGATGGAATAGTAGATGGAAATCTCATCTGCGTTCTTCCAGTTGTATTCTCTGTAATCGATATCAAAGATGATCTTTGTATTTACTTTCTTTGCAAGCATAACTGCTTTGATGGCTGCTTCCCTGGACGGACTCTCTGCAAGAGCTGTTCCTGAAATGAGGATCGCTTTTGCGTTTTTGATGTAGTCCTCATGGATATCATCTACATGAAGCTGCAGGTCTGCGATGCGGTTACGATACATGAGGATGCTGCTTTCCTTCGGAGAAAGCATCTCGGTAAAGGTAAGTCCCAGCTTCTCTCCGTTTGTACATTTTGTGATCTGTGAGGTATCGATTCCTCTCTCATTGAAATAATCCACTACATACTCACCGAACTGATCGTCAGAAACCTTTCCGATGAATCCTGCTTTCAGGCCATGTTTGGTAACACCTACAGCGATGTTTGCAGGAGATCCTCCTACAAATTTCTCAAACATATGTACTTTCTTCAGGGGTTTGAACTCTTCTTTCACCTGATCGTTGTAAGCAGGGTTGAAATCAATGGCAACTCTTCCAAGTAGTACCAGGTCCATTGGTCTGGATTCATCAAATTCGATATACTTCATGATCTTACCTCCGTTTGTTTGATGGTTTATTTTTTACTTCTTTTTTGTGTGCTTTTTTGTTTTGCGTGCTTTTATTCCTTTTCAGCGTGCTTTCTTGCGTGTTCCTTATGGTGTTAATATAGCACTCTTTTTCAAATTGAGCAAGTACTTCTTTCCATTTTCTTTGTTTTCTGTTATTCTGTACAATTTCTGTGGTTTTATTTTGTTGAAAGTGGCTATTGTTGTTACGTGCTTTTACGTGCTTTAGATTTTAGCACGCATATAGCACGCTTTCAAAGTACACATTCCCCATATTATCAGTTCCTCATAGGCTCATTGTCAGAATTTTCGCTTATATTTACTGCAAATATTTCCAATGGCATTCCCCAAAGCACACAACAGGGCAGGTCCTTTCCATGCAAAAAAAGCCTGCAGGTTTCTGCAGACTTTTCTTATTTTTCCGTGTGATCTTTCGCCAGATGGCCCGATCACAGATTATATTTGGTTTTGATCTTGATATCTGTAAAAAGAAATTCCCGTTCCGGTTCCTGCCCTTTGGTCAGGATATCTGCCAGGATCCTTGGCGGTTCATAGCCCTGGACATATCCGTTCTGATCGATGAGGAAATCCACGGAATCATTTTTAAGTGCTTTCTCATTCTTTGGTGTCTGGTCATAGATCACAACATACGGGCGACG
>OLVZ01002910.1_pt1 | contig 11863 bp, 6 predicted proteins | sample 1673341 | NCBI WGS metagenome assembly OLVZ01 (sample SAMEA3178944, study PRJEB25190) | human gut metagenome | biome: human gut; feature: human-associated habitat; material: faeces | place: Austria | collected 2013 | reverse complement strand
TGCCGCGGCCGATCTCGTCCAGCAGGACGATGCTGCGGTCCGAAATGTTATTGAGGATGCTGGCCGATTCGAGCATCTCGACCATGAAGGTCGACTCGCCCTGCGAAATGTTGTCCGAAGCCCCGACGCGCGTGAAAATCTTGTCCACATAGCCGATATGGGCCGACTTCGCGGGTACGTACGAACCCATCTGGGCCATCAGGATGATCAGCGCGGTCTGGCGCAGCAGCGCCGACTTACCCGACATGTTGGGTCCGGTGATCATCATAATCTGCTGCTGCTTGTCGTCGAGCATCACGTCGTTGGGGATGTACTCCTCCCCCACGGGCATCAGCGTCTCGATCACCGGATGGCGGCCCTGACGGATGTCGATGCGCTTGCCGTCGTCCAGCACGGGACGCACGTAGCGGCGTTCGCAGGCGATGCGTGCGAAGGACTGGAGGCAGTCGATGCGCGCCACCGCGGCGGCATCGCGCAGCATCGGCGCCAGCGAACCGCAGATATAGGCCATGATCCCGGCGTAGATGCGCTGCTCCAGGATGAGCATCTTCTCCTCGGCGCCGAGAATCTTCTCCTCGTACTCTTTCAGTTCGCCCGTAATGTAACGCTCGGCGTTGGCGAGGGTCTGCTTGCGGATCCACGTCTCGGGGACCTTGTCCTTGTGGGCGTTGCGGACCTCGATATAGTAGCCGAAAACGTTGTTGTAGCTGATCTTGAGCGACGGGATGCCCGTGGCCTCGCTCTCGCGCTGCTGGATGCGCGCGAGATAGTCCTTGCCGTGGAGTGCGATGCGGCGCAGGTCGTCCAGTTCGGGATCGACGCCGTCGGCGATCACGCCGCCCTTCTGTATCTGGTTGTTCTGCGGGTCGGGGTAAATTTCGCGGGCGATACGCTCGCGAACCTCCGCCAGAGGGTCGATCTGCTCTGCCAGCGCATGCAGGCGGTCGTCGTCGGTGGACTCCAGCGCAGCCTTGAGCGTCTCGATGGCTCCGAGCGAGTTCTTGAGCTGCACCAGTTCGCGGGGCGTGACCCTCTGGGCGGCGATACGCCCCGCGATACGCTCCAGATCGCCCACCAGCGACACCTGCTCGCGGATGACATCCGCCAGATCGGCGTCTTTGATCAGCCGTTCCACCACATCGAGGCGCTCGTTGATCTTCGCGGGGTCCTTGATCGGCATGGCGATCCAGCGTTTCAGCAGGCGGCCGCCCATCGGCGTCAGCGTGCGGTCGATCACGTCGGCGAAACTGCACTTCTCTCGCGCGCCGTTCGACGAAAAAAGCTCCAGGTTGCGGATCGTGAACTTGTCGACCCACACGTAGTCGTCCTGGTCGATACGCGAAATCGAACGGATATGGGCGATGTCGCGGTGCTCGGTGAATTCGAGGTAGTAGAGGATGGCGCCGGCGGCGGATATGCCGCTGGTGAAATGGTCGACGCCGAAACCCTTGAGCGACGTGGTCGTGAACTGCTTGCAGAGTTTTTCACGGTTGACCTCCTCCGAGAAGACCCATTCGTCGAGCCGGTAGGTGTAATGTTTCGACCCGAAAGCGGCAGAGAAGCGGTCTTCGTAACCGCGCTGGTAGATGATCTCCTTGGGTGCGAGGTTCGAAATGAGCTTGTCAACGTAGTTGTCGGAGCCTTCGGCCACGTAGAACTCGCCCGTCGAAATGTCGAGGAACGCCACACCGGTCGTCTGCCGGCCGAAGTAGACCGAAGCGAGGAAGGCGTTTTCCTTGTTGGCCAGGATATTGTCACCCAGCACGATGCCCGGGGTGACCAGCTCGATCACGCCGCGCTTGACCAGCCCCCTGACGAGCTTCGGGTCTTCGAGTTGTTCGCAAATGGCTACGCGCTCGCCCGCCCGTACCAGCTTGGGCAGGTAGGTGTCGATGGCATGGTAGGGAAACCCGGCCAGTTCGACGTAGGTTGCCGATCCGTTGGCCCGCCGCGTGAGCGTAATGCCGAGGATGCCGCTGGCCTTGATCGCGTCCTCGCCGAATGTCTCGTAAAAGTCCCCTACCCGGAAGAGCAGGATGGCATCGGGATGCACCGCCTTGATCGAATAATATTGCTTCATCAGCGGTGTCTCGACATATTTTTTGTCTATTTTTTTCTCTGCGTTCACAATAAAAAATTGTATGTAATTTCCATACAAAGATAACAGAATTTGGTTCTCAAACCAAGCCGGGAATGGAAATTATTTTTGTTTTTTTTGCTACGCAAAGATACTCTATTTTACAGAATTTCATTCATTTCGAATACTTTTCGGTAAAATTCGGCCTTCCACTCCACAGGCCGCGGATAGGCCCGCGACGAGGAGGGCATACGCCACAGCCGCATGTTCCGCCCGGCATATTCGAACCCGATGCTCTGGCCTACGGCCGGTTCGTCGCACCCCGTGATCGCACGCAGCGTATCGGTGGCTTTCTGGCCGGTAGTGACGAGGGTGCGGCAGGCCGGGATACGCGCCAGCAGGGAGGCGAGATCCACCTCGCGCACGACTTGAAGAAAATTATCCGACGCATTGTCTTTCAGCCGGATGACTTCGACCGCCGTGTCGTAGAGTGCGATCCCGCGGCAGCGGCAGAAGGCCTCGATGCGCTCCTTGTCGAATTTCCGGCCGCCGGGCATCAGGAAATGCGACTTGTCGCCCGTGGCCAGGTAGCCTACGATCCGCCACATGTCGTTTTGCAGGTTCGGGTAGAAGAAATCCATCGACCAGCGGATGCGCTTGGGCGGGAAGCTGCCCAGCATCAGCACCCGGGCGTTGGCCGGCAGGAAAGGTTCGAGGGGATGCAGTTCGCTATTCATAGAACTTCTTGTCGAAATTTACGAGGTACAGTTTATCGGTGGCGCGCGTCAGCGCCGTGTAAAGCCAGCGGAGCATGTCGCGCGTCATGGGCTCGTCGCCGAACAGGCAGCGGTCGACGAAAACGGCCTTCCACTGCCCGCCCTGGGCCTTATGGCACGTCACGGCATAGGAGAATTTCACCTGGAGCGCGTTGAAATGCGGGTTCTCGCGGATCTCCTTGAAGCGCTTGATTTTACTTTTGACGTCGAGGTAGTCCTTCTCGACCTCGTAGAAAAGGCGCGAGGACTCCTCGCGGGTCAGCGACGGGGATTCCGAGGCGATCGTGTCGAGCAGGATCCTGCATTCGATCTCCGTATCCTCGTAGTCGGGGAATTCGAGCACGACGTCGGCGAAACGGAAACCGTAGAAATCCTCGTAGCGCCGCAGCCGTTTGAGCCGCGCGATGTCGCCGTTGGCGATAAAGTGCATCGGGCAGTTTTCGGTGTGCCCGGTATAATAATAGTTGTTCTTCACGACCATCAGCATGTCGTTGCTCTCGATCTCCTCCTCGGCATAGAGCACGTTGCGGCGGATGCCCTCGTTGTAACGGTTGGCACGTTTGTTCGAACGGGTGATGACGATGGTTTCGTCGCGGCCGTACCTGGCGTAACAATCCTGCAGCTTATCGAGGAACTCCCCGCCTTCGACCGCCTCGATGTCGGGGAAGCCCATTTCGAAATGGGGGATTTCGTGGATGCCGTTCTCGAGCATGCACCGCACGAGCGTGGCATTGAAAAGGATCCCCGACTCGGCCTCCTGGCGCACCACGTCGTCCATCGTGGCGTACTCGACATCGCCGAAACGGGCGAGCGACGCGGCGTCGAGCGCCGGGCTGCAATCGGCCCCGACGGGCGGCAGCTGGGCGCTGTCGCCGACGAACACCAGGCGGCAGTCACGGCCGCTGCGGACGTATTGCACGAGGTCTTCGAGCAGCGACCCGGAGCCGAAAAGCGCCCCGCCGCCCGGGCTGTCGGAGAGCATCGAGGCCTCGTCGACGATGAATACCGCCCCCTTCTCGGCATTGAAGTTGAGCGAATATTTCGATTCGTAATCGGCATTGGTGCGCTGTCGGTATATCCGCTTGTGGATGGTAAAAGCCTTTTCCTGAGCGTATTGGGCGAGGACTTTGGCCGCACGGCCCGTCGGGGCGAGCAGGATGGGTTTGATATTCAAATCCTTAAGCGCCCCCACGAGTGCCGCTATCAGCGTCGTTTTGCCCGTACCGGCATACCCGTTCAGCACGAAAATCCGCGAAAAATCGTCACCTGCAAGGTATTCGGACAATTTTTCTATGATTTTTTTTTGCCCAAGAGTTGTTTCAAAACAAATTTTAGCGTAAATTTGGGTCGCAATACGTGTGCTGAACATGCGTGTATTATATTTTGTACAAAATTACAAACAAATATTAGATTAGCTTAAAAAATGAAAAAAATCGCTCAAATCATTCTTGCTGTAGCTATCGTGGCGCTGGTCTACGTTATCTACGACCAGATCTCGACCCCGATCAAGTTCGATGACGAGTTGAAGGCCAAGAAAGCCCAGGTCATCGACCGCATCAAGGACATCCGTACGGCACAGCGCGCATTCAAGTCGAAGTACCAGCGTTTCACGGGCAGTTTCGACACGCTGACGAATTTCATCCTGCAGGATACGCTCGAACTCGAGCGCAAGATCGTCGACGAGGATGACTCCGTAGCCATGGCACAGCTGAAGAAGATGGGCAAAAAGAACGTCGAGAAGTTCAAAATCGCCGTGATCGACACGATCTTCTCGCCCAAGCGCCTTTCGAAACAGGACGTAGAGCAGTTGCGTTACATCCCCGGCACCGATGACAAGGCCCAGTACATCATGGAGGCAGGCATCATCACCACCGAGTCGAAGGTCGTGATCCCGATCGTGGAGTGCCGCGCACCCTACAAGATGTTCCTCGACACGGTGGCTTACCGCCAGGAGATCATCAACCTGATCGACGACGAGGTGAACAACTTCAACCGCTACCCCGGCGTCAAGTTCGGTTCAATGGAAGCTGGTAACAATGAAGCAGGTAACTGGGAGTAACACTCCGCAAGCTACAAATAAGGTGTCCATTCAGCTTACGTTGGATGGACACTCTTTTTCGGCGCACGGCCTCGACGGGGAGATCCTCTTGGCCGACGTGCACGCCGTCGGCTTCGCAGAGGACAGCGATGTCGACATGGTCATTCACGATGAAGCAGGCACCAGCCTCGCGGGTCAGGCGGCGCAACTCCAGGCACTCTTTGAGCATCTGTCCGGCCTTTTTTTCTTTTTCGCGGTACTGGAGGATCTTGATGCCGCTGTCGAGCAGGGCTTTGGCGACTTCAACCGCCGGACGCCCGAGAGACAGTTCGTCGTCGGTGAGAGCGTAGAGGTCGGTTTCGGGAGAGGTCCCGGGCAACAGTCTGGGCATGGCGCACCTCGTCAGTCGGCTTCTACGCCGACGAAGGAAAAAGTGTTGACGTTGAACAGGCCGCGGGCAGTCAGCTTGAGTTCCGGAATGACGGGAAGAGCCATGAAACTGAGGGTCATGAACGGTTCGACGTCTTCGGGGATACCGAGTTCCGCACGCGCGGCAACGAGCATATCGTGAAGGACGGCATTGACTTCCTGCGGATCGGCGGAGGTCATGAGGCCCGCGATGGGGAGGGGCAGACGCCGGATGGCCCCTCCGTGCACGGAGACGATGCCGCCGCCCATGTCCGCCAACTCACGGACGGCAAGCAGCATATCAGGGTCGTTGTCGCCCGCTACAACAATATTGTGGGAGTCATGGGAAATGGTCGTCGCTATGGCCCCTCCCGTGAGCCCATAGCCTTCCAGAATCCCGATGCCGAGTTTCCCTGTCCTCTTGTGCCGCTCAATGACCGCGATCTTGGTCAGGCCGGGATTCAGTGCGGACTGGAAGCATCCCGCGTCATCGGTCTTCACCTCGCGGACGAGGCTCTTCGTAACGAGGGAGGCGGGCTCAATGCCGATGACACGGGCTTTTCCGGTACGGACAGGCAAGGACAGGGCATCCTCGGCCAGCGGCTTGAGGTGGATGGAGTGGGAAGGCGCTCCCGCAGCCGCGTCATCCAGCGGGGTGAGGACGCGGCCGTCTTCGGCGATCAGGCGTCCCGCCGTGAATACCTTGCGCACGCGGAATGCCTTGAGGTCGTCCACAAGGATGAAATCGGCATCCCTGCCGGGGGCGATGGCTCCCTTGTTGCGCAGCCCGAAGCACTCCGCGGCGTTGAGCGTACACATGGTGATGGCCTGTACCGGATCCATCCCCATGCCTACCGCGAGGCGCAGATGGTTGTCCATGTGGCCGTCGGAAACGATATCCTCAATATGGCGGTCATCGCAGCAGAACGCGCAGCGCCGTGCGTTGCCGGGCGTAACGCCGGGCAGGAGCGTTCGGAGGTTCTTGGCGGCGGAGCCTTCGCGTATAAGGATGTAGCTGCCCCGGCGAAGGTTCTCGCGCATCTCCTCAAGCGTGGTGCACTCGTGGGTATTCGTAATGCCGGTGACGAGATAGGCGTCGAGATCCCGGCCAAGCAATCCGGGGGCGTGTCCGTCCACAATTTTGCCGTGGGACGTACCGAGCTGGATTTTTGCCAGTACGTCGTAGTCGCCGGAGACGACGCCGGGGAAGTTCATCATTTCGCCGATACCGGTCACTTTGGGGTCGTCGATGAGCTCTTCCAGTTCTTCAGCGGAAAGGACCGCGCCGGAATCCTCGAACGGCGTCGCCGGAACACAGGAGGGGAGGGCGATAAAAATATTGAGCGGCAGGTGTCGCCCGTTTTCCAGCATGTACCGGATGCCTTCCAGTCCGTGGACGTTGGCGATTTCGTGCGGATCGGCCACGACACTGGTGGTGCCGTGCGGGAGTACCAGCCCGGCGAAACGCGCGGGGCTCACCATGCTGGATTCGATATGGATGTGGGCGTCGATGAGGCCGGGCAGCAGGTAGGCTCCTCGCGCGTCAACGACTTTCACCGCCTCGGTATGCGAGAAGCCGAGGATTTTGCCTCCGCCCACGCTGACGTCCGTTTCCCGGATTTCGCCGGTCAGCACGTCCACCAGCTTCGCGTTGGTAATGAGAAGGTCGGCGGGGCTGCGCCCGCCCGCCGCCATATCCACAAGGTTTTTCAGATCGTCGATGTCGTACATGCAGGTCTCCGGCGTAGGAAACAGGGGCAAGGCGGAAGGGCGAAGAAGCGAGAGCGCTTTTCCGTGTTTCCCCCAAACGTCTTGCCCACTCCAAAGTGTGTTTTTTGAGGATGGGTCGCGTGTGAAAGGGTGACATACTTTCGGAAAAAAACGGAAAAAAGTCAAAAGGGTTGGGAGGAGAAGGGTGGGACGGCAGGGTATTTCCACTTTCAAATAGCGTGTTCCAAAGGCAACCTGCCTCAGAAAGAATCGTGAACGGGGACTCGATAGGCACAAAAAATTTTGGAAAGGGTGTGGCGGACTCTACGCGGGTAGATTTGGGGAAGGGGAAGCTTTCTTCAGAAAGGTTCCCCTTCCCCAATATTTCCAATCCGTTCAAAGTGAACCCATCCTAGAGAAAAGGGAGGACGCCTTTTCCAGAAAAGCTCCTCCCTTTTTATCAATTTTTTACTGCTCAAGGAGCGCCTTAGCGAAGTCATCCCCGTTGAAGGGGCGGAGGTCTTCCATTTTTTCGCCAAGGCCGACGTAGGTGATCGGGATACCGTACTGCATGGAAACGGCCACGGCGACGCCGCCCTTGGCGGTGCCGTCAAGCTTGGTCAGGATAAGTTCGTCGATCCCTGCTGCTTCCTTGAATATTTTTGTCTGCTGGAGCGCGTTCTGACCGGTGGTGGCGTCTACAATAAGGATGCTGCGGTGCGGAGCGCCGGGATGCTTGCGGGCGATGACTTCCCGGATCTTGTGGAGCTCATCCATCAGGTTGCTCTTGGTGTGCAGACGTCCGGCGGTATCGATAAACAGAATATCGTATTGATCCCTGATGGCGACATCCATCGCCTCCCACGCCACGGCGGCGGGATCGGCGTCCTGCCCCTTGGAGTGGAAACCGGAACCCGTGCGTTCCGCCCAAATGCCGAGCTGTTCCACGGCGGCGGCCCGGAAGGTGTCGGCGGCGCCCAAAATCACGGACTTGCCCTCCCCCTTCAAGCGGGAGGCCAGCTTGCCGATGGTGGTGGTCTTGCCCACGCCGTTGACGCCAATCACCAAGATGATGGAGGGCTTGGTGGAGATGTGCAGCGCGTTGTCCCCTTGCAGCATGTCAGAGACAATGGCCTTCAGCTCCCCCATGATAAGGCTGGGGTCGGTGATGCCCTTCTCCTTGATGCGCTGGCGCAGCCTGTCGCAGATAAAGCCCGCGGTGTTCACGCCCACGTCGCCCATCACCAGCAGCTCCTCCAGCTCCTCAAAGAGCTCCTCGTCTATTTTGGTAAAGGAGTTGACCATCTGGGTGATCTGCCCGCTGATGTTGTCCCGGGTTTTTTTCAGGCCTTCCCGGATTTTGTCAAAGATGCCCATGTGTTCCTTCCTCTCTTGTTGGGATATGTTAAGTGCCGAACTCGGCGGCCTCTTCCGTGCGCAGGGCCAGCAGCTTGGAGATGCCCTGGTCCTGCATGGTGACGCCATAGAGCATGTCGCTGCCCTCCATGGTGCCCCGGCGGTGGGTGATGGTGATAAACTGGGAATTGCGGCTCATGCGGCGCAGGTACTGGGCAAAGCGCGCCACGTTCACGTCGTCCAGGGCGGCTTCAATCTCATCCAGCACGCAGAAGGGCGGCGGGTTCACCCGCATGATGGCAAAGTAGATGGAGATGGCCACCAGGGCCTTCTCCCCGCCGGAGAGGGACTCGATGTGGGTGACGATCTTCCCCGGCGGGTGCACCTTGATTTCAATGCCAGAGGTGAGCACGTCGCTGTCGTCGGTAAAGGAGAGCTCCGCCGCGCCGCCGCCGAACAGTTCCCGGAAGATCTGCCCAAAGTTCTGGTTGATTTGGGCGAACCGCTCGGTGAACTGCTGGCGCATATGCTTTGTCAAATCCTGGATGAGCTCCAGCAGCTGGGCCTTGGATTTCTCCACATCCTCTATCTGGCCCTTTAAAAACTGGTACCGCTCAGAGACCTCCCGGTACTCCACCACGGCGCCCACGTTCACCGCGCCCAGGGCCTTGATGCGGTTCTTCAAATCCGCCAGGCGGCGCTGGGCGGCGGCCAAATCCTCGATGGGGCGGGCCTCCTCCTCCGCCTCCCGGCGGGTGAGCTCGTACTCCTCCCACAGCTTGGAGATGATCTGGTCGTACTCCTTTTGCAGGCTGTCCGAGCGCTCCTGCAGGCGGGCCAGCTCCCGGCCCACGTTCTCCCGCTGGGCGGTGGTCTCCCGCTCCTGCTCCCGCAGCTTCACGGCCTCCTGCTCCAGCTGGGCGCGCTTTTGGGAGATGCCCTCCAGGCTTTGGCGCTGGGCCTGGGCCTGGTCTCTCAGCTGCTGGGAGCGGGCCAGGGCGGCCTGCCTATCCCGCTCCAGCTGGGCGAGCTTTTCCCCATAGGCGGCGATTTCCCCCCGCAGCCGCTCCACGGCCCCGGCGGAATCCCGCTTGCGCTCCTCCAAACCGGCCACGGCGGCCAGCAGCGTGTCCCTGTCCTTTTGGGCGGAGAGCTCCCCCATGCGGATTTCCTGGATGGTTTGGGAAATCTCGTCGCAGTGGGCCATCTGCTCCTGGCGGCTGCCGGTGAGGCGCTGGTTCTCCTCCTGGGACTGGCGCACCTGCTCCTCCAGCTGGGCAATGGCGGCGCGGATCTCCCGCTCCCGCTGGGCCAGCTCCCGCAAACGGCCGGCGCCGTCGCTGCGCTCCCGCTCCAAGCTGGCGGCGTTTTCCGCCAGCTGCTCCAGCTCCTTGGTCACGCGGCCCCCCTCGGACTGGAGGCGGATGCGCTCCTCTTGGGCGGAGGAAAGCTCCCCACGGGCGGCGGAGAGCTGCCCCTCGCAGGCGGAAAGCTCCTCCTGGCGCTGGCGGTACTCCTCCTGGGCCTTGGCGGCCTGCTGCTGCAAGGCGGCGGCCTTTTCCTTGACGCGCTCAATCTCCGCGGCGCGGCTCAGCAGCCCGGAGTTGCGCCCCCGGGAGCCGCCGGTGAGGGAGCCCCCGGCGTTGACCACCTGGCCGTCCAGGCTGACCACCCGCAGGCGGTAGCCCGTCTTTTTGGCGATGGACGCGGCGCTGTCCAAGTCCTCCGCCACAGCCACGCGGCCCAGCAGGTTGTCCCGGATGCTGCCGTAGCGCTCCTCGCAGGAGCACAGCGTGTTGGCCATGCCCACAAAGCCCTCCATGTCCTGAATGTCCCGGGGGTTGTACCCATTGCCCCGGATGGTGGTCAAGGGCAGGAAAGTGGCCCGGCCCCACTCCCGCCGCTGCAGGAGCCGGATGGCGTTTTTGGCGTCCTGCTCCGTCTCCACCACCACGTGCTGCATGGAGGCGCCCAAAGCCGTCTCCAAGGCCACGGCGTACTCCCGGGGGGTTTTCAGCAGCTGGGACACCGGCCCGCACACCCCGGAGAGCATCCCCCGGTGGGCCTCCTTCATCACCTGCTTCACGCTTTGGGCAAAGCCCTCCAGGTTGCGCTCCAAGTCCTCCAGCAGCTTGGCCCGGCGCAGCTGCTCGTTGGCGTCCAGGGTGAGCTTGTTCCACTGCTCCTGGGCGGCCTGGGCCCGCTGGCGGCGGCCCTCCAAGCGCAGCTGGTAGCCCTGCACGGCGTTCTCCCGGGCGGCCACGGCCTGCTGGGCCTGCCCCAGCAGCTCCTCCAGCTGGGCGGCCTCCTGCCGGGCGGCGGCCAAGCGCTCCTGGGCCTGGCGCACGCTGTCCTCTACCGCCCCGGCCCGCAGGCGGATTTCCGCCGTGGCGGACTGGGTGGAGGACAGGGCGATGCGCTGCTCCGCCAAGGAGGCGTTGTACTGGGCCAGCTCCTGGGCGGCCTGCTCCATCTGGCGGGTGGCCTCGTCGGCGCCCCGGCGCAGCTCCTCCAGGCGCTGGGTAAAGGTGAGCAGCTTGTCACGGCTCTCCTGGATTTGCCCCTCCTTCTGGGCGGCCTCCTGGCGCTTTTGGTCGATTTCCCTGTCCACGTCCTGGCCGGAGCGGGAGACCTCCTCCACCTGGCCCTCCAGGCGCTGGACGCTCTCTCGGGTGTGGGCGGCGTCGTTTTCCAACAGGCTCGCCTCGCCCTCGGCCCGGACGGCCTGCTCGTCAAAGGCGGCGGCCTGGGCCCGGGCCTCCTCCAGCTGGACGGTGCACTGGTTGGTCTGGCGGTAGTTCTCCTCGGCCCGCTGGCCCAAAGAGCGGATCTCCTCCTCCAGCTCCCCGTGCTGGGCCTGGGCCAGGGAGATTTTCTCCCCGTGCTCCCGCAGCACCTTGCCGGAGCGCTCCAGCGTCTCCAGCCAGATGCCGATTTCCAGCTCCTTCTTCTCCTTGTCCAGGGCGATGAACTGCTCCGCCTTTTCCGCCTGGATGCGCAGGGGCTCCACACGGCCCTCCAATTCCGAGAGGATGTCCCGCAGGCGCACCAGGTTTTCCTCGGCCTTGCCCAGGCGGCGCTCGGACTCCTCCTTGCGGTAGCGGTAGCGGGAGATGCCCGCGGCCTCCTCAAAAATCTCCCGGCGGTCCTCGGAACGGGCGGCCACGATGCTGTCGATCTTACCCTGGCCGATGATGGAATAGCCGTCCCTTCCCAAGCCCGTGTCCATAAAGAGCTCGTTGATATCCTTTAAGCGCACCGTGTTCTTGTTGATAAGGTATTCGCTCTCCCCTGAGCGGTAGTACCGCCGGGTGACCATGACCTCGCTCTCCTCCATGGGGAACAGGTGCTCGGTGTTGTCCAGCACCAATGTCACCTCGGCAAAGCCCAGCCCCTTGCGGCCCTTGACAAAGGGCAGCAGCACGGCCATGTCCGCAAACAGCGTGGTGCGCCCCAGAAAGAGGGCCGCCCCCTTCAGCAGCGCCAGGGGCCGCGCCG
>OLVZ01002904.1_pt1 | contig 11907 bp, 9 predicted proteins | sample 1673341 | NCBI WGS metagenome assembly OLVZ01 (sample SAMEA3178944, study PRJEB25190) | human gut metagenome | biome: human gut; feature: human-associated habitat; material: faeces | place: Austria | collected 2013 | reverse complement strand
CCGCACGCTCGCGGTCCACATGTACGCGCTCTCGTGCGAAGGCCTGCACGTCGGCGAAGCGTACGCAACCGCCGCCGTGCTGCTCGCGGTTGTCCTGTCCCTCAATGCCCTGTTGGCTTTTGTCGTAAAGAAGATGGAAGTGACGAAACCGTGATTTCAAACAACCTGACGCAAACCCCCTATGAATCGATCGGAAACCCGGTCATAACGGTCGAGAATCTCAATCTGTTCTATAGGAACTACCACACCTTGAAAAACGTGAACATCGCATTCCCTCGAAAGCAGGTCACGGCGATAATCGGCCCATCCGGATGCGGCAAATCGACTCTGCTCAAAACGCTCAATCGCATGAACGACCTGGTTGAAGGCTGTGTTGTGGATGGGTCGGTGCGGCTCAACGGACAGGACATCTTCACCGAGCTAAGGCCAACAGAGCTGCGTCAACGGGTCGGGATGGTATTCCAGCAACCCAACCCGTTCCCCATGAGCATCTATGACAACGTGGCATTTGGGCCACGAGCACATGGAATCCGCAGCAAATCGATACTCGACGGACTTGTCGAGCAATCGCTTCGCCACGCCGCGATTTGGGATGAGGTCAAGGACCGGCTCAAGAGGAACGCATTGGGGCTCTCGGGCGGGCAGCAGCAGCGTCTGTGCATTGCGCGTGCATTGGCGATGGAGCCCGAGGTGCTTCTCATGGACGAGTCGACCAGCGCGCTCGACCCAGCGTCGACCGCCAAAATCGAGGAACTGATCCAGACTTTGCGGAGCCGCTACACCGTGATCATGGTGACGCACAACATGCAGCAAGCGCGACGTATCTCGGACCGAACGGCGTTTTTCCTGCTTGGAGAGATGATCGAGGTAAACGATACCAAGACGATGTTCAATCACCCCGCCGACGAGCGCACCCTCGATTACGTTTCCGGCCGTTTTGGCTGAACCCCGCCACCACACTGCTTCTCACAGCGACGATCCGGTCCCGACGCCCGGAGACGGGCTCCCATCAAGCTGCCGAACGAGCACCCGGAAAAGCCGCTACGCGCGCTTCAGCCCGCCGCGCTCGTCGATGGCCGCCCAGAACTCATCGGCAAAACGCGGGTCCTTGGCCGCCATCAGGGCATTCGTGGCAACCCAACCGCTCGGCGTACCGGTGTCGAAGCCGGAAAGCGGATCGATGACCACCGCGTACATGGCTTCGCGGTCGAGACTGCGCGCCATGGCGTCGGTGAGCTGGATCTCGTTGCCCTTGCCCGGCTGCTGGCTGGCGAGAAGCTCCATGACGAGCGGGCTCAGCAAGTAGCGGCCGACGATGTAGAGGTTGGAAGGAGCTGCCTCGGGGGCGGGCTTCTCCACCAGGCCGCCGATGCGCCACACGGCGCCGGGCTCGGTCTCCCCCGCTCCCTCGTAGCCCTCGAGCGTGCCCACGAAGTCGCCCGCGATGACACCGTAGCGGCTCACCTGGTCGGGCTCGCACGGAGCAACGGCGATGACGGACGCACCGCCATGGGCCTGGGACACCTCCATCATCTTGTCGCAGATGTCCTTGGAAGGAACCACGTAGTCGCCCAGCAAAACGAGGAACGGCTCGCCGGCGCAGGCGTCAGCGGCGGAGCGGATGGCGTGGCCGAGGCCGCGCGGCTCGTACTGGTAGCGGAAGTCGACCGGCATGTTGCCCGCGTGGGCGATGGCGTCGGCATAGCCCGCCTTGCCGCGCTCGCGCAGCAGCGTCTCGAGCGAGCGGTCGGGCTGGAAATACGAGAGCAGCTCGGGCTTGCCAGGGCTCGTGACGATGATCACGCCGTCAACGCCCTCGGGTTCGAGCGCCTCCTCGACCACGTACTGGATAACGGGCTTGTCGAGAACGGGAAGCATCTCTTTGGGAGTGCATTTGGTGGCAGGCAAAAAACGCGTTCCAAGTCCCGCGGCGGGGATGATTGCCTTCATGTGTTACGTTCCTTTCCGCACGAGCGGACGCCCTCACGATATGTTCGGTCCGCACGGAGGTATGCACCAACTTTCGACATGGTACCCGTCCCACGCGTTTTATGCGAGGGTATCAACGAAAGCTCACTACTCAGGCGTGATGGCGTGGAATCGGCTATGCCGAATGTTCTGGTCGCGGAGGCACCAGGCAGTCGTAGCGCACGGCTTTACCGGCAATGGAGTGACTGGGTTTGATGCCCGCCAAATAAGCACCTTTAACAGGACGTTTGATAACCACTTTGCGCGGATGCGCGGCGAGCGCGGCCTGCAGCAACAGCTCTTCTTCTTGCGGATCGCAAGGGCGCTCAAGATGATGGATGAGCTGGAACTTCTTCTTTACCGCGGCGGTTTTGGAGCGCTTGGGGAACATGGGATCGAGATACACCAGGTCAGGCGGGGTTTCCACGCCATGCAGCACATCCTTGCTGTCCCCTTCCACCACGTGCATGCGCGCAACGATCGCCTCAAGCATCGGGTCGTCCCCCGCTCGCTGCAGGGCATCGCGCAGTAATGCGGCAATCACGGGGTCCGCCTCGCACAGTGTGACCTCAAAACCCGCAGCGGCAAGCAGCAGGGAATCCTCTCCAAGACCCGCCGTGGCATCCACCGCCGTTGGAGCGTCGACGCCCTTGATGCGAGCGGCTTTGACCAGCAGCTCGCGCTGAAGCGCCCCCTGCTTGAGGCGCGGTTTCATTTCCGCGAAGTCGGGCATGAGCTCCATACCGTCGCAGGAGAGCGCAAGACCGTCCTCCCCCATACGGAGAGACAGTTGGCTTGTAGCAACCTCATCCGCCGGAAGAGCGGGGACACCCAAACGCATGGCAAGCCGTTGCGCTGCCTCGGAAAGCGCGGGCGTCGTATAGGAAACCACCAGCTCAGGCACGGGTCGCGCTCCTTCCACCTATTTGGACTTACCGCGGAAGGTGCGGGGGCGAACCGCCCGCATGGGGGCCTCAACGTTAATGCCCAAAATGAGATTCGCGGCCCAAAGGAAGAACAGCAACACCAAAATCGGGATGACACACGAGGTTACCAGCATAATCGCCAGTGACTCGATGAAGTGGTTCAGCATGTCTTTGGCACCGCCGGTTACTGCGGACAGGCCATCGCCCACTGTTTCAGTCAGAGAACCAAACAGGCCCAACTGGCCTTCATCCTCTTTCTCCTCGGAGCCTTCCGCCTCCTCCATCACGTCCTCAGCCTGGGCAACCGTCTGGTTGATGGAGTCGTCAAACGTCGCCTCGATCTGGTTGGTGAGCATCACGCTCGAGGGAACAGTGATGATGAGCACGATACCGAGCAGGGTGACCTTGCGCGCCATGCGAGCCAACATCCCACTCGAGCTCAGGCGCCCATAGGTCAGAATGGACCCGATAAACATCAGACAGGCCGCGGGGAATAAGATGGCAAAGGCTACAAAACCAAAGGTCGTGAGCAGGTATTTTTCAAGATAGATGGCTGCCAACACGATCATAAAGTCCGCGGAAAGATCCATGAGCTTCTCGGCAATGGGTGAGCCGGCGTCACCGGGAAGGGCCGAAATTGCAGCCGAAGTTCCTGCAGAAGCAGCAGTGAGCGCAAGAACGGTGTCCTTCTTCTCGTCGAGCGTCGCGATGGTGGAAGAGTACGTCTCGGGTGACATGAAGACACCGCGTAGCGGGATGGCACTTACGAGGGCGAGCACCAACAGCACCGCAACGGCAATCCACTTGTAGCGAACCACGTAATCCATGAGGTAAACGGGCTCGTAAACGGGGTGGTCTTCCATATCGTAAGAGTGGTCGGGGGCGGGCAGCTGGGCCGGATCCGTCATGGCAACCTCGCAATCTATCGCACAAAGGCATCCCGGAGGGAAAGTGCCGGCCTTATTCTACCCATCCCGCCAACACTGCCAACAAGAGCCCAAACGATGAAAAACCGCCCCAAACGACGCGCACACAACTCGCGCGCGTACGCCCGTGCACGCACGACAACAAGCAACGTGACCGCGGCTACACGCGCTCGGCGAGATTGAGCACCAGGCGCTCCGTCTTTTCCCACCCGATGCAGGCGTCGGTAATCGACTTGCCGTAAACGCCACCGTCCACAGGCTGGTTGCCATCCTCGAGATAGCTCTCGACCATGAAGCCGCGCACCAGACGCGACACATCCTCGTTGCGACGACAGGAGTCAAGCACCTCCTTGCAGATGCGAAGCTGCTCAAAGGGGCGCTTGCCGGAGTTGTCGTGGTTGCAGTCAACGATCACGGCGGGGTTGGCGTAGCCCGCTTCCTCCGTGTAGCGCTCGGCAAGACGCTCGAGGTGCTCGTAGTGGTAATTGGGGTACGTGCGCCCATCGAGGCCGATGTAACCGCGCAGCACCGCGTGTGCCAGCGGGTTTCCTTCCGTCTCGACCTCCCAGTTGCGGTAGATGAACGACTGCGGCGCCTGGGCGGCGTAGATCGAATTGAGCATGACTGTGGTCGAACCCGCCGTGGGATTCTTCATGCCCACGGGCACGGGAACGCCCGAGCTCACCAAGCGGTGCTCCTGGTTTTCCACCGAGCGGGCGCCGATTGCCACATAGGACAGCAAGTCGATGAGGTACTGGTAGTTGCTGGGATAGAGCATTTCGTCAGCGGTGAAAAAGCCCGTCTCCTCGATAACACGCAGGTGCATGTGGCGAATCGCCTTCACGCCCTCAAGCAGATCGGCCGGAGCCTCGGGGTCGGGGTTGTGAAGCAAACCTTTGTAACCGGTGCCCTTGGTGCGCGGCTTGTTGGTATAAACGCGCGGAATGATGACCAGGCGGTCGACAACGCGTTCCTGCAGCTTGGCAAGGTGCGTCATGTAATCCAACACGGAGTCCTCGCGGTCGGCGGAACAAGGGCCGATAATCAGCACGCGGCGGTCGTCCTCGCCACGGAAAATCGCTGCAACCTGCTCGTCAAAGCGCTGTTTGGCCTCAACGAGGTCGGAACGCAGAGGCATCTCCTCGCGAATCTCCTTAGGGATGGGCAAGCGGCGCTTGAAATTCATTGCCATGACGGCTCCTCGGAACAGTTCGATGAATCGGTACCGGCATTATGGCGCGAACGTATGCGAAATCGAAGCGTGGACGCCGGCATCCACAACAATTTACCTTACCCTCGTCATCGCGTTTTGCGTTTATGGTCAAAATGGGGTCAGACTGGGGTGTCCGACACCCGAAATTGGATGAGTTTTGCCCTTATAGCACACACGTGACATTCAGTCGTCAACATAACCGCAGGATTCACCATTTAAAATGGGACAAACACCCAAACCTACGCTTCGATTGACCCCAGTCTGGGGGTAAATTGACCACAAACTCAAAACTCGACAGAAATGAATGAACAACAAGTCATCTCGCACAAAAGAAAGAAGGGTATAATTATGCTAATATATTAGCTATTATTATGCTTCTAGCTATGAAACGGATAATATATTAGCTATGATATCTCTCGACATTAAAACAGAACCAGAAATATCCCGTGAACTTGCAGCGCGCGTTAAGCAACGACGCAAAGAGCGTGGCCTCACTCAAGCCGCACTTGCAAAAAAGGCGGGAGTTACGCTTGCGTCTTACAAGCGATTCGAACAAAAAGGGCTTATTTCCCTCCAATCGCTGATTGCGATTTCGCTCGCCCTGAACTGCGAATCGGATTTCGATTCCCTCTTTTCCAGAAAGACCTACGCGTCTATCGACGAAGTCATCGCGCTTTCGAATGCAAGCCAAAAACGGAGGTAGCGCATGCTGGACAAATCAACCGTCTCCGTTAGCAAACTCGACGTCTTCTACAAGAATCGCCATGTAGGAACGCTCGCAGAAACACCCGAAAAGCTCACAGCGTTTCAATACGCCCCAAGCTGGTTGAATGACGGATTCTCAATCAGCCCTCTCAGCTTGCCATTGCGAAATGACGTCTTTGTTGCAAACCCTGAACCGCTGATGGGACTGTTTGGCGTCTTCGACGATAGCCTTCCCGACGGTTGGGGTAGGCTGCTGGTTGATAGAATGCTAACTTCGCATGGCATTGACCCATACGAAGTCGGCGCCCTCGGTCGCCTCGCAATTGTCGGCTCAAACGGATCGGGAGCACTCGAATATCGCCCCGCAATCGATACTCCCTTGGAGTCAACAATCGAAAACCTTGACGAAATTGCAGCTGAATGCGCAACGGTCCTAGCGTCCCATGAATCGCAAAACCTCGATGCCCTGTTCGCTATGGGAGGATCCTCGGGAGGAGCTCGACCCAAGGTTTTCTACATGATCGATGGAGAGGAATGGATTGTGAAATTTCCCTCTTCGCTCGACCCCGAAGACATTGGACAAACTGAATACGAGCTCGCCCTCGCAGCCGCTGAATGCGGAATCGAAATGCCTCAAGTACGTCTCCTGCCTTCTCAACAGTGCAGTGGTTATTTCGCCACGAAGCGCTTTGATCGCATCACGACACCAGATGGGGCAGTTCGAAAGATCCACATGGCCTCAGCCGCCGCCCTGCTTGAAACATCTCATCGTATTCCGAATCTCGACTACGACATTCTCATGCGACTAACGCTCAAGTTGACCGGCAGCACGAGTGAAGTCGAAAAGATGTTCCGTCTGATGTGCTTTAACGTTCTGTGCGGAAATCGCGATGACCACTCGAAAAACTTCACGTTCCTTTATCGAGAATCTGACGGGTGGGCCCTCTCACCCGCATATGATCTTACGCAAAACCCAGGAATGAACGGCGAGCACGCCACCACCGTAAACGGAAGGGGAAGAGACATAGAAGACCAGGATATGCTTGCCGTTGCAGAGAGAACGGGCATTTCCAAGCGCAAAGCAAAAGAGATAGTCGAAAGGGTCAAGGCGGCGCTTTGCCGCCACGAAAAAACGCAATACATGAGACTCCTCGCGAGCGGAAAAGTCATCTCATAACCGTCCTCACGCCCTATTTGGAAATTCTTTTCCCGCAATCGAACGTCACACAAAGGTCAGCTACGGCCTTCGACCATCGTGAGGGAAATCTTCTTACGCGCCTGATCGACCCCTGTAACCCAAACCTTCACCGTGTCGCCCACCGACACCACCTCGCTTGGATGCTTGACATAGCGTTTCGCAAGCTTGGAGATGTGCACGAGGCCGTCCTGGTGCACGCCGATATCTACAAACGCGCCGAAGTCGACCACGTTACGCACGGTCCCCGTGAGTTCCATACCGACCTCAAGATCCTCGATGCCACGCGCCGCCTGGCTAAAGACCACCTCAGGAGCGTCGTCACGCGGATCGCGTCCGGGCTTTTCCAGCTCAGATACGATGTCGCGCAGGGTGGGCACACCACATCCCAGCTCGCTTGCAATGCTTCCCAAGTTGCCGATCTTGGCACCGATTCCCGGAACGCCGCCGTCCGCAAGTGCCTGCGGCTTCACGCCCGCACGCTTGAGCAGGGCTGTTGCCACCTCATAGCTTTCGGGATGAACGCTCGTGGCATCAAGCGGATTAGCGCCGCCCGTCACGCGCAGGAATCCCGCACAGTTTTCAAACGCCTTGGGCCCGAGTTTGGGCACCTTCTTGAGCTGACGACGATCGGTAAACGCACCGTTTGCCTCGCGATACGCCACGATGTTTTTCGCCACCGCAGGCGTGATGCCGGACACATACGAAAGCAAGCTCGGACTTGCCGTGTTGAGATTCACACCGACGCGGTTGACCACGTCTTCAACGACGTGACCCAATGCGCGCGACAATTCGCCCTGGTCAAGATCGTGCTGGTACTGGCCAACGCCGATAGACTGCGGCGGAATCTTGACGAGCTCCGCCAGCGGATCCTGCAAGCGGCGACCCAGGCTCATGGCGCCGCGCGTGGTTACATCTAAGTCGGGATACTCCTCGCTTGCCAGCTTTGAGGCGGAATACACCGACGCGCCGGCCTCATTCACGATGGTATAGCGCAGGTCGGGCGCCTGCTCTGCAATGAACGAGCTCACAACCTCCTCAGTCTCGCGGCTCGCCGTGCCGTTGCCGATAACGATGGTGTTAATGCGATGCTTCTTGACGAGGCGTGCCAGCTCGCGCTTGGTACCCGCGATATCCCTACGGGGTGGTGTGGGATACAAAATCGTATGGTCGAGCAGCGTGCCAAACTCATCGAGCACGGCGACCTTGCAACCCGCGCGATAACCCGGGTCAAGGGCAATCACGCGGGCACCACGCACGGGACGCTGCTGCAACAGTGCCTCCGTATTCTTAGCAAACACCTTGATGGCATCTTCCTGCGCACGCATGGTCAAATCCACGCGGAGCTCGCGCTCAAGCGAAGGGGCCATCAGCCGCTTGTACCCGTCGGCAATGGCCTCGGCGAGCACGGGGGCAAAGGGTCCGCGACGACGCGGATACCTACTGAGCAGGCGATTTATTGCCGCCTCGGCATCCATGCTCACCTGAACACGCAGTTTTCCCTCACGTTGACCGCGGTTGATGGCAAGAATCCGGTGATTCGGAATCGTTCGCGCGAGCTCGGAGAAATCGTAATACGCCTCATAGGGCGTTTTTTCCTCGGCATCCATCGCCTCGGACACGATCAAAGCGGTCGCATGGGCAAACGTGCGCATATCCGCAACGTTTTCCGCATCCTCTGCGATGCACTCCGCAACGATGTCACGCGCGCCGGCAAGCGCCGCCTCGGGCGTGCCGAAACCCGCCTCGGCGTTCAGGTATTGAGCCGCGACTGCCAGCGGTTCATCCCCTCGGTCAGGCTGCATGAGAATGAGATTCGCCAATGGCTCGAGACCGGCAGCCCGGGCTTTGGATGCGCGCGTAACGCGCTTTTTCCTAAACGGCTTGTAGAGGTCCTCGACGCGCTGCAACACTATTGCCTGCTCGATTGCATCACGCAGCTCAGACGTGAGTTTTCCCTGAGCGTTGATGAGCGCCAAAACCTCGGCTTTGCGCTGCTCAAGATTGCGCAGGTACGTGAGGCGATCGTCAAGCGCACGGAGCGCGACGTCGTCCATGCCACCCGTCACCTCTTTGCGATAGCGCGCAATGAAGGGAATAGTCGCGCCCTCATCGATGAGCTCCATCACAGCTTTAATGCGTTGCGGGGCGAGGTTGAGCTCCGAGGCGAGCGTGCGAACGATGCGCGCGGTCGTTGCTGCGGGATCGATATCAACAGGCTTGGTCTCAGGCAGATCTGCCATGGTCAGCGATGCCGCTACGGGCCTGTCGGCGGAGCTTTTTGTATCAGGCGCGGCGTTCGTCGCTTGGACAGAAGTCGCGACCGCATTGCCGCCTTCCTCTTTGCTCACACTAGCCGTCGTCTTTGCCTTTAACCCGATGCTCTCGGGCGCCAACGCCGCCACCATCGACATGATGGACGCAATATCTTGTTCTCGCTCGGCCATATCTCATCCTTCTCATTTGTTTGGAAGTATCCATCCTACTCGAAATGAGGCATCGCATGCGTCGACTTACTCGCAACGCATCGATTTGCTCTCGACGCGTCGGTTCGCTCGTAACGGCTCGATGGATCGCCCTCGGCCCTACCGTTTCACCCCCGTTTTACCGAAGAGCATTATCATGTGGTGTCGTCCGCGTTCGTTCGTCCACGTGCACCCAAAGGAGCCTCCATGTGGTTGTATGACACAACGCTGTACCAGATTTACCCGCTTGGCATGCTCGATTGCCCATTTGAGGCGCCCACCATCGAGGATGAATCGGGCATTGCCGCGCAATCGGAACTGCATCGCGTGCGCAAGCTTGCCGATTGGTCCCCTTACCTGCAAGAACTCGGTGTGGGCGCCATCTTACTCAACCCGGTGCTCGCATCCGACACGCACGGTTACAACACGCGCGGCTTCTTTCACATCGACTGCCGTTTGGGCACCAACGAGGACTTTGCGCAGACGGTTGCCGCCCTGCACGCCCATGGCATCCGCGTGATTTTGGATGCTGTGTTTAACCATGTCGGACGTGGCTTTTGGGCCTTCCGCGATGTACAGGAAAAGCGTTGGGATTCACCGTATAAAGATTGGTTCAATATCAGCTTCGACGGCGACACCCACTTTGGCGACAACTTTTGGTATGAGGGCTGGGAGGGCAACCAAGACCTGGTGAAACTCAACCTGCAAAACCCCGCCGTCGTCGATCATCTACTCGAAGCCGTGCGGTTTTGGAAGCACGATCTGGGCGTTGACGGTCTGCGTCTCGACGTCGCCTACAGCCTTGATCGCACCTTCATGCATCGCCTGCGCGAGCTGGCCGATGAGTTGGGCCGCGAACCCCATGCGGACGGAACGCCGGGCGACGGCTTTCCCCTAATCGGCGAAGTGCTGCACGGCGATTACAATCTCATCGTAAACGACGAGATGCTGCATTCGTGCACCAACTACGAGTGCTACAAAGGGCTGTATTCCTCGTTTAACAGCATGAACATGTTCGAGATTGCCCACTCGCTGCATCGACAGTTTGGCGGCGATCCGTGGTGCATCTACCAGGGCAAGCATCTGGTGAGTTTCGCCGACAACCACGATGTCACGCGTTTGGCGAGCATCCTTACCGAGCCACGTCACCTGCAGCCGGCATATGCCCTGCTCTTTGGCATGCCGGGCATCCCCTGCTTGTACTATGGCAGTGAGTGGGGTCAGCTGGGAGAAAAGGGCACAGGTTACGAAGCAGATATCGCCCTACGCCCCGCAATGGATGCACCGAGCGCAGAAGCGCTACGCTCCCCCATCTCCGGCCGGAAAGGCGGCAGCGAGCCCAACGAACTCACCGCGTTCGTTCACGAGCTTGCGTGCGTACGCCAGAACTCGCGGGCGCTGTGCCATGGCAGCTACCGCAACGTTGTCATCACGAACAAGCAACTGCTGTTCGAGCGCGTCGCCCCCGCATGCGACGGTGCGCCCGAGGAGCGTGTGCTCGTGGCTATCAACGCCGAAGACGCGCCCTTCACCTTCCACGATGGAAGCCTCAACGGCACCTTCGAGGCGCTCTTTGCTTCGCAGGGTTCACAGGACGCCCCTGTTGCCGAGTCGATATCCCTCGAGGGATCGCTCGACATCCCGCCCCATGGAGTCCTGTACCTACGCGTGCGATAGCAGGTATGCAGAACTATGACGGACACACAAGGTTCGTCGCGAGTTCCGCACGAGCAGAAGGCCCCAGTGGGGCCTTCGTCGCGAGCAGGACTGTCTGAGCGCCGGATCTTGTGTGTCGGCTATGTGTCCGCCCCGTCCCTGATGCCCGTGGTTTGCGCACGTTAGAATGTCACGTTGCCGAACTCGGAAAGCTGCAGCTCGGGATTGTGATCGGTCGCCCAATCGATGTTCCACGGACTCGTGAACATGAGCAGCTTGCCCCCACGCATGTCCTCAACGCGCAGCGTATCGCGCGTGAGCGACAGTCCCGGGATGTCGATAGTGTCCGGCTCGTTGGTAATCCAGCGAATATCGGTGTACGGCAGTGGCGCGCGGCGCACCTCGACGTGATACTCGCTCTTCAGGCGCTGCTCGAGCACCTCGAATTGCAACACGCCAACCACGCCCACGATGACGCTCTCCATACCAGCGCCGATCTCGCGGAAGATCTGCACCGCGCCCTCTTGCGCAAGCTGCTCCATGCCCTTGATGAATTGCTTGCGCTTGAGGGTGTCTACCTGGGAGATGCGCGCGAAATGCTCCGGCGCAAACGTGGGGATGCCCGCGAACTGCACCTTGTTTTTCCCGGCGCACAGCGTGTCGCCAATGGAGAAGATGCCCGGATCGAACAGGCCCACGATGTCGCCCGCGTAGGCCTCGTCCACAATGGCGCGGTCGTCCGCCATCATGGCCGTACCCGTTGCAAGCTTGATCTTGCGCCCGCCCTGAACGTGCATCGCTTCCATGCCGCGCTCGAACTTGCCCGAGCAGATGCGCATGAAGGCGATACGGT
>OLVZ01002900.1_pt1 | contig 11919 bp, 10 predicted proteins | sample 1673341 | NCBI WGS metagenome assembly OLVZ01 (sample SAMEA3178944, study PRJEB25190) | human gut metagenome | biome: human gut; feature: human-associated habitat; material: faeces | place: Austria | collected 2013 | reverse complement strand
CATTGGAGAGATTTTCCACTTTTTTTATCCTTTATCATGCTTCTAACTATTAAACACACAATAACTACTAAAACAGCTAAAACAATAAATGTTCCTACTATTCCATTCATAAAACCCTCTCCTTTCAAGTCGGAAATGAAATGCCCAGTTTCATTTCCATATTTCATAATGATTTACACGGCAAGTCTGCCATTTTTATTAATATTTTAAAGTTTTACTTTGTTTATAAGGTCTAAATAATAAGTAAATAAATGCGATTATTATTGCAACGGCAACAATTGCACCAAATCCAAATGTTGCACCTGTAAATAATGAACCAATTTGGAAAATACAAAGTGAAACTAAGTAAGCTAAACCACACTGGTATCCAATTGCAAAGAAGAACCATTTTGTATTGTTCATTTCTCTCTTGATAGCACCCATAGCTGCGAAACAAGGAGCACACAGAAGGTTAAATACCAGGAATCCATAAGCTGCGATCGGTGTCATGGCTGCTGCCAGGTTACCCCAGATCTCAGCACCGTCTTCTGCAACTTCTGCGAATCCATAAAGCATACCAAATGTAGCTACTACATTCTCTTTTGCGATCAGACCTGTAACAGCTGCAACTGCCATCTTCCATCCTTCGCCGGCTTTTGTCCAGCCAAGAGGTGCAAAGATCCATGCGATTGCTGTACCGATCTTAGAAAGGATACTCTCGTTAAGTTCTTCAACCATACCGAAGCTTCCGCCTTCCCATCCGAAGCTCATTAAGAACCACAGAATGATTGTTGAAAGAAGGATGATTGTTCCGGCTTTCTTAATGAAGGACCAGCCTCTTTCCCACATACTTCTTAAGATATTGCTGACTGTTGGCCAGTGGTATGCAGGAAGCTCCATAACGAACGGAGCCGGATCACCGGCAAACATTTTTGTTTTCTTTAAGATGATACCGGAGCAGATAATTGCTGCAATACCGACAAAGTAACAACTTGTTGCAACCCATCCGCTGTTTCCGAAGAATGCACCTGCGATCATGGCAATGATCGGAAGTTTAGCTCCGCAGGGAACGAATGTAGTTGTCATGATTGTCATCTTTCTGTCACGGTCATTCTCGATCGTACGGGAAGCCATAACACCTGGAACACCGCATCCACTGCCGATAAGCATTGGAATGAAGGATTTACCTGAAAGACCGAATTTACGGAAAATTCTGTCCATGATGAATGCTACACGAGCCATGTAACCACAGGACTCAAGGAATGCAAGGAATGCAAACAGTACAAGCATCTGAGGTACGAAACCGAGAACAGCTCCCACACCGGCTACAATACCGTCAAGGATCAGTCCCTGTAACCATGCTGCACAGCCAATCGCATTCAGCCCTGATTCAATTGCCGGAGGAATGATCTCACCAAACAGAACATCGTTTGTCCAGTCAGTTACGAAAGCACCAACTGTAGTTACAGATACATAATATACGATAAACATTACAACTGCAAAGATCGGCAGTGCCAGCCATCTGTTGGTAACAATACGGTCGATCTTATCAGATGTGGAAAGCTTATCTTTTCTTGCCTTAGTCACACACTGACCAATGATAGAAGAAATATAAACATATCTCTCATTTGTGATAATACTTTCTGTATCGTCGTCAAACTCATTTTCCATTTCTTTGATCTCGGCAGATACATTTACGGATGTATTCATCTGCTCAATGATCTTGTCATCTCTTTCAAGAAGCTTGATCGCGAAGAATCTCTTCTGTTCTTCCGGTACCACACCGGTCAGTTTATTCTCAACTGCTCCGATGATCTCTTCTGCTTTATCGCAGAATTCATGGACAGGTGTTACTTTCCGGTGGCTCTGGGCAATGGAAACTGCCTTGTTTGCAGCTTCTGTGATTCCAGTTCCCTTCAGAGCAGAAATAGTAACAACTTCACAGCCGAGTTTCTTTTTCAGTTTATCAATATGTATTGTATCACCGTTTTTCTCAACGATATCCATCATGTTGACTGCCATGATGACCGGAATCCCAAGTTCCAGAATCTGTGTTGTAAGATACAGGTTACGTTCAATATTGGTACCATCAACGATATTGATGATCGCATCCGGTTTTTCCTGAAGAATGTAATTTCTTGCAACTACCTCTTCAAGTGTATATGGTGATAAAGAATAAATACCAGGTAAGTCAGTGAGGATCACATCCTTGTGTCCCTTCAGCTTACCCTCTTTTTTCTCGACAGTTACACCTGGCCAGTTACCTACAAACTGATTTGAGCCGGTCAGTGCATTGAATAATGTCGTTTTACCGCAGTTCGGATTACCTGCGAGTGCAATTTTTACTGACATAATCTCTCTCCTCTGATTTCTTGATCTTTTTATTTTGATCTCTTTACCCAATCTTTCTGCTGCTGATATCATTTATCATTCTCAACAGTTATTAGTCATCACTAATACTTAACTTTCGTTAACTATTAGACAAGGCTAATTGTTAGAAAGACCTAACATGATGTCAAAAAAATTATCCCACGACAATCATTTCAGCATCTGCTTTACGTAAGGATAATTCATATCCTCTTACAGTTACTTCTACAGGATCTCCCAGAGGTGCAACTTTTCTTACATAAATTTCCACGCCTTTAGTGATTCCCATATCCATGATTCTTCTCTTGACCGGACCTTCACCGGTAAGTTTCTGGACTTTAACGGTCTCTCCAACATGAACTTCTTTTAATGTCTTCAAGTTTCTTTCCCTTCTTTCCCCGGAGCGTGTCTGAAAAATCATTTCCACAATCTATACGCTCTGGAATTTTATTTTTCTTTCAGGAAGAAATTATGGTTCAGACCATAATCTTGCTTGCCATATCTTTTCCAATGGCAACCCTGGATTCTTTAACATTAACGATCAGGCTTCCGTTAATCTCAGAAACAACTGTGACAACTCCTCCTACTACGAAGCCGAGCTCCTCAAGATGTCTCTTCACTTCTTCTTTGCCTCCGATCCTTTTGATTGTAAAAGGTTCACCTGCATTTACCATTGATAACGGCATTTCTTCATCCCTTCCTTTGCATTTAATAAGTGATAAACATTATCTTTATCATGTGGTTAGTGTATTCTAATTTTGGTTAGATGTCAATAACTTTAATGAAATTCTTAATGATAAAGTTTTTCAGTTTAAAACATCAATAATTTTTCTCATTAATTCATCACTATATTATGCAATATATACAAGAAAAGTATTTATCAGCAACGTGCTTCGAGAATACCGTTGAGTGCATTTCCGCTGCTGGTATGGCAGCGCACAATATCTGTAGAAGCGCCAACCTCGTCCAGTGCGCATTTTACCATCTTATGGGATACAGTATTTGTAAAAAGTACCAAAAGATCCGGACATCCTATCTTTTTTCCGAAGTCGGCTTCCATCTGTGTAAATACTTTACATTTGCATTTATAAGATTTGCAGATTTTTTTGTACTGTCCTACCATTCTGTCATGTCCGCCTACGATTACAATACTCATGTATTATCCTCCTTTTGTTCTTTTAGATATATTAATATGGGGATTGGAAAGTATTTATCCCTTGCCTGATAATCGGGCATTGATAATACTTTGGGTATGGTTAACTTTCTCTAACTGTAAGTTAGTATAAACTAACATAGGCTGCTTGTCAATATCTTCATGAAAATTTTGCGAAATTCATCCAAATTGTGAAGCAATTATTTATAAAAAAGAATCCTGCTTGCAGGATTAGCAGGATTAATTTCCTGTAATATAACAATAAAACTGCCATACAGTAATCTAACTGTACAGCAGTCTTTATGTATTTGTTAATATCTGTTATTTTTCGGGATTGGAATCATCATTCCGGCAATGCCACATGATCCAGTATTCCGGTAAGATGTGCGATGGTTATCCCGTAATTGGTCACAGGTACCTGTTGCTTCTTTGCCCTGTCGATGCGGTACATCACATATTTCCGGTTAAACATACATGCTCCGCACTGGATGATCAGATCATATCCGGTAAGGTCATCCGGAAAATCGGTTCCGCTTACCAGCTCTACCTGCAGGTTTTCTCCAAATCGTTTTTTCAGCATCCGGGGAATTTTCACTCTGCCAATATCCTCTTTCAGAGGTGCATGTGTGCAGCATTCGGCAATCAGTACATGAGAAGTTTCTTTCAGACTGTCAATTGCTTTTGCTCCCTCTATGTAGTAAGAAAGATCTCCCTTGTATGCCGCAAACAGTACAGAAAAGGAAGTAAGCATGCTCTCTTTTGGTTTGTTCTCATAGATGTATGGGAACACCTGAGAATCTGTGATGATCAGCTTCGGTGGTCTGGAAAGAGTCTGCAATGCAGCCGGATACCGGTCAGTAGTTACACTCATTATGAGACATCTTTTATCCAGCAGTTCTCGTAGAGTCTGTACCTGGGGCAGGATCAGCCGTCCCTTTGGTGCCTGGATATCCTGTGGCATTACAAGGAGTACCAAATCATCTTTGGAAACCAGATTCCCGGTGATCATTCTGTTACCGTAGCCTTCCGGGATTTTTTCTGCCAGAAGCTCTTTTAATTTCCGGATTCCCTCTCCCGTTTCAGAACTGACAGGACAGACCGTTTCTCCTGTATTTTTCTGAATCATCTGAATCAGATATTCTTTTTGTTCCTGTGTATATAGATCAGCTTTACCAAGCACCGGAATTACCGGTGTCTGCCGTTTCTTAAAATAGTTATACCATTTTAATTCCTGTACCATTTCATCCTCGCAGAAAAGGATGATCGCCAGTTCAGTTTTCTGTGCAGCCAGACTGGTTTTTTCTATTCGTAATGCACCCAGTTCTCCTTCATCATCAAATCCTGCCGTATCGATGAGGATACAGGGACCAAGAGGATAGATTTCCATTGGTTTATATACAGGATCTGTGGTAGTTCCGGCAACATCCGCAACAATCGATACTTTCTGTCCGGAAAAAGTATTGATAAATGAGGATTTTCCACTGTTGGTTTTGCCAAAGATTCCGATATGCAGACGGTTTCCGGAAGGTGTTTCGTTCAATGTCACTGCCATATTAATCCCTTCTTTCAGGTGTTGTTATTGATCGTTAAAAGTGCAGAGAATGTCAGAATCGGAAATCTCTCTGTCCGTTTACAATATCTGCAAGGTGTTCCTCTGTGAGTTTCCTTATCTTTTCGCCCGGGATATTTTCCAGTTCTTTTTGAATCAGCTCCAGTCCGACTTTTTTCGTCTCAGGGCTTGCATAATCCTGGAGATATTCCATCAATGTCATCAGCGCATTGGGATGGCAGCAGTTGGAAATCTGTTTACTTTTGCACAAAGACATAAAACGGTCACCTGTTCTTCCTGCTCTGTAACAGGCAGTACAGAAGCTTGGGATATCTCCCATACCCATCAGCCAGTTAACGATTTCATCCAGAGATCTCTGGTCACTGACGTCAAATTGTGCAGATGTCACTTCATCTTCTGTTTCAGGAACGTCATACCCGCCAACACTTGTCCTGGAGGCACCGCTGATCTGAGAAACTCCCAGAGGAAGTACTTTTTCACGAACTGCTTTACTTTCTCTTGTGGAAATGATCATTCCCGTATATGGCACAGCAATCCGGATCAGTGCACAGATTTTGGCAAAAATTTCATCACTGATACTGTTATCAAAAGCAGAAGGATCAATATCATCCGCATGTTTGATACGAGGCACACTGATAGTATGAGGACCTACTCCATGAACTGCCTCAAGATGTTCCGCATGCATCAGAAGCCCGGCAAACTCATACCTGTAAAGTTCAAGACCAAATAATACACCCAGTCCTACATCATCAATGCCACCTTCCATTGCGCGGTCCATTGCTTCTGTATGATAGGCATAGTTATGTTTCGGACCTGTTGGATGAAGTGTTTCGTAACTTTCTTTATGATAAGTCTCCTGAAAAAGAATGTAGGTACCGATTCCTGCATCTTTTAATTTCCTGTAATTTTCCACAGTTGTGGCCGCAATATTTACATTGACACGTCGGATGGCACCGTTCTTATGTTTAATGCTGTAGATTGTCTGGATGCATTCCAGAATGTACTCAATGGGATTATTGATCGGATCCTCTCCGGCTTCAATAGCAAGACGTTTATGTCCCATATCCTGAAGAGCAGTTACTTCTTTTACAATTTCTTCCTGAGTAAGTTTTTTGCGGGCAATATGCTGATTTTTCTTATGATACGGACAGTACACACAGCCGTTTACGCAATAGTTGGAAAGATACAGAGGGGCAAACAGAACGATTCTGTTTCCGTAGAATTCTTTCTTGATCTCCGCTGCCAGATCATACATATCCTGAATCTTCTCAGGAATGGGACAGGCAAGAAGGACAGAGGCTTCTCTGTGGGTAAGTCCTTTACATTCTTTTGCCTTCGCAAGGATCTGGTCGATCAGCTCCACATTTTCTTTGTTTGCATCTGCATATGCAAGGGTTTCTCTGATCTCTTCGTCGGAAATAAATTCCTCTGCTTTTAATGATTTTGGATTATACATAGATTGGTTTCCTTTCTTTTCGGTCAGGGGCTTCCTTATCTGCCGCTTTCCGATTAGTTTTTTCTATATTCAGTTTTATGTTCCGCTTATTGCGGGTGCTTAAGTTATTCAGGAGTGAACTGCAGTCATGCTTTATAATCGCCTCTGTCTGTCACTACTTCATAACCAATGCTCTTCATACGTGCTGCCATACAGGCTTTGCATTCAGCAGCTTCATCACCTGTACAGATCTTATTATCATAAAGGGTATACTTATCCCGGACATTGACCGGTGATAAGTTGGGCATTACTACATTGGCCCCTGCCAAAATTCCCTTCTCTCTGCCCTTGGGATCTATGGTTCCAAGGGCTGTTGTTGCCGGAAGAAGCGCATGTGGGTGGATCAGGCGGATAATTGACAATAATCGCAGAGTCTGCTCCAGAGTTCCGGGTAATTCTTTAGCAAACGGGGTGTCTTTGTGAGGAATAAACGGTCCAATTCCTATCATTTCAGGCTTTAATTCCTTAATAAATAAAAGATCGCGGTAAAGTGTATCTACAGTTTGTCCCGGAGATCCTACCATGAATCCACATCCGGTTTGATATCCTATTTTCTTCAGGTTTTTCAGACAATTTTTTCTGAAAACCAGGGACATCTGTTCCGGGTGAAGTTTTTTGTAATGATCTTCATCTGCTGTCTCATGACGCAAGAGATATCTGTCAGCGCCTGCATTAAAATATGCCTGATAGCTTTCTTCACTCTTTTCTCCAATAGAAAGAGTCACTGCACAGTCAGGGTATATTTCTTTAATCGTGCGGACAATCTGACAAATATGTTCATCTGTGAAATGCGGATCTTCTCCGCCCTGCAGAACAAAAGTCCGAAAACCAAGATTCCATCCTGTTTCACAGCAGGACAAAATCTGTTCCAAAGAAAGCCGGTATCTGTCTGCATCCGTATTTGAACAGCGTATACCACAATAATAACAATTGTTCTTGCAGTAATTTGTAAATTCGATCAGACCACGGACATAAATTTTATTTCCATAAATTGCTTTTGCGGTCTGTTGTGCTCTTCTTCGTAGTTCTTCCGTTACCAGTGGATTCTGTGTATGTAAAATCATTTCCAGTTCTTCTCTGGTAATATTCTGTGTCTCCTGAATGTGTTCAGGTATCTGCAACTCTGCTGATGCCATATATTTTCATTTCCTCTAAGCTTTCGAATAGACTGTTTTTGCTGAAACCCCTGCCAGCCGGCCAATTTTTCCGGTCAGTGCATTGATTATATCCAGAGGTGCATCTATTGCCACACTGATAATGCTTATCCCTCTCTGCCTGTAAGGAATCCCCATTCTGCCGATGATATAAATGCCATATTCATGAAGAATCCTGTTCAGACATTCTACAGAATCTGAATTCTCTACTATAATACTGATCACTGCAATTCTGCTTTCCATAGAAACACCTCTCATATAATTAGTCAACTTATCTGCACATTAGAATTTACAAAAGTTAACAACTCTCTGGATCTGGTGACTGATCGGATAGTAATCATAACCATAAACCCCTGTCATCCAGCCGGCATACTGTGCTTCCGGATCATAATAAAGACCATTGATTTCTACCCAGCAATGGCGGGTGAAGCCATCTGCCGCTCCATCTCTGCTTCCCGGTACCCGGCCACAGATCATATACGGTGTATATCCTATTTCTCTTGCAAGAGCAGCAAAAATACAGGAAAATCCATAACAGTTGCCATATCCTGTACGAAACATCCTCAATGCCTCACTGCGCGCCCAGCCACTCTGGTAAATGTTAGGATCCGGACCACCATAGTAAAATCCTCCGTAAACAACATATTTCCAACATGCATAAAGCTTCTGGCTCTGACTCATACCTGAATTTGTGATTGACGATACAATCTGCATCACACGCATTTTCAGCAGAGCATTATAATCTTTTCTTGCAGCACCGGAATTGGTAAAATAAAGCTGGCCGTTCTGTCTGGATTTCTTCTGATACAGCCTTCCTTTTGGATCCGCATAATACAGATTATTCTTATAGATAAAATATCCAATGCTGGCGCGGCCGTGTTCTGTCCTTATATGATAAATATTGGATCCGGATTTTACAATTTTATTCTGTTTATTCTCAAATAAACGTCCTTTCTCATCAAAAACATAAACTACATTGTTGATACGCTGTCCTCCCCGCACAGCATTTCCATTTGCGCCAAAATAATACTTATAACCATTATATCTCTTCCATTTGTTCTTAACCATCTTTCCCTTGTAATAATAGTAAATCTTATTTCCCTTTGTAACCAGTTCTCTTATGGGAACCGGAGATGGCGTCGGGGATACCCCGGACTGCTCTGTAACAGGAATATCATTTTCCGCAGCCTGTACACCAAATATCGGCACAGCCAAAACAGCAAATGCCATTATAATAAAAAGCAATTTTTTCAGTGTTTTCATAACCCTTTTTCTCCTTACATATTCTCGTGAATCCAGAAACAAAAAATATAACCACACACCATGATTACGATCCTGTCTCTTCCATTACCTTCTTCACTTTAGTGTAACAAAAAATTTATCTGATTTCCACATTTTTGTGGCATTTTAGCAAAAAATACTGCTGTCCGAACTTTTATCAATGTTTCGAACAGCAGTATCTGCTATATCTCTGAATTATTATAATTTCTTACCTGTAAGCATTTCATAACCCTGAAGATATTTTCCGATTGTCTTATCTACAATATCCTGCGGAAGTGTCCAGTCATTGTCCGGATTTGCTTTCAGCCAGTCACGTGCAAACTGTTTGTCAAAGGATGGCTGGCCATGTCCCGGTTCATATCCTTCAGCAGGCCAGAAACGGGAGCTGTCCGGTGTGAGCATCTCATCACCGATCACCATGTTTCCGTCTTTATCCAGACCAAATTCAAATTTGGTATCTGCGATGATGATTCCCTTGCTTAATGCGTATTCCGCACATTTCTTATAAAGTGCAATTGTATTATCACGAAGTTTTGCAGCTAATTCCTCTCCTCTGCCCGGGAAATATTTCTCAAGGTGAGCGATGCTCTGCTCATAGGAGATGTTTTCGTCATGATCGCCAATCTCAGCCTTTGTGGACGGAGTATAGATCGGCTCAGGAAGCTTGTCAGATTCCTTCAGTCCTTCCGGTAATTCAATGCCGCAGACTTTACCTGTCTTTTTGTAGCTTTCCCAGCCGCTTCCTGTAATATATCCACGAACAATACATTCAATAGGCAGCATCTCAAGCTTACGGCACATCATGCTGTTTCCGTCAAATTTCTCCTGCTGGAAAAATTCAGGCATATCTTTTACATCTACAGAAATCATGTGGTTCGGCAGAATGTCTTCTGTCATGTCAAACCAGAACTTGGACATCTGAGTCAGTACAGTTCCCTTCTTGGTTACCTGATTGTTCAGGATAACATCAAAGCAGCTGATGCGGTCTGTCGCAACCATGATCAGGCTGTCACCGTTGTCATAAATCTCACGTACTTTACCTTCTTTGATTGGTTTCATTTCCTGCATTTTTTCGCACCTCAATATTCGTTATGTAATTTGTAAAACTCCAAAATCATCGGCCTTTGCCGAAATTACTGTATTACCGTACCACTATCTCTGTAAGATTGTCAATACACTGAATTTTATTTAGCTTTGCTGATAAAATGTAAGCAAATATGAATTCCACTTCATATCCTGAAATGGCTTTATTCATCCTTCGCCCATCCGTAAGAATATTTCACAGCTTTATTCCATCCTTTAATCTTTTGCTCTCTTGTTTCTTCGGTGATAGACGGGTAGAATTTCTGGTCAATGGACCAATTGTGGCGCACTTCTTCTTTACTGCTCCAGTAGCCTACTGCCAGACCTGCCAGATAAGCAGCCCCCATTGCAGTTGTCTCAACACAGCATGGACGGTTGACCGGTGCATTGATAATATCTGCCTGTGTCTGCATCAGGAAATTGTTGGCACTGGCTCCGCCATCAACTTTTAATGCTGCCAGATTAATGCCTGAATCTGCTTTCATGGCATTTAGTACGTCATTTACCTGATAGGCAATAGATTCCAACGTTGCGCGGATAATATGATATTTGTTCACACCGCGGGTAATTCCTACGATCGTACCTCTCGCATACTGATCCCAGTGGGGAGCTCCCAGTCCTGTAAAGGCCGGCACAACATAACATCCATGTGTATCTGATACTTTATTTGCCATATACTCGGAATCTTCAGAGGAATCAATTACCTTTAATTCATCTCGCAGCCACTGGATAGCTGCACCTGCAACAAAAATTGATCCTTCCAGTGCATAGGTTACCTTTCCGTCCAGTCCCCACGCAATCGTAGTAACCAGTCCGTTCTTTGAAAAGACAGGTTTCTCTCCTGTATTCATCAGAAGAAAACATCCTGTGCCATAAGTATTTTTTGCTTCTCCGGCATTAAAGCAGGTCTGGCCAAACAAAGCAGCCTGCTGATCACCTGCTGCACCTGCAATAGGGATAGCACCGCCAAGGACTGCCGGATCTGCTTTTCCATAAATACAGCTGGATGGCATTGGTTTGGGAAGCATGGACTTTGGAATGTCAAGTTCATTCAAAATTTCCTGATCCCACTGTAAAGTATTGATATTAAAAAGCATGGTTCTGGATGCATTGGAATAATCTGTAACATGGACTCTGCCCTTTGTCAGTTTCCAGATCAGCCAGGTTTCCACAGTTCCAAACAAAAGCTGCCCTTTCTGCGCTTTCTCTCTGGCTCCTTCTACATTGTCCAGAATCCACTTTATTTTTGTTGCAGAGAAATAAGCATCGATCACAAGCCCTGTTTTCTCCCTGAATTTCTCAGTCAGTCCTCTGGCTTTCAGCGAGTCGCAGTATTCCGATGTTCTGCGGCACTGCCATACGATCGCATGATAGACAGGTACGCCGGTATTTTTATCCCATACGATTGCAGTTTCTCTCTGGTTTGTGATTCCGATCGCAGCGATCTTTGAAGCATCTGCTCCGATCTTGGTCATTGCCTCTACTGCCACACCCAGCATACTGGCCCATATCTCATCTGCATCATGTTCTACCCAGCCCGGTTTCGGGAAATACTGGGTAAATTCTCTCTGTGCAACACTTAAACGTTCTCCCTTTTCATTAAACAGGATACAGCGGTTGCTGGTCGTTCCGGCATCCAGTGCCATAATATATTTTCCCATAAAAGGTTTCCTCCGTTCTCTTTCATTATTATAACCATACCACAAACATCTGAAGGTTGCTATTCTTTTTTATTCATGTTATGATGCAGACAAAACGAAACGTTACTGTTCACTCCGTTCACAGTAACATAGCCAAAATTCATTCCAGATTGCCTGCGGCAATGGAATTTTGGCTT
>OLVZ01002899.1_pt1 | contig 11922 bp, 15 predicted proteins | sample 1673341 | NCBI WGS metagenome assembly OLVZ01 (sample SAMEA3178944, study PRJEB25190) | human gut metagenome | biome: human gut; feature: human-associated habitat; material: faeces | place: Austria | collected 2013 | reverse complement strand
TATTTTATTATCAACTATTCCTACATTTTTTAAGCAATACTTATATTCGTTTATTCTTTCAAAATGTCCCTCATATATTTTTTTATCTATAATATTTAAAGTATTATCTTCATAATTTATTGTAAATATTTGACCATGAATAATATGATAATTTTCAATCTGACCTTTTTCATTAATAGCTTTCATAGATTTTATATAATCAAATTTATTTTCATTATACTTATATATAATTTCCTGTAATTCATCTGCTCGCATTAATTCCAAAGTTACATACTCTTCTAATTTTTTACTATTTCTTAATTTTTGAATAAATTCTTCATCATCTATTATTTCTACTTTTCCGTGATTTAAAATATTAATTTTAATATCGTTCTTCATAATCTAAACCTCCTTGAGTTATCATTCTTGTTTTATCAATCCAAGGAGATATAATTTTTTCTGGTATATTTAAATTTCCCCTACCTATTCCTATTTCTGAATCAGGAGTACCATGTGAATCGCTTCCTCCTGAAATATATAAATTATGTTCTTTCGCAAATTCAAGTGCAAATTTTTGTTGTTCCTGTGAATAGTATGGATAATACCCTTCTATTCCATCCAATAATCCTTCATTTACTAAAGTCTCCAAAACACCTTTAGAATTTTCATTATACTTAAATATATGTGGCATAAAAACTTTCCCACCACATTTTCTTATTAATTCAACAACTTGTTTATAAGATGGTATAAGGCTTGAAAAATCCACAAAAAAATCGCTATTTGGATTTGCAGTATATGTTAGCAAGAACGTTCTACAATTATTCCATGCATCATCTGAAATATATTTTTTATTTTCTATATGTCTAGTGATTTCTTTAAATACCGCTCTTTTTCCTTTTTCTTTATTTACATCATATTGTATCCTTGACACATCTATTTTCAATCCCATTTCTAAGCATTTCTGAATTATTAGATTAGTTTCATATATATTATAGTCTAGCTTTGATAAATATAATTTCGATATTTCTTCTTGTGCCAAATCTGTATCAATATTATATCCTATTAACTCTATTGGAACATTGTTTACTATTGTAGAGAATTCACATCCTGGTATTATCTTTCCTTCGTAATATTTAGCTATTAATATATTATTTAATTCCTTATATGCTTCACAAGTATTATTATCCGTTATTGCTATTATAGAAACTTTCCTTCTTTGTGCAATCTGTAATACCTCTTTTAAATTACTTTGTCCTCCAGAATAATTAGTGTGAATATGAAGATCTATCATACTTCTCTCCTTTATTTTTACATAATCATTTTACCATATCTTTCCAGTAATTTCAATACTTATTATATAAGCAATTAATTTATTAGTTTTATTATAGAATGGAATAAAAAAATATCTTCTATTTATTTTGTTTTTATCAATATGAATATTTATTACATAATTCTCCTATTATAATTGCACATTCCACTCAAAGTTTTTTATTAAATTTTTATTTACTATAATATATCTACTGTTTGAAAGTAGATTTGTTAATGAACTTATACTTATTCCCATATATTTATTTCTTTTAAATTCAAAAAAATAAAGTGCCTAAGCACTTTACTTTTGCTGTATAAGATTAGTTATTTTATTACTCTTATCATATTTGGTATTTCCATTAGCTCTTCTGATAATTTATCTACTTGCTCCATTCTTCTAATTTCTGCAACATTTCTAATTCACTTGTTATAATTTCTACAATATTTCCATCTTGCAATTTAGTAACAAGTGGCATTTCTATGCTATTTATTTTACACCCTACCATATGATTCCCAACTTCGTCATGAATAGAATAGGCAAAATCAATTGCTGTTGCTCCTTTTGGTTATACTTTAATATTTCCTTTCCGAATAACAACTAATCTTAAACAGCTATATTGATTATACAAGAAAATTTCATAAAAGGTGAATCAAAATAATAGTTATTATTTTAAATATTCATCAATTTTTTCTAACGCATATCTAACCAAAATATTATATATTTCTTCACTATTGGCATTTTCTTTTGTCCCGAGTTATGACCGTATAATCTTTACCATCTATGGTATAAATTTCTTTTTCTCCCCATTTAATTCACTCCCATTAAAAAATATTAGTGTGTTTTTAAAATTATTACTAATATAATCTATATTAGATAAAGTCTTATATTTATTGCTATTCAATTATAAATTTTTAGAGATTTTTTATGTCTCTATATAAATAGGCGAAATGAAATGTGCTATTTTCCCAAAAGGTAAAAATTTTTTCTTTTTGAAGCAAAAAAAGAAAGTAGCTTTCTACTTTCTTTTCAATATTATTTTATATGTCATATCTCATCTCTTATACTATATTCAATATTTCCTTCATTGATTTTATTTTATAATCTGGTTCCATTAAGATTTCTTCTTTTTTCTTCCACTTATTATTTATTTCTTGTTCATACCAGATAGTTTTTACTCCTAAAATTTTCACTCCTAATAAATCTTCTAATAATTCATCACTAACAAAAGCTATCTTATTATATTCTTGTTTTGGAATATCTTCAAAAGCTTTCATATATACTTTTAAATTAGGTTTTCTTTCTTTAACAGCTTCTGAAATGATTATTTTTTTAAAATATTTTTTTATATCTTCTCTTTCTAAAATGTATTCTACATTTCTAATTGAATTATTACTTATAATACCTAGATAATATCCTTTCTCATACAATTTAATAATTGTATTTCTTGTTTCTTCATCTAAAATATGAGATTCTAATAATAACATATCAATTTCTTCTAAATCCTCTTTAGATATATTTAAGATTAATGATAAATCTTCATATATCTCTTTTTCTGTAATCTTTCCTAGTGAATTTAAAATTTGATAACTTTTCCATTTTCTAAATATATCATCCCATTGCAAATTGTATTTTTCTAATATTTTATTTATTTTATCATCAACATTTTCAAATTTACTAATTAAAGTATACCCCCAATCAAAAAATATGTATTTACACTCCATAACTATCTTTCTCCTTCATCTTTTATATTCTGCGTTTCCTCTATAATTATATGTTTAAAAAATCTTTCCTGAAATTCTACTAAAGCCTCTATTTGTTCTCTGGTATATATCTTTCCCTCTGGTGCAATTATTAATTTATCATCATCATCATCTAGTCTATGTATTGCTGCTATACATTTTCCTTCATATTCTTCCAACGGTTCAAATACGCCTATTATATAGGCATCTAATTCAGCTCCATCACCACTGATCGTATTAGGAACATAACCGTAATTTAATGGATATATAAAATTCCATTTTGGATGTTTTACTCCCATAGGTCTATCCATAACAATATGAACCTTTTTACCCAAAAAGTCTTTATAATTTGCTTTTTCCATACTATATATCCTTTCTAATATAATTTTTCATCTATCATATCTGATAATTTTTTTATATTTCCTCTAGCAGTATATATTTTTGTTTCCTCAACAAGCTTCTTCACAAAATTCATTCTTTTCATTGCTAATTCTTGATTATCAAAATTAGGAAATGGATAATCTGTACTCAAAACAATATTTCTATCAGCTCTAATATATTCTGACACTACTTTCATAGTAGCTAATGTTGCAACATCCTCTCTCTGTTCTGTTAAATTTGTCTCTTCATCTTTCACTGGATATGTAGAAGTAAATAATATATTTGAAAGTTTAGATGTCTTATTTACTTTTATTCCTAACTCATCAAATTCTGGATTTATATATATTTTGTTTTCCCATGGCTTTTCCATTTTTTCTTTATCGATTTTATTTACCAAACTTGGAAAATATTCATGTATTACTCCAACTCTAATATGAGTTTGAAGTGTACCACAATAAATATATGGTATTCCATTTTCAATACCTATAATTGCTCTATCATTGCAAACAAAATTATATCCTTTTTCCATGCAAAGATACATCGCTAATGTAGTTTTTCCTGAACCTGGTTCTCCTGAAATTAATGTTGCCTTACCATCTTTCTCAACTATTGCACAATGAATAAAATATTTATCTTCTTTATTTAATTCTTTTGCAAACATTGATAATGCTAAATATATTAAGTCAGGTAAATACAATTCACTTTCTGGTACACATATTAATGCTTGATTTAAGTCTGGATTTATTTGTACTAAATTAGGACTTTTATCTAAATAAATCAAATAATTACCATCCAATCCTACATTCTGATCTGGTATAATTTCTATTCCTGGTATTGTCTCTGGAACTTGTTCTTCATCTGTTAAAAAATAATTATAAATTTTTTCTGAATTAGTAGCAAAAATAATTTCTGCTGAATGACATTTCATTCTTAATTTTTTCATTTTAAAACCCTCCTTACTTAATTTAAAAAACATTATCATTTTCTAGCAATTTTATTATTCTGTTCTTTTCTTGAATTATATCATATTCAATTTTACTTTCAAAACAATAATTTTTAATTATTACTTTTCCATCTTTTATAACAATTTCGGGCTTATTTCCAGATGTATATATTAGATTTTCTATAATAGATCTATTGTATGTTAAATTCAGACTATTTCTATTATAAAATAATATATCAGCCTTATTTCCTTCATCAATACTTCCCGAATTTATCTTCATATATCTAGCAGGATTGACAGTAATCATATCTAATAATTCACAGCTATTCAAGTTGGTTAATAACGCTGTTACTCTTAAACTATCTAATAGTGATAGTGAATCATTTGTTGCAGGTCCATCTGTTGCAATCATTACATTAATTTTATTGTCTAATAATTTTTTTACATTGCAAGGTTTATTTTTTAGCTTCAAATTACTACTGTGACATGCCACAACTGATACTTTGTTATCTTTCAATAGCTTTACATCATCATCATCCAAATAATTGCAGTGTACTAATAAAGTATTTTCATTGAGTAATTTATATTTATTCAGCAGTTCTATTGGTGTCATTCCATATTTTTTCTTAATGTAATCAACTTCTTCAATAGTTTCGCAAATATGCAAACTTAATTTAGTTTCTTTATTTCGATTCAAAAAATTAGAAATCTCAATTAAAGTTCCTTCATCTATCCATTTTACAGAGTGTAGCCCTACAAAATATTCTACATTACCTATTTTTTGTAAAGAATTAAATTTTTCTTCAAAATCTATTTTATAATCTTTTAATTTTTTAGAATTCATCATAGGATAGCCTAAAAAAGCATTAACAGGAAATTTAAACACATTAGGCCATCCTCTAACTCCAAATACAGTTAATGTTCCATTTTGTATAGATTCCAAAACAACATTATTTATTGAACTATTTCTAATTTCATCATTAATTTCTTTAAATTTATCATGAAATTTTTCTCCTAATAAAATATATTCCTCTGTTGATAGATTTTCCTTATATCCTCTTAAAAAATATTCTCCAAAATGAATATGTGCATTTAAAAATGCAGGTAAAAGTATATATTCTTCTGCGTTTATCAGTTGATTACTTGGAATTATTTCATTTCCCAAATATGTAATTATCCCATCTTTTATTCCTATATTGACTTGTTTTATTTCTCTTTTTTGATTTTGGGTTACAACTAATCCATTTATTATTAATAAATCTAACATTATTATCTCCTATTTTTTAGGTTTTCCAATCCAAGTACATAAATAGTTTTCATGTACTAATTGCTTTTCTCCCTTTTTATATTCAATATTATCATTAAAATTAATTTCTTTAAAGCAGAATGGATCTCTTGCATATAAATCCTTTTTACCTGTTTCACATTTTTTATATGTATATGCCATTGCAAAACATCCACCTCTACAGATTTCCGCCTTATCGCAATCCTTGCACCCCTCTATTTTTTCATAATTTTCCTTTCTAATTTTAAAGCTATTAAATTGTTCTGAATTAACTATATCGAATATATCATCAGTTAGCAAATCTCCTACTCTATAATCATGCATATATACACATGGAGATACGGGAATTTTCCCATCTGGTGTTATTGAATTAATTCTCATAGAATATATACCACATGCACATCCCCTAATTTTATTATTATCAACTAAACCAGATAAAGTAGGTTCACTTAATTCTACTGTATCGCATTTTTTAAATAAATATTTGTAATTTTCAAGGACTTGCTCTTTACTAGGTATAAGTTGAAAATGCTTTGGCTGAATTGGCTTTAATAAGTTAAATCTTATGTTTGAATCATATTTTTTTGCTAACTCTAGCAAAGCATCTATACGATCTTTTGTAAAATTCCAATTCATTGCACACATTATAATACCTGATTTAATATCATTCTTTTTACATATTTCTAGAGCTTCAATGGCATATTTATATACATCTCCACCTCTGTTTTCATTATGCTCTTTTTCATAAGGAGAATCAAGGCTAATATCTACATCGTTTAATAATTTTAAACATTCTGGATAAACATTTTTTAGAGCAATTAAACTTATTCCTGATGTTGTTATCCCTACTTTTATGTTTCTTTTTGTTAACTCTTTCAATATATATGGTAATAAACTATCTTGAACTTTTAAACCATTGGTAAAAATTGGTTCATTACCACCTAAGTTAATAGTCTCTACTCCTATTTTTTTTACTTGTTTAATTACTTTATCAACAATTTCTTTTGTGAGATTTTTCCCTTTTTCTCTAACACTCATTGAATAACAGTGTTTACATTTACAAGGGCAATCATTTCCTAATGTCCAACCAATGTTTTTAATTTGTTTCTCTGTTTCCTCCGCTTCCATTTTTAATCTCCTTTCAAAATTTCTTTTCTTATTTTTTTCATTTGCATTTTTATATTTTCATATTTTAATAAATTTATATCTGAATTATTTTTTAGGTAATCCATATATAATTCTTCGTATAAATTTAAGTAGACTTTATATTGTTTGTATGAATAATATTTTTCTGTAATATTCCAATATTTCTTAAAATTTTTAATATTATAATTATGATTTTTAATTAATTTTCCAGAAAGGGTATTCATTTGTGTATTAAACTTAAATGGCAATAATGTAACAGCATCTTTAACAACAAAATTAAATGTATCTTGATCCATCAATTTATTATATCCACACTTTCTATATTCTAAAAGTTTTTTTGATATCTTATCTCTTCTCATTTTCTCAAGATTCATTATCATTACTCCTGAATTAAAATACTTATATATTTTTTTTCCAAAAAAGTCATAATCTATTCCATTTGTATCTTTTACAGCTCCTATATAATTATCTCCTATATTACAATTATATAGTTCCTCTAAATCTTCTTGGACTATTATGTCTCCATCTAAATATATAATTCTATCAAGTTTATTCAAAATAACTTATACATAGCTGTTGGTGTTGCAGGAATTCCTTCTATCTTAAAATCAGAAAAGTCTTCTTCTTTATTTATATCAATAATTTTTATTTCTAAAGTTTCAGTATTTAACTCCATAAACTTTTTTCTTTTATAATCACTTATATCTTTACATAATATATAAACATTATAAATTGTATTCTTATTTTTGCTTTTTAAAATTGAATTAATTGTAATGCAGGTTGGCATAGCATAATAATCATCCGTTACAAAACATAAATTTACACTCATTTCACTTTTTCCTCTCTTATAATTCAAAACTGCTTTTCTCTGGCAATATTCTCTCAAAACTTTTTATTATATTGTTTTTTACATTTTCAAAATCTTTTATTTGTTCTGAATCTCCTAACCCTAAAGTTTTGTATTTTTGTCTTATAATAAATTTTGATGCTTTAGGATCATTTATTAAAATATTTTTTCCAAAATTTACACTTTTCTGATAAAATTCTCCACTTGCAAATTGCCAATAATTAAATAACCAGTGACTTATATTATTTTCATAATCTCTAAATCTACTATACACTGTCTCTTGTAGTTTTTTTTCTTCCTTTGTCCACACCATTTCAAATGTTGACTTCTTATAGCTTAATGGTAAATGAAAATTCGCAAATCCAACAAATTTATTATATATTAAAAGTGGATACGTTTTAAATATATATTTTCCCTGTTTAAAAGATGTATATTTTTTTATATTTTTTTTTAATATACTTTTAAAATCAAAGTATTTATTAATTATTTCTATATTATTAGCAACAGTTTTATAATGTTTTCCATTTTCCATTGGTACTATTGGGGTTAAAGCCATAGTATTGCAAGGCTTACCTTTAATAAAAAAATCCGTCTCTTTTACTTTTTGTGTTAAAAACATATCATCATTAAATAAGACGAAATTTTCTTCTAATCCTTGAATTTTATGAATCAGTAGTTCTATTGCATTAGAATTAAAAGTAGGTAATGCTCTTGCCGGCATATATTCTGAATGCTTTACTATATGCAATTTAGGATTATTAATATTTAACCATTCTGGAATATGTCCACACGTTATAAAATGAATTTTGTTTGCCCAAGGAGCAAACTTTTCCACTCCTCTAAACCAATATTTTAAATTTTCCCAATCTCTATATCTTATTTTGCTATTATCAACATTCTCATGCTCATTTAATTCTTTCTGCTCATATTTGTTTTTTTCTTTTTGCCATTCAGGATCTTTTTCATTCACCCATAACATAACAAAATCAATCTTTTCTTCTTTCAACGCATTTTACCTCACTTTTTTATGTCTATTTCTTTACTTTGTATATTTTTTATATTCTCGTGCTCCTTCAATCATATATCTAAAGGCTTTCATTAAGTTAATTTCATTTGCATACATATTTCTTTTCCTTATCACAAACTGCAATATAAAAACATAATACCATATATTAGATATTGCATAAAAAGTTGCTCCCTTGGTATAAAAATACTGTTTATCATAGCCTTTTCTCCAAGTTGAACTATTATCTTGTATTGTTGCTATTTTTTCAGGTATATAATATATCTTTAAATTATTTCTTATACAGTCTGCTAAAAAAATATTTTCTTCTCCTGAGTATAATTCTGTTCCCGTACCAAAAAGTTCATTAAATTTTATTTTTTTATCTATTATTGACTTTCTTTTAAATGTTATTTGAACAGATTGTATTTTCATACTAGTAATAAGATTTATCTTTCCTTCTTTTCGCTTTTTCTTTTCAAATTTTTTATCTACGTTATCTACATAAAACGCTATTATACCTGCATCTTTGTATTTTTTATATCCATTTTTTATTTTTTCTTCATAATCACTCTCATATTTTAAATCATCATCTGCAATAATACAAATATCTGCATTACTATTCATTATAGCTTTATTTCTACTTTTGCTTAATCCTCTTTCATTATATGAATACAGTCTATTTTTCCCATAAATAACATCTTTAACATTATTTATGTCACTTGTCTGGTTGATTATTACATTTTTTTTCACATTTAATTTCTTTACTAATTCTTGTTGGCTTTTTAAATTCATTGTTGATACTAATACTTCTGTTTCCATAATTATATCCTCCTCTTTACTGCATTAAAAACATACCAACTAAAATTGTATAAACTATAAAAAACATTTAAGTGTTCAACGTTTCTATATAGATTCCATGTTCTTTTTAGAGCTTTCATTTTATTAGCTGATAATGTATTATTACTTCTTCTATATAAAGATAAAGTTTCATTTAAGCCATATGCAATAATATTTGTCTTTAATACTTTCCACCATGTTGCTGTGTCTTGACCTCGTCTTACGTTAGGCATTTTTATTAACCCTTTTCCTAATTTTTCTACATCAAATATTACAGTAGATGTAAAAATTGTTGTATTCTTTAAAGCTTGTCTATAATTTATTTTTTCTGGAACTTTTACTATTTTTTTATTATCTATACCGTTTTCATCAACAAATTCATATCCAGTGAAGGTGAATTCATATCCGTTATCTTTCATAAATCTAATTTGTTTTTCAATTTTCTCTTCATTCCATAAATCATCAGCATCTAAAAAAGCAATATATTTTCCTCTAGCATTTTCTATTCCTTTATTTCTTGCTATTGCTGCACCTGAGTTTTTTTCTAGTTCTAATAATTTTATTCTATCATCATCTTTAAGTTCTTTAATTATTATCTCTTTGCTTCTATCTGTTGAACAATCATTTACTAATAAAAGCTCCCAATTATTATAAGTTTGTTTTTTGACAGTATTAATAGTCTGTCTTATAAACTTCTCACAGTTATAAACGGGTACTACAATACTAACTAAATCCTCTTTCATTTTTTCTCCTATACAACTTCTTTATATTTTATATCTTCCGTTTTAACATTTTGAACTTGTAAATCATGTATTTCTTTTTTTATTCCTTGTTCTGATATTTCTGCATTAACTTTAGAAAATACTGTTTTTATTGTTTCAAATACTAATTTAACGTCTTCTTTAAAACTAATATTATCAACATATTTTATATCATATTCTATTTTTTTAAATATATTAATGCCATTTCTTCCTCTTACTTGAGCTAGTCCTGATATTCCTGGTAAAACATCTGCCCTTCTTTTTTGTTCATCTGTAAACCATACATAATATTCTGGTATCCAAGGGCGTGGTCCTATAAAGCTCATTTCACCTTTTAATATGTTAAATAATTGTGGTAATTCATCTAATGATGTTTTCCTTATAACTCTTCCTACTTTTGTCACCATTTGTTCATGTGATAAATCACTATGTAACTCTTCTCTTTTTGTTGTCATTGATCTAAATTTATATACATTAAATTCTTTTAGTCCTTTTCCCATTCTTTTAGATTTATATATAACTTGTCCACCATCTTCTAACTTTATACAAATAGCTATTATGCACATTGGTATTCCAAAGATGATTAATAATCCCAATGCCAAAATTAAATCTATCCCTCTTTTAATCTTTATATACATTTTTTAACTTCCCCCTACTCTTTTATATTTTAACATAACATTTATTTAACTTCAACTATTTTTGTCTGCTATTTTTTGTATTTTTATAATTTGTCAATTGAAAAAGTAAATTCTATTTGATTAAAGTACAATATAAATAAGTGTTACATTATATCTTATTGTAAGATTAAATTATAGTGATATAATTAAAGAGTAGATGTTTCTTGGGAAAGAAGGTTTATTATGGGTTTTAATGGTAAACATCTTTCTTTAGAAGATAGAAAAATTATTGAAGAAAACATCAACAAAGGATTAAGAGAATTTGAAACAGCAAAAGAAACTCAATAAGAGTCAATCAACAATCGGAAAAGAAATAAAAAACAACAGAAAACGTAGATATTCACAAACAGAAGACTCACCTTGGAAATGTAAACATTATAAAGACTGTAAAGTTTGTATTGGAAGATGTTCCGATTTTAATGAAGTTCCATGCTCTAGAATAGATGACCCGCTGGATCAGCGAGGATGAGCTCAGCAAAGAAGAGCTGGCTTACGGCGAAGGGAATGTCGTGCGCTGCACACCGCAGAGCGGCATGACTTACATACAGGAGGGAACAGACAGCTACATCACGCTGTATTATTATTGATATGAAAACAGGACAGATCATTCGCATCATTTCAAATCAGTATACCGTGCGCACCCAGGAGGGAGAGCAGCTGGAGTGTGTCGCGATGGGAAAACTGCGCAAGGGACATTCTCCCGTGGTCGGCGATCGCGTGGAGGTGGAGAGGTTTGATGCGCAGAACGGCGTCCAGCGCCTATTGCCGCGCCGCAATGCGCTGCGCCGTCCGCTCATTGCCAACGTGGATCAGGCGATCATCGTCATGTCCACGCTTTGTCCGGATTTTTCCGCCCAGCTGGTCGACCGGCTGATCTTTCAGATCTGTTATGAAGGGATCACGCCGCTGATCTGCGTCACTAAGATGGATCTGATCGACGCAGGATCAGCGATCCACGCGCAGATCGAGGATTACCGGCAGAGCGGCTACGCGGTGTTCGTCTCCGGAGAAG
>OLVZ01002897.1_pt1 | contig 11934 bp, 9 predicted proteins | sample 1673341 | NCBI WGS metagenome assembly OLVZ01 (sample SAMEA3178944, study PRJEB25190) | human gut metagenome | biome: human gut; feature: human-associated habitat; material: faeces | place: Austria | collected 2013 | reverse complement strand
TCAGAAACGGGCAGAAATAAAAGAAATCCTGAACAAAATGGAACAGGCTTATCTGGATGGGCAGGCGGGGATATTGGCAGCAGGACTTCAGGATGGAATGCCGTGTCCGGTATGCGGTTCTGTTCATCATCCGAAGCTCACACAGATTCCGAATGAAGTTCCCACAGAAGAACAGCTGAAAAAACAGAAAAAGTTAACAGAAGCTGCGGAAAAAGCGGCATCTGACGCAAGTGTGCAGGCAGGAGAGGCAGCAGGACTGGTGCAGCGTTGCAGGGAAGAACTGACAGAAGGGGTTAAAAGCTATGCAGCACAGTTTCTGCCACAAGAGGAAGCCGAAGAGATACTTCGAAAGGAACTTCCTGATCATGAATTATGTTTATTTGTAAAAAATCAGGAAAGCAGTGTACAGACAGGATTAGAAGAAATTCAAAAACAGAAAAAAGCTTATCAGGATCTGTTGAAGAAAAAGGAAGAGTTCATCACACAGTCAGAACAGCATGCAAAAGAATTTCAGAAATTACAGATCAGTCTTGAAAAAAGGAAGAGTCAGCTGGAGAGTATCCAGGAACAGCTGCAGAACCAATTGGAGGAACCTGTACTGACATGGATTCATGAAGAAGATACAAGACAGAGGATGAAAACTGATCCGGAACTGTCACAGGATCACAGCAGTGAAACAGTGTATCAAAAGGAAACCTGTAATGTATCACAGGCTTTGCTGCAGGGAAAGAAAGCAGCAGAATGGCTGAATCAGCAGCAGAATATTCTGGAACAGAAACAAAAGGATCTGACAGCACTTCTGGAACAGAGAAAACTTCTGGAGATGCAGATTGGTAAGACTCAGACAGAACTCACAACGATCACAGACCAGATCAATCAGAATCAGCAGCAGACAGCAGCAGAGAAATCCAGATATGAGCAGCTGCAGAAGCAGAGAGAGAATATGGAAAAAGAGCTGGGTGAAAGGACAAAGGAAGAAATCCTGTCTCAGATCCAGATTAAGACTGAGGAACAAAAGAAGCTTGAAATACATTATAAAACAGTAACAGAAGCGAGAGAAGTATTAGAAAAGAGAATGACAGAACTGGATTCGGTAATTGCATCTCTGACAGAACAGTTAAAAGAATCCATAAGTATTTCAGCTGAGGAACTGAATGCTCAGAAAGAAAACTTTGCACAGCAAAAGAAATCACTTTCAGAAAATCGTGATGAAATCCATGCCCGCCTGGAAATCAACAGTGACATGTATGAAAAAATCCGCAGACAGCAGACAGAACTTCTGAAAACGGAAACCCGCTGGAAGTGGATGAAATCTCTCTCAGACACTGCCAATGGTACGATCACGGGTAAGGCAAGGATCATGCTGGAAACTTACATCCAGATGCAGTATTTTGACCGCATTCTTGCGCGTGCCAATATCCGTCTGATGACCATGAGCAGCGGTCAGTACGAGTTAGTTCGCAGAAAAGAAAACAAGAGCAGGGTAGGGAAAACCGGTCTGGAACTGGATGTAGTAGACCATTACAATGGAACTGTCCGAAGTGTCAAGACCTTATCAGGCGGAGAAACATTTCAGGCATCTCTGTCTCTGGCACTGGGACTTTCTGATGAAATTCAGTCAAGCTCCGGCGGAATCCAGCTTGATACCATGTTTGTGGATGAAGGTTTCGGATCTCTGGATGAAGATGCCCTTGATCAGGCAATCCGCGCATTGAAGGATCTCAGTCAGGGAAGCAGACTGGTGGGGATTGTTTCCCATGTAGCAGAGCTGAAAGAACGTATTGATAAGAAGATCATAGTAACAAAGAAACGGACAGAAGATGGAGTTGGAAGTACGATCTGTATAGAAGGATGAGATTTTATGGTCAAGCGGATAAAATCATCCGCTTTGCTATGCGGCGCTACATCGAATAACTGTTTCACAGTGTATCAGAAGGAGTTGTCACTCCTCCTGATACAAGCAAGTCCCTACCCATTGCTTATTGTTTTTTGCAACCGACCCCGGGGACTTACTTGATTCGGTTAAAAAAGGCAGTTACTAAAAAAAAGTTATACAAAATTAACTTGACAGAATACCAGAGATAGTATATATTAAGTTATGAAGTTAGACATAAATAACTCAAACTGCTGAACGATCTGTTGAAGGTCTTTTTATAGCAGTAATTCAAGCTTTGCAGCAAACAAAAGCAATAAAATGTTTCGTAAAGCTTTATTTTTTGATAGATAGTTAGCGTGGCCTAACTAATATTCTGCCATTGAGAAAGGAATCATAACATGCTGGAGAAATCTGTGATCGAACATTGTTCACCTACATTAGCATCTATTAAAACCGGAAATCTTTTTACATATAAATATGAATCTGAGGAAGAATTATGGAAAAGCGTAGAAGGCTTTAATGAATGTGTAAGAGAAAAAGGCGTTTCCCTCACAGTACTTCGCAGGAGTGAGAAAAAGGCGCTGATTTATGTCTGCCGGTTCTCAAGCCTTGAAAGAGATCTGAAGAAACCTGGTGTTGCGAATTTCATAAAGAAGTATGGGTATGAGAGTACAGATCCTGCATATGCACTTGAGAGACTGAGAAGCCGCCTGGCCCAGAGAGAAGATTTTCCTCATGAAATCGGATTATTTCTGGGATATCCGCTGGGAGATGTGATCGGATTTATCAAGAATGCAGGGCAGAACTGTAAATGTGTAGGTTGTTGGAAGGTTTACTGCAATGAATGTGAGGCAATAAAGGCTTTTGCCAGATTTAAGAAATGTACCAGCGTGTATGTACGTCTCTGGAATCAGGGAAGAAGTGTACGTCAGCTGACGGTGGCAGCGTAAGGAAGAAGCTATATAAAGTAATATAGCAGGGATGGAGAGTTCGTTTAAGAATCAGTATAATAGAAAAGCCGTATGACTTTTTATTATAATATAAATCATGGCTTTGCGGCAAAGAAAAAGGCAGAGCAAATTTAAGGAGGATTTTAATCATGAGTAAAGTAGCAGTTGTATATTGGAGCAGCACAGGAAACACAGAAGCAATGGCAAACGCAGTTGCAGACGGAATCAGGGAAAAAGGCGGCGAAGCTGTTCTTCATACCTGTGAGGATTTTGACGGTTCTAAAGTTGCTGAATATGATGCAATCGCCTTCGGATGCCCTGCAATGGGAGATGAAGTTCTCGAAGATACAGAATTCGAGCCAATGTTTGACGGATGCAAAGATGCCCTGAAAGGCAAGAACATTGCTCTGTTTGGTTCCTATGGATGGGGAGACGGCGAATGGATGCGTAACTGGGAAGAGTCCTGTAAAGAAGCAGGTGCAAATCTTGTATGCGACAGCGTGATCTGCCAGGAAGAGCCAGATGATGAAGCTACAGATGCTTGCAAAGCTTTAGGTGCTGCATTAGTATAACAGAATAGATAAGATAAGAAATACCGGGAGACTGTCTGCATGAATATGCGGCAGTCTCCTTTTTTCGGTTGATAATATTTACAGAAACTGTTTTGGGGATTATACTATTTATTAATAGTGAGTTCAGTTTTACAGACATTTACAGGCAGTCGCAATGTACAGGCGGAGATGGCGGCGTTTGGGCTGAAATGATTTTTATAAAAAATATAAAATAAGGGAGATACAACAATGAATCAGAGAGAAAGAATGTTAAGCGGACTTCCATATAAGGCATGGCTAGATGGTCTGGAGGAAGACAGACAGGCATGCAAGCAGAAAATCTATGATTTTAATCAGCTACCGCCATCCAGACAGAGTAAGGAAGCGCCTCAGATGATCAAGAATATTTTTGGAAAAACAGGCGAAAATGTCTGGGTGGAAGCACCATTCCACTGTGACTATGGCTGGAACATTGAAGTAGGTGAGAATTTCTATTCCAATTATAATCTGACAATCCTTGATGTGGGAAAAGTAACATGTGGAAAAAATGTTCAGATCGCGCCAAATGTCTCCATTTATACAGCGGGTCATCCGGTTCATCCGGACAGCCGTAATTCAGGATATGAATACGGAATTCCTGTAACAGTGGGAGATAATGTATGGATCGGCGGAAATACAGTGATTCTTCCGGGTGTTACCGTTGGAAGTAATGTAGTGATCGGTGCAGGAAGTGTAGTATCCAAAGATATCCCGGATAATACGATCGTAGCTGGAAATCCATGTAAAGTAATCCGCGAGATTACAGACGAAGACAGAATCTATTACTTTAAGAAACAGAAATTTGATGATGAGGCGTGGGAAGAAGTAAAGAATAAAAATAAATAGCAGAACTGACAGTTTGCCTATGTCAAAATCCCGAGACATACTTTGCGAAGCGTGTTGCTGTGAACGGAGTGAACAGTAATCAATTCCACAAAATACAGGTAAATAATAGACAGGAGATGATGCATTCATCTCCTGTTTATGTTACAATGAATATGATAAATATGGGAGTTGTTCAGTAATGGAGCAATTTGCAGATATCAGGGTGGATAGAGTGAATATACAGATGGAGGCAGAAGATGCTGACAGAACAGAAATTTAACATTATCTGAAAAAGGAGAGAGAAAATGAGTCTGAAAATTGAAAAGAAAAATGAAGGAACAAAAGATACGGTATTTTTGACCGGGAGATTAGATACAGCAACTGCACCTGAATTGGATACTTTTGCCGAGAAAGAGTTGATCAATACTCAGGAACTTGTATTGGATTTTGCAGGGCTTGAATATATTTCATCAGCCGGCCTGCGTGTTATTCTGAAAATGCAGAAATTTATGAATGTAAAAGGAACTATGAAATTGATTCATGTGAGTGATATCATACAGGATGTATTCGATATTATGGGATTTGCAGACATACTGTCAATCGAATGACTGTGGCTGTAAAGATACAGAACTGCACAGCGAAAAGGAGGATTCTATTTACCTGAACTGAATGAAGGAAGGAGAAGTGGATTTGAAAAGTATTACAGAAGAAGCAAAAATAGAGAATATAGCGGTAATTACAGATTTTGTAAATTCCATACTGGAAGCAAATGGATGTTCTGCAAAAGTACAGATGGAGATAGATATTGCGATAGATGAGATATTTGGCAATATTGCCTATTATGCTTATACGCCAAAAACCGGAGAGGCAACTGTACAGGTTGAAATAAAGAATTTTCCTGAAAGACTGGAACTGACGTTTATAGACAAAGGCATTCCTTATAATCCATTAGAAAATAAAGATCCGGATGTTACCCTGGATATAGAGAAAAGAAAAATCGGAGGGCTTGGAATTTTTCTGGTTAAGGAAATGATGGATGAGGTTTCATATGAATATGCAGACGGGAAAAATATATTGAAATTAAAAAAGAATTTATAGATTTCATACATTGTAAGTGTATATTGCTATTCATGAACTTTTGAATAACTGCGCGTCGCATTATAGTTACTGTGGAGTGGACAGCAGCGATTTATGTGCTCATATGTTGCAAAATGACAGAAAAGAGGAGTTTTTGCGCATGACAATTCGGAAAATGTATGATATGATGAACTTATAAATATCAATTTGTAACTGTAAAAATATTATATTGTAAAAAAACACACATAATTACCCACAAAATAAGAAATTTAGACGCAAGATTGTTCGAGAAATCAACTTGTCGGCACACTAACAGGAAATATGGGTAGAAAATATCTGTAAGAAATATGTATAAAATAATATGTAATCAGGAAGGAGATATAAATTATGGGATTGATCAAAGCAGCAGCCGGTGCATTTGGCGGAACAATGGCAGATCAGTGGAAGGAGTTTTTTTACTGCGATGCAATAGATAAAGATGTTCTGGTTGTAAAGGGTGAGAAGAGAGTAGGCGGACGTTCTTCCAACAAAAAAGGCAGCGATAATATTATTTCAAGCGGTTCCGGAATTGCTGTTGCAGATGGTCAGTGTATGATCATCGTAGAACAGGGAAAGGTTGTGGAGGTTTGTGCAGAACCCGGACAGTTTACCTATGATGCATCCACAGAACCAAGTATTTTTGCCGGAAGTCTGGGAGAGGGGATCCACAGGACTTTTGATACAGTAAAGAAGCGTTTTACATTTGGCGGCGATACAGGCAAAGACCAGAGGGTTTATTATTTTAATACAAAAGAACTGGTAGATAATAAATTCGGAACAGCAAATCCAATCCCATTCCGGGTAGTTGACAGAAATATCGGTCTTGACATAGATGTATCTGTGCGCTGTAATGGAGTATATTCTTATAAGATTGTCGATCCGCTCCTGTTTTATACAAATGTGTGCGGAAATGTTGAACAGCAGTATGACAGAGAAGAAATTGAAGTTCAGTTAAAGACAGAATTTGTAAGTGCTCTTCAGCCTGCATTTGCAAAAATCTCAGAACTTCAGATCCGTCCAAGTGCCATTCCGGGACATGTTCTGGAATTATGCGATGCCATGAATGAAGCCCTTACGAAAAAATGGCAGCAGACCAGAGGTCTTGCGGTTGTTTCCATTGCCATGAATCCTGTGACTCTTCCGGAAGAGGATGCACAGCTTATCAAAGATGCACAGAAGAATGCCATTCTCAGAGATCCGACTATGGCAGCAGCGACACTTGCCGGTGCTCAGGCAGATGCAATGAAATCAGCAGCCTCCAACACTGCAGGTGCCATGACCGGATTTATGGGAATGGGCATGGCAGGCCAGGCAGGTGGAGCGAATATGCAGAATCTCTATCAGATGGGGGCACAGCAGCAGGCAGCACAGCAACAGGCAGCACAGAATATGCAGCCGGCATCCGGGGCAGGAACATGGAAATGTGAATGTGGTGCAGAGAATACAGGAAAATTCTGCTCTGAATGTGGTAAACCGAAACCGCAGCGGGAAGAGTGGATATGCAGCTGCGGCGCAGTAAATACCGGTAAATTCTGTTCTGAATGCGGAAGCCCAAGACCGACCGGAAAGTGGACATGCAGCTGTGGTGCGGTAAATACAGGAAAGTTCTGTGCAGAATGTGGAAAGCCAAGACAGTAAAATACAGCAGGGGGAGAAATGTCTATGTCTGATCTGAGAGAATATAAATGCCCTGCCTGTGGCGGTGCAATAGAATTTGACAGTAAGTCCCAGAAAATGAAGTGTCCATACTGTGATACAGAATTTGAACTTGAGACATTAAAAGAACTGGATGCGCAGATGGAGCGTGAAGCCGGACAGCAGGATGATCTGTCAGGATGGCAGACAGATGCCGGTGGAGAATGGCAGGAAGGTGAGACAGATGGAATGAATGTCTATACCTGTCAGTCCTGTGGTGGTGAGATTATCGCAGATGAGAATACAGGAGCATCAAATTGTCCGTATTGTGGAAATCCCGTAATTATGACAGAGAAGTTTAAAGGTGCATTAAGGCCGGATCTGGTGATTCCGTTCAAATTGGATAAGAAAGCGGCAAAAGAAGCATATTACAGGCATATTAAGGGAAGAACATTTTTGCCAAAAGCATTTCGCAGGGAAAATCATATTGATGAGATTAAGGGGCTGTATGTTCCGTTCTGGCTTTTTGACGGGGATGTTGATGCTGATGTGCGTTATAAGGCGACAAAGGTAAGAATGTGGAGTGACCATGATTATGATTATACGGAGACCAGCTACTATTCTGTGGAGCGAAGCGGAGAGATGACATTCGTTTCTGTACCTGTAGATGGATCAGAAAAGATGGCAGATGATTTGATGGAATCCATTGAACCATTTAAAATTTCAGAGTCTGTGGATTTTCAGACCGCATATCTTTCCGGATATCTGGCAGATAAGTATGATGTCAGTGAAAAAGAGAGCATCAACAGGGCACATGACCGTATGAAAAAGAGCGCAGAGGAAGTACTGGCAGATACAGTGAAGGGTTATGCTTCTGTTGTTCCCGAAAATACAAACGTAAATATTTCAGGCGGAAAAGCACAGTATGCACTGTATCCGGTATGGATTCTGAATACAACATGGAAAGATAAGAAATATATATTTGCAATGAACGGACAAACCGGAAAAATGACAGGAGACCTTCCGATTGACAGGGGAATTTATTTGAAATGGCTTGCCGGACTGACCGCTGTATTTACGGTTGTTTTGTGCCTTGCCGGACTGCTGATTTTTTAAGGGAGGACGAAAGATATGCTGAAGAAAAAGATCATACCTGTATTTCTGGCTTCTGTCCTTACTGTATCAGGTACAACAGGATTTGTGACGGAAGCATTTTCAGAAAATGTTTATGCGGCAGAAGAAGTGCATACAGAAAGGCTGGCAGATTTTGCAGATCTGTTAGATGATGGGCAGGAAGAAGAACTGGAGGCGAAACTGGATCAGGTCAGCGAGGACTACGGCTGTGATGTTGTAGTTGTCACAGAGGAGGCTCTGGATGGTGCAGTTCCGCAGGATTATGCAGATGATTTCTTTGATTATAATGACTATGGCATGGGAGAGGACAAGAGTGGTATATTGTTTTTGATAACCATGTCAGAACGTAAGTGGTGTATCTCCACACATGGAGAGGCTATTCAGATTTTTACTGATGCAGGACAGGAATATATGACGGATAATTTTGGGTCATATTTATCCGATGGTGAGTATTATGAGGGCTTTATGAAGTTTGCTGATCTGTGCGAAGAATTTATCATTCAGGCACAGAGCGGAGAACCGTACGATGTAGAAAATCTGCCGGAGGAAACCATCCCTTTTTATATGATATTTCTCATTTCGCTTGTGGTCGGATTTGTGATCGCGCTGATCGTAACCGGAGTAATGAGAAGCCGGATGAAGACTGTACATATGAAGCCGGATGCAGCAGATTATATGAAAGACGGAAGTCTTCATATTAACAGAAGCCGGGATATATTTCTGTATCATCAGGTCACACGTACGGCGAAGCCGAAGGAAGAGAGTTCCGGTGGCGGTGGAAGCAGTACCCATACAAGTTCTTCGGGTGAGACGCATGGGGGTTCCAGTGGATCATTTTAACTGACTGGCATGACATATAAAAATCCTGATCTTTTATATTATTTTATGGGATAACCATAAAATGACAGGAAAGATTGGGATCTTATTTTGCGCAAAATTACGGATACCGGTTGCAAGACATCAGAGAATATGATACAGTACAAGGTGGTTTGTTTTGTGTAGAGACAGTTGTCCGGCAAAAAGAAAATAAACTGCGAAGCGGATTGCAAATATCCGCCTGACGATAACAGATTTCTGCACAAAAGAATTATAAAATGAAATAAAAAACAGAAATAATGGAGAGGACATGAAAAAATACGTTGATAATTTTATGCAATACCGGTTTCTTTTGTCAGAACTGGTAAAAAAAGGGATTAAGCTGAAATACAGACGTTCTTATCTGGGAATGATATGGTCTATGTTGGAGCCGTTGCTTACCATGATCGTGCTTACAATTGTATTTGGTACTTTGTATGGAAATACAGACAGGACCTTTCCTGTATATATCCTGACCGGACGACTGCTGTACAGTTTCTTTTCACAGTCCACCAAGGCCGCTTTGAAATCTATACGTCAGAACTCGGCAATGATCAAAAAGGTATATGTACCCAAATATTTGTATCCGCTGTCCAGTGTGCTTTTTAACTATGTGATCTTTCTGATCTCACTGATCGTACTGGCAATGGTGAGTGTGATACTTGGTGTAAAGCCTACGTTCTATCTGCTTCAGGCACCAATCGCACTGATACTGATTCTTATTATGTCATATGGATGCGGAATGATCCTGGCAACAATAGGTGTATTTTTCAGAGATATGGAATATCTGTGGTCAGTAGCGCTGATGCTGATCATGTATACCTGTGCGATCTTTTATTATCCGTCCAGACTGCTGAAAAGTGGTTTTTCATGGATCCTGAAATATAATCCGCTGTACTGTACCATCGATGTTTTTCGTTCAGGAATGTTCGGGGAGCCGATGAACCTGCATTATGCGGCATACGCACTGGTATTCAGCCTTGTGACGATTGCCATCGGAATGTTCTGTTTCAAGAAGAAACAGGATGAGTTTATCCTTTATATTTAACAGGAGAAAAATATGGAAAAACCTGCAGTAGTTGTAGATAACGTAAGTATGAAGTTTAATCTCAGTAAAGAAAAGGTAGACAGCCTGAAGGATTACGTGATTAAATTCTTAAAAAAAGAAATTAAATATAATGAATTCTGGGCTCTTCAGAATGTGAATTTTGAGGTGCAGAAGGGAGACCGTGTTGGTATCCTGGGACTGAACGGAGCTGGAAAAAGTACTCTTCTGAAGGTGATTTCCGGTGTATTCAAGCCTACAGAGGGTCATGTGGACAAACATGGGAAAATGGTTCCCCTTCTGGAACTTGGCGCTGGTTTTGACCCGCAGTATACAGGAAAAGAGAATATTTATCTGTATGGTGCCATGCTTGGATATACCAAGAAATTTATTGACAGCAAATATGATGAGATTGTAGAATTCTCTGAACTTCAGAAATTCATGGATGTTCCGGTGAAGAATTATTCCTCCGGTATGAAATCCAGACTTGGCTTTTCTATTGCCACAGTAGTAGAACCGAAGATCCTGATCCTGGACGAGGTCCTTTCCGTAGGTGACGCCAAGTTCCGTAAAAAAAGTGAAAAGAAGATCATGAGTATGTTTGACTCAGGTGTTACCGTCCTTTTTGTATCCCATTCTCTGGAACAGGTACAGCGCCTTTGCAATAAGGCCATGATTCTGGAAAAAGGTAAGCTGATCGCATACGGCGACATTGTTCCGATCTCTGAGCAATACAGTAAAATGATAGGTGGCTGATCATGAAAAAGGAATTAACCCGGGAAGTTTCCAGATATGACAAGCTGATAAAGCGTTTAGAAGGTGAAAAATGAAAATCCTGCAGGTAGGGCTGGGAAATAATCCTGGCGGTATGGAAGCATTTGTAATGAATTATTTCAGGGAACTGGCCAGACAGGGAGTATCCTTTGATTTTGTATCCATGTATGGAACGATTGCTTATGAGAAAGAAATCCTGGAGCTTGGTGGACGGGTTTTTTATGTTCCCAATATAAAAAAAGATTACTTTGGCTATATAAAGGCCTTTCGGAAGCTCCTTTCCCGGGAGAAGTACGATGTCGTGCATGTGAATATGCTTTCAGCAGCCAATATCGTACCACTTCGCCTGGCGAAGCAGGCAGGAGTGAGAAAGGTGATCGCACATTCCCATAACGCTTCAGCACCGGGAATTGTGCGTAAGCTGATGGATGGCATGAATCGTCCCAGAATAAAGCATTATGTGAATGAGAAGTTTGCCTGTTCCGAAAAAGCAGGCAGATGGCTGTTCGGAGATAAGGCTTTTGAACGGGGCGAAGTAACTTTGGTTGCAAACGCAATTGAGACAGATAAATATGGCTTTTCAGAGTCAAACAGGCGGAAAATCAGAGAAAAGCTGGGGATTTCTGGGGATGCCCTGGTAGTAGGGCATGTAGGCAGGTTTCAGATTCAGAAGAATCATGAGGCCATTCTCCGTATTTTCCATGAAATCCAACGAAAAGAGCCAGCTGCAAGGCTTTGTCTTATTGGTGACGGCGAATTAAAGGAACAGATCCAGGAGCAGGCTAAAAAGGCGGGTGTCCTGGATAAAATCATATTTACGGGAGTATGTCAGGACGTGGAGCGGTACTTAAGCGCCATGGATGTTTTCCTGTTTCCTTCTTTATTTGAGGGACTTCCCTTTACTCTTCTGGAAGCTCAGGCCAATGGCCTGCCCTGTGTGATTTCAGACCAGATCACAGGAGAAGCAGTACTCTCCCGGGAAAATGTGACGATGATTTCTCTGGCAGAAAGCCCGGAGAAATGGGCCAAAGCTGTGTTTAAGATGAAGGAAGCCGGGAGAATCGAAAGAGAAGAAGCGGCTTGGGACAGGATGGCCCACAGAGCAGGTGGACTACACCCCGGACGGCGCGCGGG
>OLVZ01002890.1_pt1 | contig 11954 bp, 10 predicted proteins | sample 1673341 | NCBI WGS metagenome assembly OLVZ01 (sample SAMEA3178944, study PRJEB25190) | human gut metagenome | biome: human gut; feature: human-associated habitat; material: faeces | place: Austria | collected 2013 | reverse complement strand
GCGAGCAGAGCATGAGCTACCGCATCCTCCGCGCGGCAAAAAACCGCTTCGGCTCGACGAACGAGATAGGCGTGTTCGAGATGGCCGACACCGGCCTGAAAGAGGTGCCGAACCCGTCCGAGACCCTGCTCTCCGGCCGCCCGATAAACACGCCCGGAACCTGCGTGACCTGCGTCATGGAGGGCTCCAGACCCATCCTGGCCGAGATCCAGGCGCTTGTGGCGCAGTCCGGATACGGCTCTGCGCGCCGCAACTCCAACGGTATCGAGTATAACCGCGCCATGCTGCTGCTGGCCGTGCTGGAAAAGCGCGGCGGGATGAGCGTGTCTGGCTGCGACGCGTACATCAACGTCGTCGGCGGATTGCAGTTGGACGAGCCTGCGGCTGACCTGGCGACGCTGCTCGCCGTGGCCAGCAGCTTCCGGGACATGCCGATAAGCTCCGACGTCGCCGCCGTGGGCGAAGTGGGCTTGTCCGGAGAGGTGCGCTCCGTGCAGCAGCTCAACCTGCGCCTGAGCGAGATCGCGCGTCTTGGCTTCCGACGATGCATCATTCCCGCGCACGTCAAGGGCGACGTGCTTCAGCCGGACGGACTGGAGCTGATTCGCGTTAAAAACGTCCGTGAAGCTATAAAGGCGGCGCTGTGATGGTCAAGTATGTAATTAAACCCCACCTTCCGATAGGGAGGGTGGGGTTAGTCGTAATAGGGGAGAGGTACCGCGCGCGTCTGGCGGGCGCGCTCGGGGCGCTGGGCGTGGAGGCACTGTGGCTGCCGGACGCCCGCAGTGTGGACCCACGCCTGGCCGGACACGCGGATTTGAGAGTGCTGCACCTCGGCGGACGCCGCATAGTCTCAGCCTGCGGCGGCGACACGGACGGAACGCTCGCCAAGCTCGGCTTCGAGGTGATACCCTCGCCGGAGCCGGGGGAGAGCTATCCCAGCGACTGCGTGCTGAACGCCTGCATCGCGGGCGGAAAGCTCTTTCACAGGCTGGACATAACGGCACCGGCGGTGCTCGACAACCTCGGCGGCCTGGAGAGCGTCAACATAGCTCAGGGCTATGCCAAGTGCTGCACCTGCGTCGTGGACGAGCGCTCGGTGATGACCTCCGACCCAGGCATAGCCCGCGCGTGCAGGGCGTGCGGCCTTAACGTGCTTGTGATAAGGCCGGGGTACATAGAGCTGGAGGGCTTCGACTACGGCTTTATCGGCGGCGCTTCGTTCAAGCTGTCGGCGGACGAGCTCGCCTTCACCGGCAGGCTGGACGCTCACCCGGACTTTGGGGCTATCATGGACTTCCTGGCCGGGAGAGGCGTCGGCGCGACGTTCCTGACCGGTGAGACCGCGTTTGACGTCGGCTCGGTGCTGCCGCTTACCGAGCGTTAGCGGGCAGGGACAGCTTGCCCATTATGGCCGCATGCGCCGCGCCTGTGACAGAGGGGAGCGTGTTTGTCAGACCGGCCATAAACCTGTCGCCCATAATGGCGAAGGCCACGGCCTCCTTTGCGTCGCTGCTGAAGCCAAGCTCCTCCTGCGTGCGCACCTTCACTCCGAGGGCGTTCATGCGCCTGGAAAGCGCGGCGAGCAGCGTGGGGTTGTAGCTTCCGCCGCCGCCGACTATCAGCTCGGATGCGCGGTACTTGGGCATGACATAGCGCTCATACGCGTCGGCGATGGACCAGGCCGTCAGCTCAGTAGCCGTGGCGGCGAGGTCGTCCGCCGTAAGGCTGTGCCCGCGCGCGTAGTCAAAGAGGCGGCTGGTGTACTGGGTTCCGAAGTGCTCGCGCCCGGTGGTCTTGGGCAGGGGAAGGGCGTAGTACTCGTCGCGTTTCAGCTCCGAGAGCAGTTCTTCGCAAACTTTTCCGCGCGCGGCCGCCGCGCCGTCGCGGTCAAAGCTCTCTTTGCCGTCGGTTGCGGCGGAGATGACGGCGTCTATTATCATATTGCCCGGGCCGGTGTCGAAGGCGTAGAGCTCATCCGGCCTGGCTCCGGCGGGGAGGACTGTCATGTTGCCGATGCCGCCTATGTTCTGGAGCAGTATGGTCTCGCTCTCGCGCCTGTAGAGTATGTACTCGGTGAACGGTACCAGCGGGGCGCCCTGTCCGCCCGCGGCCATATCGGCGACGCGGAAGTCGGATATGGTGGGGATGCCGGTGCGCTCGGCTATCACGGCTGCCTCGCCGATCTGTACGGTGTACCTTATTTCAAACCCGTCCGAGCAGTCCACCTCCGGAGCGTGCCATATGGTCTGGCCGTGCGAGGCGATGAAGTCCACGTCTGAGGGGGCGACTCCGGCGGCCTCGATCACCGCGAGCGCGGCCATGGCGAAGTATTCGCCGAGCAGGAAGTTCATATAGCCCAGCTTGTCTACAGTCGCGTTCTCCGGTTTGAAGATCGCGAATATTTTTTCACGCACTGCGGCGGGGTATGGGGTGTTCTTGAATGCGACAAGCTTGACTTCGGGACTGGAGGCGTCGCCGCTGATTTCAACGAGAGCCGCGTCTATTCCGTCCACGGAAGTGCCGGACATCAGACCCACGGCCAGCCGTTTCGGCTTGATTGCGGATATTTCGGGCATGATTATCGCTCCTTGTGAGTTTTTCTTTGATGTATTGCTTAAAAACATAATTGCTATTCTGAGTATATTGCACAATTGCGTCAATGTAAATGGCGTGTTATAATGTTTTCAAATCACTGAAAACTATGATACAATATTTCATAGCAAATGAAAAGAGGTTTTTTTGTGAGTGTCGTTGCGTCTCTCATGTCCGGCGGTGTGCGCGACGGGGTGTTCCCCTATGGCGAGTGGACGCTTTTTGACCGGAACGGTATAGTTGAGGAGGGCGCGACAGACGGCTCCGGCGGGCGATGGTTCGACCTGGCGTCTCTCACAAAGACGTTTACGGCCACGGCGGTGCTCACGCTGGTCAAGCGCGGCGACTTTACGCTCGACACACCGGCCGGCGGAGTCTTGAGAAATGTCAGAGGCGCTCTTGCCGGACGGCTTGAGAGCGTAACGCTGCGTGAGCTGCTTACGCACACGGCGCACTGGCCTGCGTGGTATCCGTTCTATGCCGACGGACGTCCTTTTTTTGAAATACTTGAGGGTATCTCCTGCGTCGACGGCATGGTCTACAGTGACATCGGCTACATGCTTTTGCGCGAAGTGCTCTGCGCCGCGACAGGACTTGCGTTTGAGGAGGTTATCCGCAGGCACGCCATGGAGCCGCTTGGCATACGTGAGCTTTGCTTCAACCCGGACAGGAGCCTGCCGCTTGTCCCGTCCTGTAGGGACAACGCGGTGGAGGAGCGTATGTGCGCAGAGCGCGGCATGAGCTTCGACGGCTTCAGGGCGCATTGCACGGATGTTATCGGCGAGCCGAACGACGGAAACGCCTACTATTATTTCAAAGGCGTGAGCGGACACGCGGGGCTGTTCGGCACGCGCTCGGCGGTGGCGCAGCTGGGTATGTTCTACCTGAACACCGATGACCCGGACTACCTCGGCGCGGTGACGCCGCAGCCGGGCTGTGAGGGGAGATGTCTGGTGTTCCACACCGGCGGAGCGTTCCCTACGGGGTGCGGACACACCGGATTCACAGGCACCAGCCTCTGGGTAGACCGCGAGCTGGGAGCGGGCATTGTGCTGCTGACCAACCGGCTGTACTTCGACCATCCTCCGCAGGCTAACATGAATTCCTTCCGCGCACGGGTGCATGAGGCGCTTGCGCGGGAAATCAGATGAGGAAAGCGGGTATATTTTCCGATGATTCAACTTAACAAGCTGCCCACGGAGCAGCGCAATCCCAACACGGCGGACATCGACCGGCTTTCTACTTTGGAGATGGTTCGCCGCATAAATGACGAGGACAAGAAGGTCGCATTCGCCGTTGAGCGCGAGCTGGAGAGCGTGGCTCAGGCCGTGGACGCCATATATGAGTCGCTCAGCTCCGGAGGACGCCTGATTTACTGCGGCTGCGGCACCTCCGGACGCCTGGGAGTGCTGGACGCGGCGGAGTGTCCTCCCACCTACTCCACCGACCCCGAAATGGTGCAGGGCATCATCGCGGGCGGAGAGCGCGCCATGTTCAAGGCCGCGGAGGGCGCGGAGGACAACGCCGACGCGGGGCGAGAGGACATGCAAAAGCTCTGTCTCAACAGCCGCGACATAGTCGTAGGCATCGCGGCCAGCGGGCGCACGCCCTACGTGCTCGGCGCTATGGCTTACGCCCATGAGATAGGCGCGAAGACCGTGGCGCTCACCTGCAACAAGGCTTCCGACATGAACGCCGCTGCGGATATCTCCATAGGCGTTGAGACCGGTCCCGAGGTCATAACCGGCTCTACCAGGATGAAAAGCGGTACGGCGGAGAAAATGGTGCTAAACATGCTGTCCACCGGAGCTATGATAAAGCTCGGCAAGGTGTACGGAAACCTCATGGTGGACGTCATGCCCACAAATGAGAAGCTGGTGCGCCGCTCCATCTCCATAGTCTCCACGGCGGCGGGCGTTGACGAAGCGGTCGCCAAGTCCACGCTCGAGTCCTGCGGCTTCTCGGTCAAAACGGCCATAGTCATGCTTGTGCGCGGCCTGAGCGCCGATGAGGCGCGCCGGCGTCTGGATGAAAACGACGGCGTTATAGCGAGAGCTCTCGGGGAGGCTTGAAAGTGGACATCAACTATGCCATAGGCCAGCGCATTATGGCCGGTTTTCCCGGCACGGAGATAGACGACGATTTTGCCGCGCTCGTCCGCGAGTACAAGGTGGGCAACGTCATACTGTTCCGGCGCAATATTGAGAGCCGCGAGCAGCTCTCCCGCCTGTGCAAAGCGCTCACGGAGCTTATCGAGCGTGAGACCGGCGCGATACCGCTGATAGCGATAGACCAGGAGGGCGGCGTGGTCACGCGCCTCTCCGACGACATGATAAACACACCGGGCGCGATGGCGCTCGCCGCGGCGGGCGGGGATTCGGCCTACAGAGCCGGAGCTATCACGGCCGCGGAGCTGCGCGAGGCAGGCGTGAACTTCAACCTCGCACCCGTGCTGGACGTGAACTCGAACCCTCAGAACCCGGTGATAGGCGTGCGCAGCTTCGGCGATGTGCCGGAGCGCGCCTCGGCGCTTGCGTTGGAGTTCATGCGCGGCACCCTTGACGGGGGCGTGATGGCCTGCGGCAAGCATTTCCCGGGACACGGCGACACCGCCGTGGACTCCCATCTGGGTCTCCCGCTGGTGGAAAAGAGCAGGGAGGAGCTGGAGCGCTGCGAGCTCTACCCCTTTAGAGCCGCCATAAAGGCGGGCATACCCGCGATAATGACCAGCCACGTGCTTTTCCCGGCGCTGGAACCCGAGAAAATACCCGCCACGATGTCCAGACGCATACTCACCGGCATACTGCGCGGTGAATTCGGCTTCGACGGAATTATAATCAGCGACTGCATGGAGATGCAGGCCATTGCTAAGTTTTACGGCACCGCCCAGGGCGCCGAGGCCTCCATCATGGCCGGCGCGGACATAGTCTGCATTTCGCACACGTCCGCTCTGGCGCGTGATACGGTCGAAAGGCTGCGGCTGGACGTCGAGAGCAAGGCTCTCAGCCTCGGGGAGCTTGAGGCTTCGGTCAGGCGCATAGAGTCCGCAAAGCGCAGCCTGACCGGCGGAGGACGCTCCATATGCGTGTCCGAGAGCGCGGCTGATGAAGCTCGCGAGATGCTCGAGCGCTCGTTTGCTCCGGTCGGCTGCGACATGCCGCCGCTGGGCGAAAGGCCGTTCTTTACCGGCTGCGAGCCGATTCGCGCCAGCCTGGTTTCCAGCAGGGTGAGGGAGACCCCGGCGTTCGCAAGGTATATGGCCGACCGCATCGGAGGGACTGCGCTGGTCGTGTCCGAGAACCCGGACGGCGAGGAGATAGCAAAAGCGGTCTCGGCTGCGTCCGAGTGCTCGTGCATAGTGCTTGGAACCTGCAACGCCCATTTGAAGCCGGGTCAGCTTGAGCTTATGCGCGCACTGGGCGAAACCGGCAAACCAATGGCCGTGGTCGCGCTCCGCAACCCATACGATCTGCTGTACATGCCGGCTGGCGCCGCAGGCGTCGCGGCCTGGGAGTACACTGCCAGATCCCTTGAGGCATTGGCGCCCTTCCTGAAGCGGGAGAAGGCATTTACTGGCATTGTGCCGCTTGCAAACTTTGATTTTTGACTTCTTTCACAATACGGAAAGAATAAAACAGTGATTATTGCATAAAGGAAATTTTATTTCTTTACATTGTGTGAACACAATGTTATAATGTCCTTAATTAAGGCGCAGAGGGGCGCCTGTTAAGAGAAAATGTATCATTTATTAAGGAGGAAAACATGAAGAAGAAAGTTCTTGCTATCGTACTCGTGGCAGTGCTGTGCGTCGGCCTGCTCGCGGGCTGCGGTAAAGATCCCGCCCCGTCCACTTCCGGAGGCTCCAACGTTTCCGGCGATCCCGTTGAGCTGAGCGTCTGGGTGCCTGTGTACCAGTTCGCCGAAGACGGCATCAGCGACGCGGATTTCTGGAACGAGAAGTTTGACGCCTTTGAGGCTGAGCACAACTGCGTCATCAACGTCGAGATCCAGACCTGGGCTGATTACGCCACCAACATCTACACTGGCCTGCTCTCCGACGAGGGTCCCGACGTTGTCTACGTCACCGAGACCTACGACCTCATTGACGCCGGCCTGCTCGCTCCCCTGGACGAGTATCTGACCGAGGAAGACTTCGAGAAGTACGTGTACCTCGATCAGGGCGCCTACAACTCCGAGGGTCAGCTCTGCACCTTCCCGATGATGGCGGGCAACCCCTGCGTCATCTTCTACAACATGGACATGCTTGAGGCCGCCGGCATCACCGAGCTGCCCAGCACCTGGGACGAGTTCATGGACGTCTGCCTCACCCTCAAGGAGGCCAATCCTGACGTGTGGCCGTTCATCTCCTCTTGGGGCGCCACCAACGGCGTGTCCGCCATGCTGGCCGGCTTCTGGCCCTTCTTCTTCCAGGCCGGCGGCACTGTCCTTGACGAGGAGGGCAACCTCAACCTCGACAGCGAAGAAACCCTCGAAGCTCTGACCTACATCAACAGCTTCAAGGAGAACGGCATCTTTGACGACAGCATCGTCAGCATGGATGACCCGAACGGCAAGTTCGTCAACGGCGAGGCTGCCATCATCATCAACGGCACCGGCAACGCCTCCACCTTCACCGGGGAGGGCATCGACTGGCAGTGCCAGCTCGGTCTCGAGGGACCTGGCGGCCTGGCCACCAACATGTCTGTCGACTCCCTGGCTATCTCCTCCTACTGCGAGGACAAGGAGCTGGCCGCTGAGCTCATCAAGTACATGACCAGCGCCGAGGTAATGGACGATTACCACGAGCAGATTTACGGCATGCCTTCCCTCACCACGGATGCCACCTACACCGAGCCCGAACCGTTCCAGAGCATGTACGAGGAGTACTCCGACGTCATGTACGCCGTCCCCTCCTATGAGGGCAGCGCTACCTTCGCGGATGTCTTCCAGCAGAACGTGCAGGGCATGCTCATGGGTCAGCTGACCCCGCAGGAGGTTATAGACGAGTCTATGACCTACTACAACGAGCAGATAGTTTCCTGACGTAAGTTTTTAGAAACCGGGCATGGCCGGAAACCGACAATGCCCGGTTTCTCCTATTTAAACTGGTTCTCCTTATTAAAGGCGTGGTGATGAAAGAATGAACAAGACGAAAAGAAGGAGAATGTCCCCGTTGATGCGCCGCCAGGCCGGCTATGGCGTGGCGTACATCACTCCGGGCATGATTATTATTCTCATATTCTGTATAGTGCCTATCATCATGACACTGTACTACAGCTTCACGGACTACAATCTCGCCCAATCCCCCGACTGGATTGCCTTGGAGAACTATGAGAAGGTTCTCACGAATTCACAGCTTCGCAGAGCTCTGTGGAACACGGTGATTTATGTCATCATCACAGTTCCGCTGCAAACGCTGCTTGCTCTGTTTGTGGCAAACTTCCTGGCCGAGTATCTGAACAACAGATATGGCCGTGTAATACGCAGCGTAATCTTTATACCTACCCTGGCTTCCTATGTTGCCGCGGCCACCGTGTGGAAGGTCATCCTTTCTTCCAGGGGCGGCCTGCTCAACGAGGTGCTCGGGATATTCGGCATCGCGCCCATAAACTGGCTGGGCGAACCCACGCTGGCTCTTATATGCGTGTCTTTGGTCGCGGTGTGGAAAAGCGTCGGCTACTTTACGATTATTTTCTACGCCGGTATAATGAACATTTCTGTGGATATCCGAGAGGCTGCGCTGATTGACGGCGCGACTCCTCGCCAGCGCTTCTGGAAGATAACCGTACCCCAGCTCAAGCCCATCACCTACATGAACATAACTCTGGGCATAATCTGGTCCTTCCAGGCATTTGACGTTGTATACAAGCTTACCGGCGGCGGACCGCACAACGGTACGACGACGATAGCCTACATAATCTATACATATGCGTTCCAGGATTTCCGTATCGGTTACGCCAGTGCCGTCGCCATTTTGCTCCTCATAGTTATCCTGGCAGTCCATATGATCCAGCAGCACTTCTTCGAGGGAAAGGATGACTGACCATGATTAAAAATGAACGCCGCAGCTGGCGCTTTGTAGTGGGCGTAATAATGGTCACGCTGTTTGCGCTTTTCTGCGTTGTGCCGCTTATATACATGATACTTGTCTCCTTTGCCGACACGTCCACCATGTACATCAAGTGGGACGACATAAAGCTTTTTGATTTTTCAAACTACGCCTACCTTTTCCAGAACCGCGACTTTGCGCGCCCGATAATCAACAGCCTTATAGTTGTCGTAATAAGCGTTATCGCCGTCGACCTCGTGAGCTGCACAATGGCGTACGGCTTTGAAAAGAAGCCGATCCCCGGCAAGAAGGGGCTGTTCAACATTGTGCTGTCCACTATGATGATTCCCACCCAGGTCGTCTTCATATCGCTGTACGTCATGATGCGTAGATGGCACCTGCTCAACACCTATATCGCGCTGGTCATACCCCTGGTAGGTGCGTTCGGCATATTCATGATGCGTCAGTTCATCCGCAGCGTGCCGAATGACTTTATCGAGGCCGCCCAGATCGACGGCTGCAGTGAGTTGCGTATTTACACTCGCGTGGTTCTGCCGATGGTCAGACCCGCCAGGATCACGCTTGCGATATTCACCTTCAACTCCGCCTGGAACGCCCTGCTCTGGCCGCTGATTGCCACCACGAAGGAGCAAATGAACACCCTGACTGTGGCGACCAGCTCCCTGACCAGCTACTTCTCGACGAATTACGGCCCTGAGATGGCTGCGGCTACGCTGTCCTTCCTTGTGCCGTTTGTGCTGTACTGCTTCATGCAGAAACAGTTTGTCGAGGGCATAGCTCTCGGCGGCGTAAAGGGATGACATGTCTGAGCTTGTCCTGAAAAGGTGCGGAGCCGAGAGAATTGACGAGTGCATCGAAGTCTTCCGCGGCAGCCTCATATGGGAGCGCTACTTCTCGGAAGACGACAGGCTTCGCCGTTCTCTCGGCAAAGCCGCCGAGAGGGGAGAGCTGTGGTGCGCGTTTACCCCGGAGGGGGACATCGCCGGCGCAATGCGAGTTGTGCCACGCGGCTTCTGCGGTCTCTATCATTACCTCGCGTGTCCTATGCCATCACCGATGACGACTTGCCCCGCATTTATGAAGAATACGACCGCCTGGCCGATTTCTACCTGAAACGCATGGATGAAGGCCGCCCCTTCATTTATTACCACTTCATCATGGACCTCTATCGCGGTCCCTGCATCGCCAAGCGCCTGCGCGGCTGTGGTGCCGGCCATGAATACATGTGCGTCGTCCCCAACGGCGACATCTATCCCTGTCATCAGTTCGTCGGCCAGGACGACTATGTCATCGGCAACGTCTATGACGGCGTGACCAATACGGAACTGCCGCCGCTCTTCCGCGACATGCACGTCCTCAACAAGCCCATCTGCTGCGACTGCTGGGCCAAGTTCTTCTGCAGCGGCGGCTGCCATGCCAATAACATCAAGTACGGCGGCAACATCCAGACGCCGTATGAACTGAGCTGCAAGATCCAGAAGAAGCGCATCGAATGTGCCATGTACATTCAGGCCGTCCTGGCTATGCGCGGCCAGAAAGCCCGCCTCTTCGGGGACCCGGAAGAAAATTGTGAAGGATGCGGCGCCTGTGAATAAGCTGACCAAGCTCATGAAGCTCAAGGTCTTCTTATGGATCGTCGTCTATGCCTATTTACTCTATGCCATCGTCGTCGACGGCCCGTCGGCAGGTCTTCTAGGCCTGCTGGCGGCAGCTGTCGCCGTCTGTGTCATGCAGGTATGGATGCATAGCAAGGCCCGGGCCCGGTGGATGCATAATAAATTTGATAAAAAATAACCAGAAACGCTACTAAATAGGTTGACTTTGTGGCGTTTATAGAGTACATTAAGAACAGTCCAGTAAGTGTATCTAAATGGTACACTTTATCAATACAAAAATTCGCGCTCTGTCCTGCTGTGCAGGGGAGAGGTGAAACGTATAACTTATGTAGGAGTGATACTGATGAGTGAATTATTAAGAGTAGAAGGCTTGCACATCGCTGTCGAAGGCAAAGAAATCCTCAAAGGCCTCGACCTGACGATCAACACAGGCGAAACACATGTCATCATGGGTTCCAACGGCGCCGGCAAATCGACGCTGTTCAATGCCATCATGGGCAACCCGAAATACGTCGTCACAGCCGGCAAGATCTTCTTTGAAGGCAAAGATATTACGGAAGCTCCCGTCAATGAACGCGCCAAAGCAGGTATCTTCATGGCCTTCCAGCAGCCTATCGCCGTCCAGGGCATTTCCGTTGAAAACTTCGTCCGCAACGCCAAGAGCACCGTATCGGGTCAGCAGCAGCGCATCATGCCTTTCCGTAAGAAGCTCCACGCCCAGATGGAACAGCTGAAGATGGATAAGTCTTATGCTGAACGCTATGTCAATGACGGCTTCTCCGGCGGCGAACGGAAAAAGACGGAAATCCTCCAGATGTGCATGCTCGAACCGAAACTGACCATGCTCGACGAAATCGACTCGGGCCTCGACGTCGATGCCGTCCGCATCGTATCGGACACGGTATCCAAGTACCACAATGAAAACAATTCCATCCTGGTCATTACCCACCACAGTGAAATCTTGCAGCACTTGAAACCGGATTTCGTCCACATCCTCATCGACGGCAAGATCGTCAAGACCGGCGATGCATCGCTCATCCAGGCTATTGAAGCCAACGGCTACGACGCATACAAAGGATAGTAGGAGGTACAGCTATGGCTGATAATAAAGAAAAGCTGGTCGATCAGGAAAAAGAAAAACTGGTCGAACAGAAAGAAGAAAAAATCGCTGAAGAACGCCAGAAGATCGATACCTTCGCCGACTTCGGCAACATGTATAACTTTAAGAAAGATTTTACCTATTCCTATAAGACCGATGCCGGCCTGACGGAAGACATCGTCCGTGAAATTTCAGAAAAGAAACACGAACCGAAGTGGATGCTCGATTTCCGCCTCAAATCGCTGGATATCTTCAACCACATGGAATATCCCGACTGGGGCCCGGACATCAGCGAACTCGACATGGACAACATCGTCACTTATGTCCGCCCGAACGCTCAGATGAAAGCTGACTGGAACGACGTCCCCGATGACATCAAAGACACCTTCGACCGCCTGGGTATCCCGGAAGCCGAAAAGACGTCCCTCGCCGGCGTCGGTGCCCAGTACGACTCGGAAGTCGTCTACCACAGCATCCAGGACGAACTGGTCCAGCAGGGCGTCGTCTATACCGACTTCGATACGGCCCTGGAAAAATATGAAGACATCGTCAAGGCTCATTTCATGAAGCTCGT
>OLVZ01002866.1_pt1 | contig 12023 bp, 11 predicted proteins | sample 1673341 | NCBI WGS metagenome assembly OLVZ01 (sample SAMEA3178944, study PRJEB25190) | human gut metagenome | biome: human gut; feature: human-associated habitat; material: faeces | place: Austria | collected 2013 | reverse complement strand
AAATATGAATCTGTGTAGTAAAATTAAGAAATTGTGCAATGCAATATGAACCATTTTATCGTATTCTAAAGATATCAGGCAGGGGCCTCTATTCTGTTTTAAAGGAGAGAATCAAGATGCAGCTCGAACTTTTCACTCTCGATCATCCCATCTCCTGGAACCCTCCCACAACAACAAATGAGGAGGGAGCGACCAAGCCGATATGAAAAAAATCCATATTTTTGCCCGTGAGACCAGTCGTTTCTGGAACCGCACACAGAAGCTGGTGGAAAATATCAACGCCACTCTTCCCTGCCAGGCCATTCTTCACGAAAACAAGGATAAAGAAGAACTGGCACAGGCTATCTCCGAGAGTGCGCTTCTTCTCAATGCCACCTCAGTGGGGATGGCTGAAGATACCAGTCTTTATCATCCGGATCTGATCGTGTCAGATGTGATCTACAATCCCCGTGAGACACGATTCTTGCGCGAAGCAAGAGAGGCTGGTTGCCGCACCTTCAACGGTATGTATATGCTGCTTTACCAGGGGGCTGAAGCGTTCCGTCTGTGGACAGGAAAAGAAATGCCAGTGGAGGAAATTAAGGCGAAATACTTTTCCGAATAATGCATTCATCTGCTATAATTCACAAGATTATATATTTTTTCACCTAATCCAGCTATATTTTATAACAATGTTAATATTTTCAAGAAAGGCGCCGCATCTCACAGCAGCGCCTTTCTTTTATATGGAAATCACGTTCCTATTTATTCACTTAAAACTTTTCGGAAAATCCGGCTTATTTCTGCTCTTCCTGAACCTCTACCTTACGATTCTCTCTGCTCTTGATCTCAGCTTTGATAGAAGTAATGAACTCTCCAAGATCCTTCACACCTTCATCTCCCAGGAAACGGCTTCTTACAGAAACTTTGCCCTCTTCCTCTTCTTTGGCACCAACAACCAGCATATAAGGAATCTTCTGAAGTCTTGCCTCACGGATCTTGTAACCGATTTTCTCAGCACGGGTATCAATTTCGACACGAATACCAGCCTCTTTCAGCTCGTTTACAACCTTTTCTGCATAATCCATATATTTATCAGAAATCGGAAGCACCTTCACCTGTACAGGAGCAAGCCATGTTGGGAATGCACCTGCAAAATGCTCGATCAAAATACCGATAAAACGCTCGATGGATCCAAAAGCAACACGGTGGATCATGATCGGACGATGTTTCTCGCCGTCAGCACCAACATATTCACAATTAAAACGGAGCGGAAGCTGGAAATCAAGCTGGATAGTACCGCACTGCCAGGTTCTTCCGATGGAGTCCTCAAGATGGAAGTCAATCTTCGGTCCGTAGAACGCTCCGTCTCCCTCATTTACTACATAATTAAGCCCGAGGTCGTCAAGAGCTCCACGAAGAGCGTCTGTAGCCATCTCCCAGTCCTCATCACTTCCCATGGAATCTTCCGGACGTGTGGAAAGTTCTACGTGATATTTGAATCCGAACAGCTGATATACCTCATCGATCAGAGCTACAACACCTTTGATCTCGTCACGGATCTGTTCCGGCATCATGAAGATATGTGCATCATCCTGTGTGAAACAGCGTACACGCATCAGACCATGTAACTGTCCTGATTTTTCATGACGGTGAACCAATCCGAGTTCTCCGACACGAAGCGGAAGATCTTTATATGAACGCGGTTCTGCTTTGTATACAAGCATTCCACCCGGACAGTTCATTGGCTTAATTGCAAAGTCCTCTCCATCGATCTGTGTTGTGTACATATTCTCTTTATAGTGATCCCAGTGTCCGGATGTCTCCCAGAGGTGTCTGCTTAAGATAATTGGTGTAGATACTTCTACATAACCTGCTTTTTTGTGAAGTTCTCTCCAGTAGTCAAGCAGTGTATTCTTAAGAACCATTCCCTTTGGAAGGAAGAACGGGAATCCAGGACCTTCTTCGCACATCATGAAAAGACCAAGTTCTTTACCAAGTTTTCTGTGGTCACGTCTTTTTGCTTCTTCAAGCATGGTCAGATATTCGTCTAACAGTGCTTTCTTCGGATAAGAGATACCGTAGATTCTTGTAAGCATCTTGTTCTTTTCGCTGCCTCTCCAGTAAGCACCTGCAAGGCTTGTAAGCTTGAATGCTTTTACAGGCTTTGTTGTCATCAGGTGTGGTCCTGCACATAAATCAACAAATTCTCCCTGCTGATAAAAGCTGATCTCTTCTCCTTCCGGGAGATCTTCGATCAACTCTACTTTATATGGTTCGTCTTTTTCTTTGAAATATGCGATTGCTTCTTCTCTTGTCTTTGTAAATCTTTCGATCGGAAGAGCCTCTTTGACGATCTTCTTCATCTCTTTTTCAATCTTTTCCAGATCTTCTGCTACAAATGGTGTCTCGCGGTCTACATCATAGTAGAATCCATTCTCGATTGATGGTCCGATTGCAAGCTTTGTATCTGGATACAGACGTTTGATCGCCTGTGCCATGATGTGAGATGTTGTATGCCAGAATGCACCCTTTCCTTCTTCATTATCAAATGTAAGAATCTCCAGTTCACAATCTTCGCTTACAACGTGTCTGAGATCTACTACTTCACCATTAACTCTTGCAGAAGTCGCCACTCTTGCCAGACCTTCGCTGATATCTTTTGTGATATCCAGTACTGACATACTTCCTTCGTACTCTTTGAAAGATCCATCTTTTAATGTAATTTTCATAATTATCATGTCCTCTCTTTTTATTTTTATATCCTATCCTCGGGCATGTATCTTCTTTCCTGCCCGTTCAGCAATCATCCGTAATCTGCTGCTTTTTTCTAAACGCATGGCATCTACAGGACCTGCCACTGGCCACTCCTTACGAACGCGTGGCGAAAAAAAAAGCCCCTTACAGATAATCACTGTAAGGGACGAGTTATCTCGCGGTTCCACCCTGTTTGAACTGACACTTCACAGTCTCTATATTATTCACCAAAGACTTTTATGCCAGAACCTCTTAATTATGACGATAACGGAATCACCGGACTGTTTTGCAGCCACTCAGAGGTAGTTTTCAGAAGGTTCCAAAATAAGAAGCTTTCAGCCCGTGGCTTCTCTCTCTGGCATTTCTTTCCCAGCCTACTCTTCTCTTCAACGTGTTTTCTCATACATTTTCATTATAACACGGCATTTTGCTTTGTCAATATTTTTTCAGCCACAGTTTCCAGACCGCAAAACATTCCCGCACAAAATAATTTGGGAATAATAATGGATGGCAGCTTGCCGGTATCGGAAACGGCTCCTTAAATCCTGCACGTTTTGCATATACACACCCTCGATATACATGGAAATTATTCGAGACAATTCCTACCGGTGTATCTACATCTGCAATAAGGTTTCTGGAAAACTTCAGATTTTCCAGTGTGTTTACCGACACATCCTCCTGCACAATACGCCTGCGTTCAAGCCCTTCACACTCCAGATAACGTGCCATTGCATACGCTTCTGTTACTTCTTCATCTTTTCCCTGTCCTCCGGAGACGATCACATGCACATCCGGATGCTCTTTCAGATACTCTGACGCACAGTCCAGTCTTCGTTTCAGTGAATCGGTAATCTTCCGGCCTCTTACCTGCGCTCCCAGTACAATGATCCATCTTGTAGCGGATCCTGTTTTTGTGTCTTCTTCAAAGTGTTCTTTTCTTTTTCCCAAAGGTTTTCTGTGCATTCCTTTTATGATCTTTATCTCTGCGATCAGAAGAAAACATACCGAAATACCAATCATTGTTTCTACGATACACGGCATTCCATATAAACGGATCAGCGCACTCCCTGCAATTCCCACTATTCCGGTCGCCAGCCAGAATCTGGAAAAAGTAGAGTCCCATTTTTTCAGTGCGATACAAATCGCACTGTAATAAATGAGACTCAGGATACCCGTAACCAGAAATATTATCTGCCACAGCATTTTTTATATTTTTTTCCTGATCCGCACGGGCATGGATCATTTCTTCCGATCTTTTTAGGTTTGCGGATTGTTGTAGATTCCTTCTGTTCTTTGTAGAATTTCTTCAGTTCTTCTTCTGAGAAAATCTCTTTCCACTGTGGAAGTTCATACAGCCAGTCAGCTTTTGCCGCTACCATATTCTTATACAGTCTTTCCTTGTCAAATGCAAGACTTACTACTGTATCTTCTTCTACTGTATCAAGATCGATCTCGATCAGAAGACTTTCATTGATACCATCCAGGAAACCGATCATTGTCAGAACTTCCTGTCCGAATTTCTCAGCCAATTCTTTTACTGTTCCTTTTACAACTTCATCCGGATTAGAAAGAAGCTTTTCATAAATTTCTTTCTCAATCTGGAAATAAGTTCCCCAGAATTTTTCTAACTGACTTCTGTCTGCAGTTTCATCATAAGCGAGGTCCTGCCACTGCTGATATAATGTACTCATATTTCTATACTCCTTTGTACGATATTCATTTGCAATTTTTCACTGCTCTCTATATAATATACTAAAGTCTTGATTCATTGTAAAGGATGATTATTATGAAAAATGCAAAACGTATTCTGGCACTTGTTGCCGCCATTTTATTATTTGGTATGTATCTCAGTACATTAATATTTGCCCTGATCGGGAGTCCGCATTCCATCGACCTTCTCTGGGCCTCTATTGCATGTACGATTGTGCTTCCGGTACTTCTCTATGGTTATATGCTGGTATTCAAGCTTACCCGGCATAATACTCCATCTGATGATTCAGCTGACAGCTCTCACAGCCACAGCTCAGATGATGTATCTAAGTTGTCACAGTCTCATGACCAGGCAAGCGATGATACCATATAAAACTCAAAGGGCATCAGACTTTCTTCGCGATCGTCTGATCCTTTTTTCTTATGTTTTCTTTCATCTTCTCTGATCTTCTTTCTCTTAGCAAGGTATTCTTCCATTGAAATCACTTCTGCTTCCTCTTTTGTCCAGTCTCTCGTATTCATAGTGCATACCTCCATCTTGATTATTTTTATCCCCTCTTACGTCTCTGGTGTCTGATTACACCGACGTTATTATTATATTTACGATGGTTTCATTATATGCATAGAATGTGTCAACATTATGGAAAAAATCTGAATAAAGCATAAGAAATTTCTTAAGGAAAACATAACAATCTACAGAACTTGCCACCGGCAACTTCTCTTTCATACTCTGGTATTAAAAAACAGAGATAGAGCAGCTCTCCTGTCTTCAAAAGACACATGGCCTGCTTTATCCCTGTTTTTCATCTCATGATTCGAAATATTTTATCTTATTTGGAAAGTTTTGACTCTCTGTAAATGATATCATGTCTTTCCGGACCATTCGATACCATTGTAATTGGGTATCCGATCTGCTCTTCTACAAACTCAATGTAGTTTCTGCAGTTTTCCGGAAGATCTTCGTATTTCTTAATTCCACGGATATCACTCTTCCATCCCGGAAGTTTCTTAAGAACCGGTTTTGCCTTCTCTAACAGATGTGTGGTCGGGAAGTCTGTTGTTACTTCTCCATCGATATCGTATCCTACACATACCGGGATCTCGTCCAGGTATCCAAGTACATCTAATACTGTAAATGCAACATCTGTGCTTCCCTGCATTCTGCATCCATACTTAGAAGCTACACAGTCAAACCATCCCATTCTTCTCGGACGTCCTGTTGTTGCTCCGAATTCTCCACCGTCACCACCACGGCGTCTTAATTCATCTGCTTCATCACCGAAGATCTCGCTTACGAACGCTCCTGCTCCTACTGCGCTTGAGTATGCTTTACATACAGTTACGATCTTCTTGATCTCATATGGAGGGATTCCTGCTCCGATTGCTCCATATCCTGCTAATGTAGAAGATGAAGTAACCATCGGATAGATTCCGTGATCCGGATCTTTCAGTGATCCAAGCTGACCTTCTAATAATACTTCTTTTCCTTCTTTGATTGCATTGTTCAGGAAAAGAGATGTATCACATACGAATGGTTCGATCATCTTTTTATATTCTTGAAGTTCATTATATAAATCATCAGGATTGATCAATGGTTTATGATAAAGGTGCTCCAGTAATACATTCTTCTGTTCTGCCACACGGACAACTTTCTCTTTTAACAGTTCATCATCAAATAATTCACTGACCTGGAATCCAATCTTTGCATATTTGTCTGAATAAAATGGTGCAATACCAGATTTTGTAGAACCGAAAGATTTTCCTCCCAGTCTCTCTTCTTCGTATGCATCAAAATTCTTATGATAAGACATTACCATCTGAGCACGGTCAGATACCAGAATCTTCGGCATCGGAACTCCCTGATCGATAATAGACTGCACTTCCTTGAATAACACCGGTACATCCAGTGCTACACCATTTCCGATAATACTGGTTGTATGACCGTAAAATACTCCTGATGGAAGTGTGTGTAATGCAAATTTTCCATAATCATTGATAATTGTATGACCTGCATTCGCGCCTCCCTGGAATCTTACGATGATATCTGCCTGCTCAGCCAGCATATCTGTAATCTTACCTTTTCCTTCGTCGCCCCAGTTGGCACCGACTACTGCTTTAACCATATCCATTCCTCCTGCGTTATTAACATGACTTATCAGTCTACTTTAGCGAGTCTAATCAAACCGCCTTAAGCATTATACTATACATTTTATCTTGGTTCAATAATATTTTTACAGAAAATACATATGATTTCCTGTATTCTTTACATTAAAGGCGCAACCAGTCTTAACACCTGCCCGGCTACCTTCATAAAAACTCCTCTGTTTCTCACCTCAGTCACTGTCACTTTGTGACATTTTGCCAGGGTATTCTGGAAGTCTTCTTCCACTTTCTGAACCTCCGGATTATCATAAATAAATACTCCGTTTTCAAAATGCAGATAGAGACTCCGGAAATCCAGATTGATACTGCCTACTGTTGCCGTATCATCATCAGATACAAATACTTTCGCATGTACAAATCCAGGTGCATACTCATAGATCTGCACTCCGCCTTCAATCAATTCTTTATAATATGTCTTTGCTACCGCGAATGCATACCATTTATCCGGAATATGCGGCATGATGATGATCACTTCAATACCACTTTTGGCTGCACGTATAAGTGTTGTCAGCATCTCATTATCCAGTATCAGATACGGAGTCATGATATGCACATACTTCTTCGCATGATTCAGGATATGGAAATACACCTCTTCTCCCACGTTCTCATGGTCAAACGGACTGTCCGCATATGGGATCACGTATCCCAGTCTGTCATTCAGTGATTCCGCTTTTTTTGTAAGATATTTTCCATAAGGCTCAACACCACGCATATCTACATCCCACATCTGCAGGAATATCATTGTCAGGCTCTGGACCGCATCTCCTCTTAACAGAACAGCTGTATCTTTCCAGTGACCGAATCGTTCTTTTTCATTGATATATTCATCAGCCAGATTCACACCACCTACATACCCTGTCTGCCCATCGATCACACAGATTTTTCTATGATCGCGGTTATTCTGGATTGTAGACACAAAAGGCCGGATCTTATTGGACATTTTGCACTTGATCCCGAATTTCTGAAGTTTCTTAGGGTAACTGTACGGCAGCAGATCAAATGCACACATTCCATCATACATGAACCTGACTTCTACACCTTCGTTCACTTTCCGTTTCAGGATCTCCAGGATTGTATCCCACATAATTCCTTCCTCTACAATGAAATATTCCATAAAAATGAACTTCTCTGCTTTTTCCAGCTCTTTAATCATAGAAGCAAATTTATCCTCTCCCACCGGGAAATATTCGACTTCCGTATTGCGGTAGGTCGGAAATCCAAGTTGATGTGACAGATAATAAGACAGCTGTGCATTTGCCGATTTGCTTGCCCAGAGTGCCTCTGTGACCTTCTCATCCTGATCCATATAAGGTTCTGTCTCCATACGAAGTGCCGCAAGTCTGTTCTGTACAAATCTCGTCTCCAGCTGCAGATGTACATAGATATAAAATACCGTTCCTATAACCGGAAGTGCCATCACACACAGCATCCAGGTCATTTTAAATGCCGGGTTTCCTTCTGTATTAATGATATATACAAGAACAACGATTTCCATCACGCTCATCGCACTGTATATAAAGGTTGCATACTCTTTCAGATAGTATGGAATTCCTAAGAATACCAGTAACTGTATCAGAATCAATATGACAAAAATCCCGGCACGGCTGAACACCATTTTAAAAAATTTCTTCTTTGCCACCGTCTTTTTGCTTTGTTCTTTCATACTTTTTCTCTCCTTTATCCAGGACCATACAATTCTCACCGGGTTTTGCCGTCCCAGGCTCCCTTCTGGTACTGATACAGCCAGGATATGATACAGTGTATCATATTTTTATTTTCTTCTCAACTTGCAATAATTTATTTTAATTTAATGGAAAAAAGCATATAATATGTGCTATGATAAGGGAAAGAACGGAAAGGAGTCAGATTATCATGGCAAAATGGAGCAAAAAATTATTAGGTCTTGCAGCAATCGGCAGTGCCGCAGCAGGTCTGGTTTATTATTTAAAGAAGTCAAAGAAAAATGAGGACGATGATTTCAACGATGATTTTGAAGACGAAGACTTCGATCTGGATAATGACCTCCAACCAGTTGACCGTGGATATGTCGATCTGAATGCAGCCAAAACAACTACCGAAGAGGACAATGCAGCAGATGACAGTACAGAAGATACCTCTGCGGACAACACAGAAGATACTTCCGAAGATGCTGATGCTAAGGACACTCCGGATACTTCCGAAGACACTGACGAAGACGACGGGGATGACGAGGATTAATCGGTATTTATTACCTTTACTGCAGAAGACATTTCTGTATCCAATAGTCTTTTTGCATACACAAGTATAAAAGAGCAGTATATGATATCAACAGGGTAATCTTTTTATTCTCCCTGTTTGATATTATATACCGCTCTTTTTTCTTTCTAAAATGTTGGAAACACTTTCTATTTTCTCCAGCATTGATTCAGAATTGCCACAGCTTCTTTGATATCTTCTTCTCTCATATTCGCATATCCCAGAAGGATGGTTGCTTTTTCCTTTTCATCTTTGCGAATCCGGTAATCAGAAAGCCCATATACCCGGATATCTGCTTTTTTCGCCTTCTCGATCAGATTTCTTTCTTTTTGTCCGTTTTTAAATGTTAACAGGATATGAACCCCTGCATGTTCCCCCGATATCTCACAGATATCTCCCAGTGGTTTCAAAGCTTCGATCAACACATCATGCCTGTTTTTATATAACGCCCTGGTCTTATTCAGATGGCGTTCATAATATCCTTCTTCAATAAAGTGCTGCACGATCGTCTGATCCACTTTTGATACCGTAGAATTCACAAAGCTTCCCTTCTTCCGATATGCTTTCAGAATATCTTTTGGCAATACCATATAACTCAGACGTATTGCGGGTGCGATGGATTTGGAGAATGTTCCAAGGTAAATGACTTTATCTTCCGCATCATATCCCTGTAATGCCGGAATCGGTTTCCCTTTATAGCGGAATTCACTGTCATAATCATCCTCTATAATATATCTTCCGTCTTTTTCATATGCCCATTTCAAAAGCTCCATTCTTCTTCCTATCGGCATAACAATCCCGGTCGGATACTGATGGGATGGCGTTACATAAGCAATATCAGCTCCCGTACTTTCAAGATCCTGTATTTTCATACCATGTCTGTCCATCGCCACAGGAACCGTCTCATACCCAAGTGTATGGATCACTCTGTATGCCTGTTTATAAGTCGGATCTTCAAATGCGATCATATGTTCTGTTCCGAGGATCATACCAAGCAACATCAGAATATAATCACTCCCCGCGCCGATCAGAACCTGATCCGGTGTACAGTCCACTCCCCGCGCCTGATACAGATAATTACTGATAGCACTCCGGAAACCATATTCGCCCTGCGGATCCCCTGTACGGAATAATTCTGTCCTATCATCCATCAGGATATCTTTTGACAGTTTTCGCCACACATTATACGGAAAGCTGTTCAAATCAACTCCATTCGGCGTGAAATCATATTGATACACTTTTTTCTTTTCTATTTTCCGTTCGGACTTCTTTTCTTCTTTTTTCAGTTGATATAATTCATCAATCTGAGCCACGAAAAAACCGCGGTATGGGGCAGATTCAATATATCCTTCTGATAATAATTGTTCATATGCCAGTTCAACCGTGCTGCGGCTGACTTCCAGATGCTTTGCCAAAGCCCTGGTAGACGGGAGTTTTTCCCCGTAAGGAATCCTCCCGTTCTGGATATCAGACTTGATATAATCATAAATCTGCTCATACAGCGGCTTCTTCGAACGACTGTCTAGATTTATCGTTAATTCATTCATTTTATTTTTCCATCTTAATCACAGTATCTTTATTAATGTATTCTACTGTTCATTATTTCTTATTTTTTAGGCAGCTTAAATGAACTCTTCAGCGATACGATACGGTTAAATACCAGATTCTCCGGTGTAGAATCTTTCGAATCGATACAGAAATATCCGTTTCTTACAAACTGGAAGCTGTCGCACGGACCTGCTTCGTTAAAGCTGTCTTCTACATAGCACTCCTTTAAAATCTGCAGTGAATTCGGATTCAGATTCAGGGAACCGTCTTCTTTATTATATACACCCTTCTCTTCATCGATCAGATTCTCATATAATCTTACTTCTGCTTTCTTTGCCTGTGGAGCACTTACCCAGTGGATTGTTCCCTTCACTTTACGTCCGGTAAATCCTGTTCCACATTTTGTCTCCGGATCATAAGTACAGTGAACAACCGTTACATTTCCTTCGGCATCCGTCTCGTAACTTACACATTTTACAAAATATGCATGCATCAGACGTACTTCATTGCCAGGGAAAAGACGGAAATACTTCTTCGGCGGCTCGATCATAAAATCATTACGCTCAATATAAAGCTCACGACTAAATGGCACTTTTCTCATACCAAGTTCCGGATTCTCCAGGTTATTCTCTACATCCAGATACTCAACTTCTCCCTCCGGATAGTTATCAATTACCAGTTTAATCGGATCAAGAACTGCCATCATACGAGGCTTCTTCATCTTCAGATCCTCACGGATACAGTACTCAAGCATTGCATAGTCTACAGAGCTCTGGCTCTTGGATACTCCACACATCTCAACAAACATCTTGATAGATTCCGGTGTGAATCCTCTTCTTCTGAGGGCTGCTATTGATACCAGTCGCGGATCATCCCATCCGTCTACGATACCATCCATAACCAGTTTCTTAATGTATCTCTTACCTGTAACGACATTTGTCAGATACAGCTTTGAAAATTCAATCTGTCTCGGTGCCGGATCAAATTCACATTCTTTCACAACCCAGTCATATAATGGTCTGTGGTCTTCAAATTCCAGCGTACAGATAGAATGTGTGATATGTTCGATCGCATCTTCGATTGGATGAGCAAAATCATACATTGGATAGATGCACCATTTATCTCCGGTGTTATGGTGTGTCATATGAGCCACACGGTAGATGATCGGATCACGCATGTTAATATTCGGCGATGCCATATCGATCTTTGCACGTAAGACTTTCTCTCCGTCCTGATACTTGCCGTCTTTCATCTCTTCGAAAAGTCTTAAGTTCTCTTCTACCGAACGGTCACGGTACGGACTGTTCTTTCCAGGCTCTGTCAGCGTTCCACGATATTCACGCATCTCTTCTGCCGTCAGATCACAGACAAATGCTTTTCCCTTCTTAATCAGTTTTACGGCACACTCATACATCTGATCAAAATAGTTAGATGCAAAATAGAGATGATCTCCCCAGTCAGCGCCTAACCATTTTACATCTTCTTTAATAGACTCTACGAATTCCATATCTTCTTTCATCGGATTCGTATCGTCAAATCTCAGATGAAATGTTCCATTATACTTCTTTGCAAGTCCTGAGTTCAAAAGAATAGACTTTGCATGTCCGATATGCAGATATCCGTTTGGTTCC
>OLVZ01002864.1_pt1 | contig 12026 bp, 10 predicted proteins | sample 1673341 | NCBI WGS metagenome assembly OLVZ01 (sample SAMEA3178944, study PRJEB25190) | human gut metagenome | biome: human gut; feature: human-associated habitat; material: faeces | place: Austria | collected 2013 | reverse complement strand
ATCGGGGTTACGGAATCACATTGGGTAATAGTTTGCGGCGTGTCCTCCTGGCATCCCTGGATGGCGTAGCAATCACTTCGATCAAAATCGATGGTGTTCTCCATGAATTTTCGACCATCCCCGGCGTTCGGGAAGATGTTTCGGAAATCATCCTCAACCTCAAACAGGTTCGGATGAAATTCCTGGACGATGATATCAACGAACTCGATATCACTGTCGATATCTCTGGTGAATGTGAATTCACTGCAAACAATCTTAACGTAAACTCAGACATTGAAATTTTGAACCCGGATCTTCATATTGCCACGCTGGATACGGACGCTGAAATCCGTATGCAGTGCCACATTGAACGCGGCAAAGGGTATGTTCCTTCTACGAAGAACAAGAAAGAAACGGATATGATCGGGGTCATCCCCATCGATTCGATTTTTTCGCCTATTGTGCGCACCAACTACGAAGTAGGCAATATCCGGGTCGGCAACGAAATGGATCACGATTCGTTGACGCTTGAAGTGACGACGGACGGCAGCATCAGTGCTGAAAACGCCGTCGCCAAGGCTGCATCCATTATGATCAGCTATTTGAATTACTTCCAGGACATCGCCACCGACGCCAAAGTCAATGACACGTTGGCTGAATTCACCAACAAAGATGGCGAAGAACCGGAAGCACCGACAGAACCGGACCTCAACGACATCAAGATTGATGTCCTCGATCTTTCCGTACGCGCTTCGAACTGCCTGAAACGTGCAAACATCTACACCTTAGGCGACCTCGTAGAACGGACGGAAGACGACTTGTCCAAGATTCGCAACCTCGGCAAGAAGTCTGTCGATGAAATCATTGAAAAGTTGCAAAAAGAAGGTTACGATTTAAAATCGAGTAACGAAGAATAGTTCGAGGAGGATGAACGATGGCTTATAGAAAGTTGGGACGAGACAGCTCCGCACGTAAAGCATTGCTGCGCAGCATTGTCACCTCTTTATTCCAGCATGAACGCATTGAAACGACAGAAGCAAAGGCAAAAGAACTTCGCAAAGTCGCTGACAAAATGCTTACCCTCGCAAAACGCGGCGACCTCCACGCTCGCCGTCAGGTCTTGGCATACATGATGGATGAAGACGTTGTCAAAAAACTGTTTGACGAAATTGCACCGAAATACAAAGATCGTCAGGGCGGTTACACTCGCATCATCAAAACTGGCGTTCGTCAGGGCGATGCTGCTCCGATGGTAATCATCGAATTAGTATAAGCTTGTAAGAAAAAAGGGGCTGTCGCAAGACAGCTCCTTTTTTGCACAAAGGAGTGATACAAATGCCATATCGTATGATGTTAGCTGTCAACTTTACACCGGAACGGCTGGACCAGGTCAAGCTCCTGGCCCTCTTGACGAAGTCGAAGGTCAAGGCCGTTACGGAAGCGGAAAAAGGCGAAACAGTCGGCAAAGTCCTGGGACTGACTGACGAAGAAATCGCTGAAATCGCCGCTATGAAACAGGAAACGGAACAAACCAAGGTTCACGAACAGATGAACGAAGACGAAAAACTTCCGCCTGTCACCAAAGAAGCGCTGATTCTCTGCGGCTTCGATAACCAGGCTGTCAACCTGCTCCTGAGCAGCATCCGCCGGGGCCGCCTGAAGAACGTGCCCCTCAAGGCCATGTTGACGCCGAACAACATTTCCTGGACTATCGAAACGATTTTGCAGGAATTGTCGAAAGAACACGAATATTTTCATAAAAAGAGGTAAGACCATGCGTCCTACGACACTTTGCTTTCCCGTCCGCCCGGACGGGAAACTTTTATTAGGCCGCAAAAAACGCGGCTTCGGCGTCAGCAAGTGGAACGGCTTCGGCGGTAAAATCGAAGCCGGTGAAAACTTCCTGCAGTGCGCCGTCCGGGAACTCCGGGAAGAAACGGGCCTCATCGCCAAGGAAGAAGACCTGGAACTCGTCGGCTTCCTGGACTTCCACTTCTCGGCCTCATCGGAACTGGACCACATCGGCTTCGTCTACTTCCTCCGCCAATGGCAGGGGACTGTCCAGGAAACCGAAGAGATGGAACCGCAATGGTTCGACCCAGCAGCCCTTCCGTATGATGAAATGTGGAAAGGGGATCGGACGTGGATTCCTATGTTGCTAAAAAAAGAAAAGGTAAAGGGCATCATTACCTTTGCCGAAGATAATGACACCGTAGCTCACATGGAATTACATACAGCTGATGCATAAAAATAAGCATATATACGAAAAAACGGGCAGATAGACATTATCTGTCTGTTTTTTGTCATCTAGACTATAGTTTAGACAATATGAGGGACTTGACAGGACGGTGGCTTTTATTCTATAGTTATAAAGTATTAGTAGGTGATAAAGGACACGTAATCACTTGTTACAATTTTTGCATATATACATTAATATAACGTATATCTTTTATTTGGTTTCATCATGAAGTGGAGTTGGATAAGTATGAAGAAGATGAATACGGCTTTGTTGGCGACTTTTGTGCTGACTTTGGGCATGACATCAGGAGCTTGGGCAGCCCCAGCGACGACGGCCAACGTTTCCGTAGATAGCCCGTACTATGGCTATATCGAGAAATTGAGTGCCATGGGCTATCTCGATATGATGCCCAATGGGGCCAAACCGTACAGCCGCATGCAGATGGCTCAATGGGTCGTCCAAGCTCAAGATAAAGCCCAGACTAAGCCCATGCCGAAATACTTGTCCGACGAAGTCGAAGCCTTGGCTCAATACGTAGGGCCGGAAGTAGCGACCTTGCGTGGGGAAAAGACCTATGATCCTTTGAAGCTCCGTTCCGTTTCGCTGACGGCAGCGGCTCAGCTCTCAGATACATCGCGCCATTCCTATAGCCGCGCTGTCAATGCAGGCTGGCAGACCTTTGGCGCCAATCGCAATGGCTATAAATACGGCCGCGATGGTAACGGTATCTTGGAAGCCGAAATCTCCGGGAACATCGGTCATGAAACGGCTATTGCCCTGCGGCCCCGCTTCAGCTATGACAAGGATAATGATTTCAGTGCCAGCCTGGAAGAAGGCTATATCAAGACCCGAGCCGGTATCTGGGCCTTTGAAGCCGGCAAAGAAGCCATGACCTGGGGGCAGGGGGAAACGGGCAATCTGGCCTTAGGGAACAACATGCGTCCCTTGACGACCATCCAGGCGCACTTCATTGAACCGCAGAAAGTAGGCGGCTTCTTCCGTTTCCTCGGTCAGGCAGACGTCCACCTCTTCTACGGTTTCCTTGAAGGCGACCGGCGTGATCGTGCGGCTGCTCTAGGTTCGAAGTATAAAGATTCTGACGATGCCGGTCTCATCGGCATCCGCGCCGATTTTTCGCCGACATCATACTTCACCTTCGGCCTGTCCCGCCTGTCCATGCTCGGTGGTGACGGCAATGGTCTGGATAGCTCTGACTGGGGCCATTGGCTCTATGGCCGCAATGACGATGCCGATAAGGACCGCTGGGATGACATCGCCGGCGGCGACTTCCGCCTGAGCCTGCCTGGCGTCACCTTCTATGGCGAACTCTACGGCGAAGACCAGTCGCACTATATGCCGTCCAAAGTCGCATACCGGGCCGGCATCTACCTGCCGAAACTGACTCATGACGGGTCCTGGGACATGACCTTGGAAATGGCCGACACCAGCGACGACTGGTACGGCCACCAGCGCTTCAATAACGGCTGGACCTATCACGACGCCATCATGGGCGATGCCATGGGCCGCGATGCCCGCAAATACTACGGTGCCATCCGCCACTATTTGCCTCATGAAACGTCCATCGGCCTCTATGCCCAGCGGACCGAAATGGAACGGGGCATGCGCATCCATCCCACAGTCAATGAATTCGGACTCACCGGTCAGACCAAGCTTGCCCAGGACGTCTACTTAAGCGGCATCATCGGCTACGCCAACGTAGAAAACGCCGACTTCACCATTCATACAGACCACGACAAATTCGCCACCGCCACCATCCAGTGGAGGTATTAGAATACGGCTCTCTTGATAGGCCCTTTTTGGCCCGTCATGGACTGACCGGAGGGAAGTGAAGGACGGTTGCCAAAACGGAGAGCCGTGCTGGAGTTGTCAGCGAAGCTGACTGAGAGGTTTCGCAGGCCGGCGCCCACGACCAACCAACCTCTCCGGCCTTTCAGGCCACCTCCCCCTATGAGGGGAGGCATAACGACGAACGACCTACGATGAACGACAGGGGCCTTCGGGCCCCAGACGGAGAACTATCATGATAGACATTCACTCACATATTTTATACGACATTGATGATGGCTCTGAATCGCTGGACATGTCGCTGCAGATGCTGCGCATGTCCGTCGATTCCGGGGTCACCGATATTATTGCGACGCCTCATGTCAATCGTCAGGGCCATATACCGGCCTGGCAGACGATCCTCGACAAGGTAGCCGCCCTTCAGGAAGAAGCGGATAAGGCCCATATCCCTATTCGTATCCATACGGGGGCCGAAGTGGAACTCAACGGCGATACGCTGCGTTTCATGAAGGAAAATCACGACGACTATTGTCTGGCTGGCAGCCGCTATGTCATGTTGGAACTGACCGACCAGTCCCAGCCGGATATCGTCGAAAAGATGATTTATGAGCTGCAAATGCGCGGGTTCCTGCCACTTCTGGCCCACGTAGAACGCTATGAGCGCCTCATGGAGCGCCCGGAAACACTTCTGGCATGGATGAATAAGGGCGTCCTGGCTCAATGCAATACAGGCAGTTTCACGGGCTATTTCGGCTCGAAACTGCAGCAGCGCGTCCGCGACCTCTACCGCAATGGCATGATCCACTTCCTCGGCAGCGACGGGCATCGCGTGGAATCTCGCACGACGGATATACGCGAAGCCCACGAAGAACTGGACCGCCTGGCTGCCAAGGATAAGCAGCACGTCAATCTTTGGAACACGGCGACGCGCAATGCCGAATGTATTTTAAAGAACCGCGTCTTTTATCCCGACTTGCCGTCGCACTGGCAAAAGGAGAAAAAAGGCTTTTTCCATCGTCTCTTTGGTTGAATATAGGATGTGAATACAGATGTTAAAGAAAAGTATACTGGCACTGGCCGCCGTGACTGCCTTGTGGACCGGGACGGCCTGTGCCGAAGAGTATTATATGCGGCCTGGCGATGAGCTCAACATCGTTGTCACCCAGCAGCAGGACCTGGGCAATTCATCAACGAATCAGTCGCCCTTCGTCGTCCGGCCCGACGGCAACGTATCCTTTCCCTTAGTCGGGGAAATCCACGCCGAAGGTATGACGGTCTCCCAGTTTACGGACGTCCTGCAGCAGGGCCTGGCCCGGTATATCGTCGATCCCGATGTATCCGTCAATATTTCCAAGTTAGGCCGCGTCCGGGTCTACGTCTTCGGTGAAGTCCGCAAACCTGGAGCTGTGGAATTAGATAAAGGTCATACCGTCATCGATGCCATCGGGGCAGCCCAGGGCTTTACGCGGGATACGGCGAAGAAGAAAATTTTCCTCATCCATCAGGACCAGCCGAAGTCGCTCATTCCCATTAACCTCAATAATATGCTCAAAACCGGCGATATGTCGCAGAATGTCACCCTCCGCGAAGGGGACATCCTTTATCTGACCAAGAATCATCGCATCGACTTTGCCCGCGATATTGCACCGATCTTCAGCAGTATTTACATGATTACCGAAGCGAAAGACAACTTAGATAACAATTAGTATTTACCATACAGGAGTTGAACAGGGTGGAAGAAATAACCATTGATTTGAAAGACCTCTTTCAAGTTGTCATGGCCAACAAGAAGAAAATCGCGGCTATTACGGCGGCCTTCATGATTGCCGGCGGGGCCTATCTGCTCGTCGCGCCGCCGGTGTACCAGTCGACGTCGCTGCTGCGCATCAAGCAGGATAAGGGCCTGGGCGATTCGATTTTGTCCAAAGTATCCGGCGGCAATGCCATGGATGACAAGCAGCGCATGATGACCGACGCAGAAATCCTCAAGAGCCGCAACGTCGTCCTGCCGGTCATCGCCCAGACAGAAGAACGCGATGAAAACGGGAAATTGCCCGACTATGACGGCTATGTCAAGAGTCATATCATTACCAAACCGTATAAAGATACAGAAATTCTGGAAGTCGACGTCACCGGCAAGTCGCCGGAACAGGCCCAGAAAGCCAATAACCTCATCATCAAGGGCTTTATGAACCGCCTGACCGAACTGAGCCATGACGAACAGAAGCGGACCCGCGAGTTCCTGGAAAAGAGGCTGGCCGCGTCCAAAGACGAATTGAGTCAGGCCGAAGATAAGCTGCAGCAGTATCAGGCCGCCAACAAGATGTACTCTACCGACGACCAGATGAAGCAGCTTACGGATAAGCTGAACATTGTCGACAAGGCTAAAGCCGAAAACCAGCTCAACCTGGAAACGGCCCAGGCCGGCCTGAGCAGCGTCAATGAACAGCTCAGCTCGGCTGGCGTCTCCATCGCCGACAGCCCGGCTATCCAGCAGTATAAGACCCAGCTGGCTCAGCTGGAAGCGACCAAAGCCAGTTACGTCGGCAAATATACGGATGAACATCCGAAGATGCAGGAAATCAACAACCAGATCAACTCCACCCGGGATTCTCTGAATCAGGAAATCAGCAAGATTGTCGCCCAGCAGGCGCCGTCCAGCAGTACTGTCCAGCAGGGCTTATTGGCCGATAAATTCAAGAACGAAGCGGCCATCGCCGTAGCCCAGAGCAAAAAGACGGCCCTGGACCAGATGGATTCGGAAAATGACGCCATCATCGCCTCTCTGCCGGAAAAAGAACAGGGCTTCGTCCGCGTCAAGCGCGATGCCGACGTAGCCAACGAAATCTACGTCATGCTCGCTAAACGCCTGGAAGAAGCGAAAGTCGCCGAAGTCATGGTGCCGAACGAAGTCCAGGTCGTCGACTGGGGCACGCTGCCGGAAAAACCGATTAAGCCGCGCAAAGTCCTGATCATGGCCATCATGACCTTGTTAGGCCTCATCGTCGGCATGGGGGCGGTCATCGTCCAGTCCCTCATGTATCGCAAGATACGGACGGCCGAAGACGTGGAAAAAGAATTGGGACTGCCTGTCCTGGGGATGATCCCCGATACCAGTACCTTACAGGAAGAACAAGACAGCCGTGACGGTTTATGGTCGAAACTTAGGAGGAAATTATGGCGGAAATAGATTTCATCACCCATTATGACAGCCGGTCGCCGGTATCCGAAGCCTATCGGGCTATCCGGACGAATTTGCAGTTTGCCGGTGCTGGAAAGCAATTGAAAACCCTCGTTTTTACGTCAGCTGTTCCCCACGAAGGGAAAACGACGACAGTTGCCAACTTAGCCATCGTCATGGGACAGGGCGATAAACACATCCTGCTCATAGACTGCGATATGCGTAAACCCGTCGTCCACCGCCGCTTTGGCCTGCTCAACCGGGGCCTGAGCAACTGCTTTGCCGAAGACCTGCCGCTGAAAGAAGTCATCCAAGCCGATGTCTTTCCGAACCTGGACGTCGTCACTAGTGGCCCTGTTCCGCCGAATCCGGCCGAACTCCTGGGGTCGAAGAAGATGAAGGCCCTTTTGCAGGAAGCGGCGGAAATGTATGATTACGTCTTCCTCGACATGCCGCCCGTCCTGGCCGTCACCGACGCCGTCCTCATGAGCAGCCAGACCGACGGTACTATTCTCGTCCTGGGCAGCGGCGATATCAGCCCGGACGAAGGCAAACAAGCCAAAGAACTCTTAGAAAAAGTCCACGCCAACATCCTCGGCGTCATCTTAAATAAAGTCCCACAGCACCACAAGAGCGGCTACTATTACTACTACTATTACTACGAAAATCATAATAAAAAACGGAAAAGACGTTAGTAGTATGGCTCCCCTGATAGGCCCTTTTTGGCCCGTCAGGGACTGACCGGAGGGAAGTGCAGGACGGTTGCCAAAACGGAGAGCCGTGCTGGAGCTGTCAGCGAAGCTGACTGAGAGGTTCTTACAGCGACCAGTCAGCTATATATCCAACTGGTCAATGTGGCATGGTTTCACGACCGGCGGCCTGCGGTCTGCGACCGGCAAACCAACCTCTCCGGCCTTTTGGCCACCTCCCCCTATGAGGGGAGGCTTAACGACGAACGACGGGGCCACCGGCCCCAAACTCAACGAAAGGAATGAAAAAAGGTCATGAAGACCCGTGTCTATCCTACGTCACGTAAACTTTTCGGTTTACTCGGTGACGTGACTATTATCACCCTAACCTACATACTCCTGACCTATCTGATTATCCCGCCTAGTGCGTGGGAAGTACATCAGGCTTTATACTCGGGGATGCTGCCGATTGCCGTTATCTTCACGGTCATGATGTTCAGTATCAACGGTCTTTATACGATTGAACACAAGCGCTTCAGCGAAGTCCTGATCAGCCTGGCTGTCAGTCTCTTCCTGGTCCTCATCCTGGTCATGGCCTTGAGTTTCGTCATTCATGAATTCGCTTATTCCCGGGTATTGATTATTTCCAGTACGGCCGTACAGTTTGTCCTGCTCGGCTTTTGGAAACGGGCCGTCCAGCGTTGGGAACAGAGCCTTCATCCCGTCCGACGCGTCATGATTATGGGCAACGAAGACGAATGTCGTCATGTCTATTACCGCATGAGTGCCCAGCCTCAGCTCAAGCTGAAGCTCCAGCACGTCGTCATGAATCCGCAGAAAAATTGGCGCCAGGAACTGGAAGCCTGCGACATCGACACGCTCATCATTTGTTCGGATATCCCCCTTACAACCAAGGCGGATATCGTCAACTACTGCACGGATAAGGAAATCCAGCCGTATATCATCCCCAGTTCTTATGAAATCTTCTGCAACGGCGCCATGTTGCAAAAAATCGACGACGTCCCGGTCTTCCGGCCCAAGAGCCTGCGCCTCAGCGTCGAACAGCGGGCCGTCAAGCGTACTGTCGACATCATCGTGGCCGGTATCGCTGCCATCTGTGCCCTGCCCTTCGCTATTCCCGTTGCCCTGGCCATCAAACTCGGCGACGGCGGCCCCGTCCTCTACAGCCAGGTCCGTGTCGGCCGCTTCGGCAAGGAATATAAAGTCTATAAATTCCGTTCCATGCGCGTCGATGCGGAAAAATATTCCGGTCCCCAGCTGGCGACGGAAGACGACCCGCGTATTACCAAAGTCGGCAAATTCATCCGCGCCACCCGCCTGGACGAATTGCCACAGATCCTCAACGTCCTCAACGGCGACATGAGCCTCGTCGGTCCCAGACCGGAACGGCCTTTCTTCGTCGAAAAATTCAAACAAGAAAACCCCGAATACGCCTATCGCCATAATGTTAAACCGGGTATTACCGGCTTGGCCCAGGTCTTTGCCAAGTACAACACGACGCCTTATGACAAACTCGTCTACGACCTCATGTACATTGAAAATTACAGCATCTTAGAAGACTTCGTCATCATGATTCAAACCGTCAAAATCCTAGTCACCAAGAGCGCCACCGAAGGCAAAGACGTCAGCGGCAAAGACCTTGACCTAAGCAAATTCCAGCGCTAATAAAGCCGCCTATATAAGCCTCCCCTGAGAAGGGGAGGTGGCCCAAAGGGCCGGAGGGGTTCTTCCGCAAGACGGTTGCCAAAACGGAGAGCCGTGCTGGAGGTGGCCCGGAAGGGCCGGAGAGGTTCTTACTATTTTTAAAAAGGATGGATTATTTATGCCTGTCAATTATTCTGTTTTAATGTCTGTCTACTACAAAGAACATCCCGATTACTTACGGCAAAGCATGCAAAGTATTTACGACCAGACCGTCCCGACCGACGACTTTGTCCTCGTCTGTGATGGCCCATTAACGCAAGAACTGGATGCTGTTATTGCTGATATGCAGCAACAATTTGGCTCACGCTTACATATTTGTCGGCTTTTAAGAAATGGGGGTCTCGGCAAAGCTTTGAACTTTGGCATCGGGCAATGTAAAAATGAACTCATTGCCCGTATGGATTCTGATGATGTCAGCTATCCAAATCGATGTGAACGGCAACTTTTGGTTTTTCAAAAACATCCAGAATTCAGTATTGTAGGTGGGATTGTTGAAGAGTTTTCTGATACTATCCAACACATTACAGCTAGGAGAAATGTTCCGGAAAAACAAAGCGAAATTTTACGTTTCGCAAAAAGAAGGAATCCATTTAATCATCCCAGTGTGATGTATAGAAAAAGTGTGGTAGAGCAACTGGGGGGCTATTGGACACATAAAGTAGAAGATTATAATCTGTGGGTTCGTTTGCTGCAACACGGATTTATTGGGTATAATCTGCAGGAACCTTTGGTTTGGATGCGAGCAGGTAAAGATATGTATAAGCGGAGAGGAAATTGGAATGATTTTCTGTCACAAAAACAATTGTTTCAGTATATGCAGAAAAGTCATTTTATTTCTACCCAAGAATATTATTTTCAATTATTGGTGCGGATTTGTGCAGTTGCAACTCCTAATTTTATGAGAGCTTTTCTTTTTAAAAATTTGCTAAGAAGAAAATCATAGATATTCAGGCATTAGATAAAGAGGGATTATATGAAAGCTTTTTTATTAGCAGCCGGTTTGGGGACACGGCTTAGACCATTGACCAATACAATTCCAAAGTGTATGGTACCTATTCAAGGGCGCCCGTTATTAGCTTGGTGGATGGACCTATTTGAGCAGCATCATATTCGAGAAGTATTGATTAATACTCATTATTTACCTGATCCGGTTCGGAAATTTATTCACAATTATAATGCACAACACCATGCTGTAACATTAGTAGAAAGTTATGAGAAAGAACTATTGGGGAGTGGTGGAACCGTATTAGCTAATAAATCATTTGTCAAAGACGAAAAAGATTTTTTGATTTGTTATGCAGACAATTTGACTGATGCTAATCTAACCGAAATGATAGAATTTCATCGTCAGCATACCTGTGTAATAACCATGGGGCTTTTTAGAACAAATAATCCTAAAGGTTGTGGAATTGCTTCCTGTGATGCAGAAGGAAACATTATAGAATTCGAGGAAAAACCAGTACAACCTAAAAGTAATTTGGCCAATGCAGGAATCTATATTGCAAATCAATGCATTTATAAATATCTTCCTCAAAGAGAGTTTCTTGATTTTGGGAAAGACGTGATTCCCATGTTAATTGGGAAAATGGTAGGATATCCTGTTCGACAATTTTTGTTGGATATAGGAACAAAATCCAATTATGAAAAAGCACAGGAGGAATGGCATAAATGATTATTACTAGAACCCCATTACGGATTAGTTTTACTGGTGGTGGAACCGATCTTCCTGCCTATTATGAAAATGGGTATGGTGCTGTTGTAAGCACTGCCATTAATAAGTTTGTATATATAACGGTCAATAAGCGATTTGATAATACGATTCGCCTTAGTTACTCTAAAACAGAAATTGTAAATAATGTTAACGAACTCCAACACGATATTGCTAAAGCTTGCTTAAATATGGTAGGTATTACAGGTGGCATTGAAATTACTTCCATTGCAGATATTCCCTCTGGCACAGGTTTAGGCTCCAGTAGCAGTTTTACAGTTGGGTTATTAAATGCCCTTTATACATATGTAGGAGAACATCTATCAGCAGACGAATTGGCAAAAAAAGCGTGCGAGATTGAAATTGACATTTTGCATCATCCCATTGGTAAACAGGATCAATATGCTGCAGCTGTTGGTGGCATTAATTATTTCTCTTTTGAACGATATGGAGCCGTAAAAAGAGAAAAAATTAATTTATCAGATGCGGATATTCAGTTGATGAATCAAAAACTAATGATGTTTTATACAGGAATCCGGCGTTCAGCGGATAATATTTTAGAAAAGCAAAGTGAAGAGACAAAAAACAAATTGCCTGTACTGGATTTTATGAAAAATCAAGCCAATGAAATGAAAATTCATTTGAGGGTGTGTCAAGAGTTTTGTGTAAATCGATTCAATAAGCAACATCGTATTGCTG
>OLVZ01002858.1_pt1 | contig 12036 bp, 9 predicted proteins | sample 1673341 | NCBI WGS metagenome assembly OLVZ01 (sample SAMEA3178944, study PRJEB25190) | human gut metagenome | biome: human gut; feature: human-associated habitat; material: faeces | place: Austria | collected 2013 | reverse complement strand
CGTTGCAGATGATCTGGTACATGCCCTTCGCACCCAGCACATTGCCCAGCTTCTCGGTCGAGGGATAGATGCCCTGCATGCCGCTTTCGGCCTTGCGCGAGAGGGCCTGCTCCATGGTTTCCAGCTCGGGATGGGCGACCGACAGTTCGCCGCGGTAGAACGACGGGCGGCCGAAGACGAGGTATTCGCGTCCGACCTCGATCCGTTTCTCGATCCACTTGACGCCCTGAAACCACACCAGCTCGGCCTGTCCCGTGGGGTCCTGCGCGAAGGCCGTGAAGCGGCGTTTGCGCCCTGTTCCGGCATAGGCGACGCCCGTTATGCGGGCGCGGAACTGGACGTAGGACAGGCCCGCGGCCTCGGTGATCTCCGAGATGCGGTAGATGCGTGTGCGGTCGATATAGCGGAACGGATAGTGGCTGAGCATGTCGCCCAGCGTGCGGATGCCCAGCTCCCGTTCGAGGAGTTTTGCCCGGGCCTCGCCGACGCCCGCTACGAATTTGATGTCGTTATCGAGTGTATCCACCCGGCAAATATAGTGAAAGTAGAGTGCAATGCCAAACTTGTTTGGGCATTGGCGGAGTGCGTTTTTCCGTCCCGGGAGACGTGCTGGTCGGGAGCAGGGGCTACTCCTTCTCCTCGAGGGCGATGTCGACGCCCGATTTGGCGAATGCCCCTTGATCCCAGTCGCCGTCTCCTTTGGCCGTGCGTTCGGCCTCGGTGAATTCGATGTCGACGGTCTTTGCGGCGAAGTCGCCGCCGTTGGCCGGGCCGTCGGTGTCGGTGAGGGTGACTCTTGCCGTGTTGCCGACTCCCTTGCCCGAAAGATCATAGGTCCCGTCGGCTGCGGTCGTCGCCTCCGGTGTCGGCAGGTAGGCGTTGCTCCGGACCTCGATGCCCTTGATCGGCCGTCCGGCCTTGTCGGTCACCTTGCCCTTGATCTTGTAGTTGTTGTACGGGACCCCGTACATAGATACCACCTTCGGTTGATCTTCCTCGTTGTTGCATGCCGTTGCAAATCCGAGCAGCGCGGCGGCTGCCAGCAGTAGTTTCTCTTTCATGGCGTTCGCATTTTAGAGATGTCCCGAAATATAACGATTATTTCGCCGTTCGCCAAATCGTTGCTATCTTTGTACACTGTACCGGCTGTCGAGAGCGTTCATTTTGCCGCTGCTTCCTGAATCTGTTGCGGGGTGATAACGGCTCTCGGTAGTGGGAGGCGGTACGTTGTACTGCTGTCCGATGCGTACGCCATCTCCCTCCCTGGGGGAGGGCTGGGGTGGGGTCGGATTTGTAAACGTCGCCGAAGGCGGCGATAACGCCGCCCGACAGCGGAAAGTGATGTGAGGAAGTGTGTAATTACCTAATTGATAAACCGATGAATCTTTCGAAATTCATGCGCCGGACAGCGTGCGAAGTGCGCATCGGGCGGACGACGATCGGCGGCGGGCATCCCGTCGCCTGCCAGTCGATGACCAATACCGACACCAACGACACCGCCGCGAGCGTGGCCCAGATCGAGCGGATCGACCGCGCCGGGGGAAAGATCGTGCGCCTTACGGCGCAGGGCCGGCGCGAAGGTGAAAATCTGGAAAACATCGTCCGGCAGCTGCGTGCCGACGGTTTCCGGACAGCCGTTGTGGCCGACATCCACTTCGTGCCCGAGGTCGCGGCCATCGCCGCCAGGTATGTGGACAAGGTGCGTGTCAATCCGGGAAATTACCGCCTCGACCGCGGTGATCTTCAGGCGCTGATCGCGCAGTGCCGCGAGCGGGGCGTCGCCCTGCGCATCGGCGTCAACCACGGGTCGCTGGCGAAGCGCGTTTTCGACGAGTGGGGCGACACGCCCCAGGGCATGGTGGTCTCGGCCATGGAGTTTTTGCGGGTGTGCCGGGAGTGCGATTTCGATCAGGTGGTGGTCTCGATGAAGTCGTCGAACACGCGCGTCATGGTCGCCGCCTACCGTCTGCTGGTCGAGGCGATGGATGCCGAAGATATGCACTATCCGATCCATCTGGGCGTCACCGAGGCCGGGAACGGCATCGAGGGGCGCGTGAAGAGCGCCGTGGGCATCGGGGCGCTGATGGCCGACGGCATCGGCGACACGATCCGCGTCTCGCTGACCGAGGCCCCCGAAAATGAAATCCCCGTGGCGCAGCTGCTTGTCGCGCATTTCGCCGACCGTCCCGGCGAGTTCGAGGTGCTCCATCCCGAGCGTTATACCCCGACCGAATACCGCCGCCGTTCGAAGGTGACGGTTCCCGTCGTGCACACCGAGCCGCTGGAGGGTTTCCGGGTGCTCGAAGCCCTTTCGGGCAACCCGACGGCCGAGTTGCGCGCCGCGATCCTGAATCTCGACATCCCCGACGAACCGGTGGTCGTGAAACGCCGCTACGAAGAGCGTTCGCTGGAGACGCTCGCCGTGAAGGCCGCCGCCGACCTGGGTCCGCTGCTGCTCGACGGCCTGGCCGATGGCATCTGGATCGACGTTCCGGGATTTGCCGAAAGCGAAATCCGCGACATCGAGCTGATGATCCTGCAAGCTGCGCGCGTGCGTTTTTCACACACCGAATACATCGCCTGCCCTTCGTGCGGGCGCACGCTCTACGACATCGAGAAGGCCCTCGCCGACATCAAGGCCCGCACGTCGCACCTGAAAAACCTCCGCATCGGCGTGATGGGCTGCATCGTCAACGGTCCCGGCGAGATGGCCGACGCCGACTACGGCTACGTGGGCGCCGGACCGGGCCGCATCACCCTCTACAAGGGCCGCACGGTCGTCGAGCGCAACATTCCGCAGGAGGAGGCCCTCGACCGGCTGGTGGAGCTGATCAAGAAGAACGGGGACTGGACGCCCGCCTAAAACCCGCCGGCGTAAGACGCCGGTTTTAAGAGGCGGCAGGAAGCTTCGTTCTGCTTCCGCTCCTGTTCTGTGCTCACGCGCATAAAAACGGTGTTTTGCGTCGGCAGGCCGCAGCTCCGTCCTGCGGAGGCCTGCTATTGCGCGTCGCTCCATAGCAAAGCCCTGCGCGCTGCCGCCCGCCCGAGAGGCGGGGGTCACCCGATTCGACCGCTTCGTTTCAGGTGATTTTAATTTTGAATTTTTACTTATGTCTACTATACTGCCTCTTGCATACCTTCCTTCGGTGGAGTATTTCACGCACCTCCTGCGCGGCGGCTGCGTCGTGGACCTCGGCGAGCACTTCGTGAAGCGTTCCGAACGCAACCGTGCGCGGATACTGGCCTCGGACGGCGTGATGGAGCTGACCGTGCATGTCCGCAACGCCAACCGTCCCCGGCAGCCCGTGCGCGACGTGCGTCTCGACTATTCCAAACGCTGGCAGCACCAGCATTGGGGCGCGCTGGTGGCCTCCTACCGCTCGTCGCCCTATTTCGATTTCTACGCCGGGCGGTTCGAGCCTTTCTACCGCCGGGAGTGGGAGTTCCTCGCCGATTACAATCTGGGTCTGCTGGAGGTGTTGTGTTCGCTGGCCGGAGTGCCGATGCCCGAACTCTCCCGGACGTATGTCGAGGCGGCCCCCGGAGACCTCGACCTGCGCCCCAAACGCAAAGAAGGCCCGGCGCTGATCGCCGAGCCTTATTTCCAGGTCTTCTCCGAAAGGATGCCTTTCGTCCCTAATTTGTCGTTTGCGGACCTGCTGTTCGCCGAAGGACCTGCGTCCGTTTCGGTTTTAGGACGTTGCCGACAAGGATAGTCACGCTGTCGCGCAGATCCCCCGCCGCCGCTTTCACCTCAATCATCCCGTGTATGGCCACCGAATCGGACCGGTACTGGAAGGGGGCGTATTCGCTCATCGCCAGCGTGTCCCGGCCGACGATGAGCGTCGGCGTCCCGGCCGACGAGTAGACGCGGAACGCCTGCTTCTCATAATCGCGCAGACGCCGCCGTTTGTCGACGATATGCAGCGTCGGCTCTGCGCCGTTCCACATCGCCTTGTACAGATAGTAGGCGTCCTTTTTCTCGCGGCGGTTGAGCGTCACGAGGCCTGCGCCGTTGATCCCGTAGGGACGGCGCGAGGAGCCGTAGTCGAACATGTTGTCGATCCACGCGCCCCAGAACAGCGAGTCGTTTTGCAGGTTTTTGGCATACTCCTCGTGGAAACGCGTCTGCTTCTCCTCGGGCATCCAGTTCGAACGAGGCTCGGACTGCGCCGTGTAGCTCTTGTGTCCGAGGAACCCGCTGCCGCCGTAGCAGACGCCCGAACGCAGGTGGGACCAGTTTTTTTGCAGCTGGTCGCGCCATACGATCACATCGTCGGTCGAGCCGCGCCGCCAGCCGACGTCCTGCTGCCAGACGATCAGGTCGGTGATGAAATTGATGTCGCCGTTCTGGTCGCTGCAAGCGACCGTCGGGCGCGAGGGGTCCATCGCGCGGGCCGTCTCGTTCAGCCGCCGGATGTAGGGCGTCACGTCGTCGCCGCGCATCCAGAGACGCGAGAAGATACCCCACATCACCACCGACGGGTGGTTGATGTTCTGGGCTACGATCTCCTGCAACTGGTCCAGTCCGTTCTGTTCGAAGGCGGGCGTGGCGAAATAGGAGACGTCGCCCAGGAACGACGAGCGGTGCAGCGGGGCGTCGATCCAGACGAGCATTCCCTGTTCGTCGCAACGGTCGTAGAGGTACTGCGCGTGCGGCATTACCGCCGAGCGCAGGGCGTTGGCTCCCATCGTGCGGATGATCCGCAGGTCGGCGTCGTAATCCTCCGGAGTCAGCGTGCCGCCCGAAAGGGCGTTGTCGTGGTAGAGCGTGACGCCGCGGACGGGTGTGCGTTCTCCGTTGATCGTCAGCCCTTCGGCCGTGCTGGCGCCGATCGAGCGGAAGCCCGTGCGGACGGCGACGCGGTCGGTGATGCTGTTCTCGCCGATGGAGGCCGTCACGGTGTAGAGCGCCGGGTCGCGCAGGCTCCACAGCGTCGGATTGTCCACCGAGAAGGCCACGGAGACGGGTTTGCCGTCGAGGCGCGCCTTCTGGCGTTTCGAGAAGACCCGCTCTCCCCGCGGACTGGTGATGTCGACGTTCAGCGTGCAGCTGTTGTCGCCCTTCGAGGTGATGTGCACCTCGATCTCGCCCTCGATCTTTTCGGGACCGACCGTCTGCGGGTGTACGAGCACGCCGTCCGACCCGAGGTAGAGCGGCGAAATGGCCGTGCGCTCGGTGAGGATCAGTTCCGCCTCGCGGTAGATGCCGCCGTAGAGGTTCATGTCGGTCGAGGTGGGCAGCACGTCGTCGCGGCTGCTGTTGCTGACCACCATGAGCATCGAGTTGTCGCTTCCGAAACGGATTTTGTCGGTGATTTCGAACGTGAAGGCCGTGGCGCCGCCGCGGTGCGTGCCGACGTGATAGCCGTTGACGAAGAGGTCGGCGACCGACTGTACGCCGTAGAATTTCACGAAAAGGCGTTTCGAAGCCCATTCGACGGGGATATACATGCCGTTCTGGTAGCTGCCCGTGGTTTCGAGCCAGTAGCCCTGGGCCAGCGGATCGGTGTTCCAGCTGTGGGGCAGGGTTACGTGGCGGGCGTTGTCGGAGGTTTTCTCCGACTTGAAGAAAAAGCGCCACCCTTCGTTGATCGGGAAGACCTCGCGGGCGCTGGCCGTCGTTGCGACGACGTTCAGCAGCAGGAGAATCGTTAGGTATCTTTTCATGGCAGAGCTGGTTAAATGCTGTATGATGCAAAGATAGTGCAAGCCGGGTGCAGAACCAAGCGTTGCTTGGGGTTTGCCGTGGCGCCGCCTATCCGTGCGGGGGTTTATCTTTGGCAAAGATAATACAAGCCGGGCTGAAAATCAAACTTATCTGTCTTTGCCGTTGCGCCGTTTGTGTTCCGAAGGGGAAATGCCGGCCGGGCGCAAAGCCGGAACGGGGTCCGGTTTTACGCCCGGCCGGCATCGGGGCGGCAGGTACGAAAAAATGGCGGACCGCGCCTCTTCGGTCCGCCAAAAAGCAGGGGATGGGTGTGAAACTTGTTAACTAAAAAACAACTCCTTGGGGGTCATCCCCTGCCGAGGATCGCTTTTGCGGAGCCGGCACAGCCGGTTGCCGTGCCGGACCGCGAAGCGTGTGAACTTTAGCGCTTGATGGTAATCGTCATCTCCTCGCCCGTGATTTCGCCGTACTGGTAGGTGAAGCTCGGCGTTACCTTGATGATGATGTCCTTCAGCAGCGTGGCGCTGTTGTTCTCGTAGGTCAGCGTATTGTCTGTGATTTTGATATATGCGGAAGCATCCTTGTCGCTGGCAGGGGTATCGGCATACTCGGCCGATTTCATCTTGAATACGATACCGGCGGTATTTTTCGCTGCTTCGGGTTTTGCCTGGAATACGTCGTAGGCCGTCTTGCCGTCGCCTACCGTAACGGCTTCCCAGGCCTTCGTGTCTTTGTTGTATTCGATCCACGACTTACCGTCGGCGTCGATCAACTGGAGGTTTTCGAACATATTGGCCGTAGTCGCCTCGTTGGTCTTGTAAGCGACCTCGATAGCCTTGGTCTGTGCCAGCGTCTTGATCGGGGTCTGGATCTCCACGCGCAGCGGCAGGGAAGCTACCTGGATGTTCGTGTCCTTGATCTTAACGACAGCCTTGATGTCGACATAGTTGCGGTTTGCTGCGCTCCAGTCGAGTTTGTCGCCCTCGACGACGGCGTATTTGTCGCCCTTGTTCGGTTTGTCGTCTTTGGAGGTCACTTCGAACGTAAAGTCGTACTTCTCGGCGTCCACCTCGTTGAAGTAGGTCGGCAGTGTGATGTTGGGCCACTCCCAGAGGTTGGTCGTCCCGTTGACCAGACCTTCGACTACGGTCGTCATCACGCCTGCGATGTCGGTTACGTGTCCGACATTGTACCTCAAGTCGAAGTCGGGGATCGTGACATTGTAGTTGAACGTTACGGAAATCTTCTGGCCGTACCAGGTCGTCCATTCGGCTTTCTGCTCGAACTTGTCGCCCGTCGCGGTGATGTCCTTGGCATTCAGCACGCCCTTCAGGGTCGATGCGGTGACGGTCATTGCCGTGCCGTTGGTGTTCTCGATCACCGTGCCCTTCTCATTTGCTTTGTTGAAGAGTTTCGTTACGCCTGCGGGCGTTGCGGGATCGGTCGTAGCTGCGAAGATAGCCTCGGCGAACTCCGCTTCGCTGGCGAATCCGGCCTTGTTGGCTGTGTAAACGTCCTTCCACGTCTTGCTGACGCTCTTCGTCTCGTAGCCGATGGCGTTGTCGACGATGTAGTTGACGGGCGCCGGGGCGGCTCCGAAGGCGATCTGGCCCTTCAGTTTGTAGTCGACGTTCTGGTATACATAGACATACTCGATGTCATAGGCCTTGCCCCACTCGTATGCATCTGCCTGAACGGAGGCTTTCACGCCCATGGCGATCTGGCTGGCGAATGCGGTGAATCGGATGCCGAGATCGTTGTCGACCTCCTTGCCGGCTACCTTGACCGTCGAACGGTCCGTGTCGAGGTTGCCCAGCGTGATAATATCCTCGATGGTGACCTCCTTCGGCAGGTCGATGTCGTTCACCAAAGCGATTTCGCCGAAGATGTTATCGGAGATTTCCGGAGTGGCGGTCTGCCCGGCGATGCCGTTCTTGACGAACGCATAGCTCCATGCCAGCGGTTTGGGAGTCTCCTTGAAGGTGAAGGTCGCGCCGGCCTGGTTGGTGATGATGTAGGTCTGCGGCGCCTCGATCGTTGCCGTCGTGGCTTTCCCGTCGACGTTGATCACGATTTTGTGTGCGCATACGACGTTCTTGCCTACGTCGCCGGAAACGCCTGCTGCACGGAAGTCCACCGTAGCGAGTTTCGTGTCGTAAACGAGTTTCGAGTGGTCGACGCGCAGGATGAATTTGCCGATCTCGGTTTTGTCCGTAATCTCGGCCGACTGGCTGGCGTCGGCGTAGTATTTGGGCGTTACGGTGTAAGCGCCGATGCTGATTTTCGAGCCAAGCAGTTTGTTGACGTCGTCCAGCGTCATCAGGGTCTTGCCTCCGTCGAGCGAAGCCAGCAGCTGCGTATTCTCCAGCAGCGTCTTCTTGCTGACGGCCTGCTTGTTGAACGGCATTTCGATGGTGGCGTAGTCGTAGGCGACCGGCTCCTCGTCCTTGGTGTAAACGCCGAGTTCGATCTCTTGGGCCTCGTCGGGCATGATGCTGGCGAAGTTCGACAGCACGTTGTTCGTTACCTCCGAGGCGGTTTCGTCCTCGGCGCCGGTTCCGGGATTCACGGTGTTCTCGATCGAAAGGGCCAGCGTGATCCATTTACCCTCTTTCTCATAAAGCTCACCAAGCTCTTCCGCCGACATGGTGGCGGTTACGGCGAACTTACCCTCCTCGATAAACCGAGCGTCGGTGATGGTGGCTGCGGGAGTTGCCGTTGCGGCACGGGTTTTTATCTGCTCGGAGACAATAGCGAACGTCGCTTTTCCGTTAGCATAGGCATCTACGAGGTCTTTGGCCAGCGAGGCAGGCGTGACGCGGTAGGTCAGCGTGACCATTCCGTTGCCGATGGGGGTGGCTCCGACCTTGTAGAAATCCATCATCGTATAGGCTTCGCCATAGCTGACATCCATGGTTCCGGGAACGTTTACCAGCGACTGGATGCGGTTGATCAGCGCAGCGACATCGGCCTGAAGTTGGGCGATGGTCTGCTTGAAGGCGCCGAGTTCCGCAGTCAGGTCGCTCTTCTTCAGGTAGCCCTGCGTCGAAATGAGGCTGATGATCTGCCTGCTCAATGCGGATTCGGCGTTCTTTACCGCTTCGGCGGCTGCCGAGTTCACGTTCTCGATCCAGGCTTTGTTGTTGACGTCCATGTATTCCTTGACGAATTCGGAGGCCTCCTCGCCGGCGATTTTGCTGATGGCGGTCTTGATGTCCTTCACGGCCGGGTCGTTGGTGATGGCGGCCAGGACGGCTGCGACAGCCTGATTCTTCACGGCAGTGGTCAGCTCGCTGTTTTTGGCCAGCTCTTCGAGGATGCCTTTCTTGACCTCGCCGCCGATTTTGGACCAGAGGTCAGCGGCTTTGAGCTGATTCTCGATCAGGGCCTTCACCTGCGCTTCGTTTTGCAGGCCTTTGATCAGATCCTGCACCTGTCTCACGGTCTGGAACCCGAGGTCTCCGACTTTCTTTTCGAGGTCGGCGTCCTTGACGTAGGCTGCCAGCTCCTGGCTCAAATCGGCATCGGTGACGAATTTCGAGAAATCGACATCCTTCAGTTTGTCTGAAATTGTCTGAAGGGCGGAAGCATCGGCCTTCAGTTCGACTTTCGCATTTAGATCGTCGATCTTTTTGTTGATGTCGTCGATGTCGTCGTCGTAGTCCTTACACCCGACACCGGCCAGCATGGTTCCGGTTAAGAACAATGCCAGGAATTTTCTAAACAAGTTGTTGTTTTTCATAGTAAAAATGGTTGAAATAAAGATGTGTTTGTATTTAGTTTTCAATTTGTTATTCGGACGACCCTCTTTTCTGTTGGTATCATATATGATACGCATGGTGCAAATATATATATAAAAATTTGCACAGCAAAATTTTTGTCCAAATTTTTGAAATGGGAATGAACTATCAAGATGAAATCCTTTATATCTCTACGAGGATCAAGGAGTTGAGGAAGGAACGCAAGCTGACTGTACAGGAGCTGGCTTACCGGTGTGACATGGAAAGATCCAACTTGAGCCGCATCGAGGCGGGGCGGACTAATCTTACCGTAAAAACCATTTGCAGCATCTGTAATGCGTTGAGTGTTAATATGCGCGATGTAATACGTTAGGACGATATACCTATATTTATATATATTGCGCCTAATCGTTCGTTGTATGCTTTTTTTGGGCCGTTTCTTTAAAATTCGTATCTTTACGGTGATAATTTAACGGCTTATTGAACACGCTTGATTTAATCGTCTGCCTCGTGCTGGCGCTGGCCGTCTGGAACGGATGGCGCCAAGGCTTCGTCGTGCAGATATGCTCCCTTGCAGGGATTGTGGCGGGCATTTGGATCGCGGCGCGTTTCGGCGCGCAGGTCGGCGGATGGCTGCGGCTCGATGACGAAGTGGCCGCCGCGGGCGGTTTCGTCACGGCGCTCGTCGTCGTGATCCTCGTCGTGGCGATCGCCGGCAGGGTGGTGCGCAAGGTCTTTCACTTTGCGGGACTGGGCGTTGCCGACACGCTGCTGGGCATTGCCGTATCGGTTTTGAAGTACCTGCTCGTGTTGAGCGTGCTCTTCTCGGCCTTCGATGCGCTGAATGAGGATTATTGCCTCGTGGGGCCGCGGACGATCGAGCAGTCGAAAAGCTACAAGCCTGTCCGGTGGCTTTCCGAATCCATTTTCCCTTTTCTGGAGTGGGTCGGCGAGCGGGTTCCCCGGCAGGAGGAAAAAACGGAGACCGATGGATAGAAAGTTTACAGCCACAGTGGTCCGGGCGACGGGCAGTTGGTACGACGTGCTGCACGACGGTGAGACGGTGCGCTGCCGCATCCGGGGCAGACTGCGCCTGAAAGGGGTGCGTTCGACCAATCCCGTGGTGGTGGGCGACGAAGTGGCGTGCGAGGCCGACGAGGGGGGCGACTATGTGATCGCCGACATCCTGCCGCGGCGCAACTACGTGATCCGCCGGGCTTCGAACCTTTCGAAAGAGTCGCATATCATCGCCGCCAACGTCGACCAGGCGCTGCTGATGGCGTCGCTGCGTTCGCCCGAGACGCCCACGGAGTTCGTGGACCGGTTTCTGGTGACCTGCGAGGCCTACAAGGTCCCGGTGACGATCCTCCTGTCGAAGCTCGACCTGCAGGACGCGGAGGCCGTCGCGGAGTTCCGCGCGGTCTACGAGGGGGCCGGCTACCGGGTGCTGGAGGTGTCGGTCCGGGAGGGCCGGGGCGTGGAGGAGGTGCGCGAACTGCTTGCGGGGCGCACGACCCTCGTTTCGGGAAATTCGGGCGTCGGGAAGTCGACGCTGATCCAGGCCATCGACCCCTCGCTGGACATCCGCACGGGCGAAATCTCCGAAAGTCACCACAAGGGCCGCCATACGACGACATTTTCGACGATGTACCCCCTGGCCGGGGGCGGCGCGGTGATCGACACGCCGGGCATCAAGGGCTTCGGGCTGATCGACATCGACGATGCCGAATTGTGGCATTACTTCCCCGAAATGATGCGCACGGCCCCCGACTGCCGGTTTTACAACTGTACCCACACCCACGAACCGGGATGTGCGGTGGTCGAAGCCGTCGAACGGGGGCAGATCGCCTATCCCCGCTACGAAAGTTACCTCAAAATACTCGATGAAGATGAAAAATACCGCAAATAAGGGTGCTGAATGGTACGCCGAACGTATCGCCTGCCTTGCGGAGTTCACGACCTCCGAGCGTTATGAAGTACTCCGCCGCACGGTCGCCATGCGTACGCGCTACATGACCGTGCTGGCCGAGAATATGTACCACGGGCAGAACGCCGCCGCCCTGATCCGCCACTGCGAGGCGTTCGGCGTGCAGGAGATGCACACCGTCGAGACGCTGTGCCGCTTCGAACCCAATCCCGACATCGTGCGCGGCACCGACCAATGGGTCGATGTCCGGCGTCATCCCTCGACGGGAGAAGCCCTCGCCGCACTGCGCAGTGCGGGATACCGCATCGTTGCGACGACGCCCCACCGCGAAGACGTGACGCCCGAAACGTTCGACGTCGCCGCAGGGCCTTTCGCACTGGTTTTCGGCACCGAACACGCCGGAATCTCGGACGAGGTGATCGCCGGAGCCGACGAATTCCTGCGCATCCCGATGTGCGGCATGGTCGAGAGCCTGAATGTTTCGGCGTCGGCCGCGATCCTGATCTACATGCTCTCCGAACGGATGCGGCTCACGGTCGGGGAGTGGCGCATGACCGACGCGCAGCAGGCCGAGACCCTCTTCGGCTGGATGCGCCGCAGCGTGAAGGATGCGGACGCGATATTGCAGCGGAAATTCAAAGATTGACAATGAATACCATTTTACGCAAACAATTTCTGGCTCACGTGGGCCAGACTTC
>OLVZ01002849.1_pt1 | contig 12070 bp, 10 predicted proteins | sample 1673341 | NCBI WGS metagenome assembly OLVZ01 (sample SAMEA3178944, study PRJEB25190) | human gut metagenome | biome: human gut; feature: human-associated habitat; material: faeces | place: Austria | collected 2013 | reverse complement strand
TCCGCCAGCTCTCCCCCCGGAAGAAGTTGGCAGGTCAGATTCTCGCCGCCTGCATAGCCGCGACGGGCGGCCTGCTCATCGGGCGCGTGGTCAATCCGCTCATCCCGGGTGGAGAGATCGAACTCGGATGGTTCGCCTACCCTATCACGGTGGTGTACCTCGTCGCGTTCACGAACATCATCAACCTCATCGACGGCCTCGACGGTCTGGCGACCGGCATTTCGGGCATCGCCTCGCTGTCCATGTTCTCGTTTGCCGTGCTCTCCCACCGTGGTGACGCCGCCGCGCTCGCCATCGCACTGTTCGGTGCGTGCCTGGCGTTTTTGCGTTACAACTTCCATCCGGCGAGCATCTTTTTGGGCGACTCGGGCTCGCTGCAGCTGGGATTCGTCCTTGGAACCATTTCGCTGCTCAATGTGAGCCGTACCGCAGCGCTCACCTCACTCATCATTCCGCTCATCGTGGCGGGCGTTCCCATCATCGACACCTTCTCGGCCATTATCCGCCGCATGCGCGCGCATGTGAGCATCGGGCAGGCCGATAAAGGCCACATCCATCACCGCCTTATCCAAGAAGGCTACGACCAGCGTCAGGCAGTGCTGATGATTTACGCATGGTGCCTGCTGCTCTCGCTCGGCGCCATGCTCATCAACCAGGTCAGCGTGGGACCGCGCATCTTCATCTTCATCGCGCTGTTCGTTTGCTCGGCATTTTTTGCCACTCGACTGCACTTGTTTGAACCCGTGCTGCGTCACCATTACAATCCCAAGACGCATCGCGATGAGATCGTAACGCCTGAGGATGAGGCATTTGCCGAGGAAGAGCATGCTGCTGCCGCCGCGCATGAAGAGCGGTTGGAGCATTTGGAACAACTCATCCCCGGCAAAAACGAGGATCCGTCATCTCGTGGCCGTGAACATAAGGACGTCCACTAATATATGGATGCGTTTTCGTTACCCATCAGCCATCGGCATATCCGCGCCGAGAAATTGACAAGGAGACATCATGCCCAACGAGCTTAGCTACGAAGTGAGCCTCAAGCGCAGCAACGAGATTCGCGCTGATCTTCCCGCGCATCCCGAGAACTATACGATGCTCACGGGCGATCGCCCCACGGGTCGTCTACACCTCGGCCACTACTTCGGAACGCTCAAGGGGCGTGTCGACTTGCAGAACCGCGGCATACGCACGAACATCGTCATCGCCGACTACCAGGTCATCACCGACCGTGATACCACGGCAAACATCGCCGACAACGTCTACAACATCGTCATCGACTACCTTGCCTGCGGCATCGATCCGCAAAAGACGATGATCTTCACCCACTCGTCCGTCCCCGCGCTCAATCAGCTCATGCTTCCCTTCCTCTCGCTCGTGAGCGAGTCAGAGCTCGAGCGCAACCCGACGGTCAAGGCCGAGCAGGAGGCGTCGGGTCATGCGCTCACGGGCCTGCTCCTGACCTATCCGGTTCACCAGGCCTGCGACATTCTCTTCTGCAAGGGCAACGTCGTTCCCGTTGGCAAGGACCAGCTCCCCCACATCGAGATCACGCGTACGATCGCGCGTCGTTTCAACGAGCGCTACGCCCCGGTGTTCCCCGAGCCCGAAGGCGTCCTCTCCGACGTCATCGAGGTGCCCGGCCTGGATGGGCGCAAGATGTCCAAGAGCTACGGCAACGCGATTTCGCTGTCCATGACCGCAGAGGAGACCGCTAAGCGCATCAAGAAGAGCCAGACCGACGGTGAGCGCATGATCACGTTCGATCCCGAGGGGCGCCCCGGCGTCTCCGGCCTGCTCTCTACCGCTGCCATTTGCACAGGTCGCACCGAGGTCGAAATTGCCGAGGAGATCGGCATGGGCGGTTCCGGCCAGCTCAAGAAGTACGTGACTGAGGTTGTCAACGAGTACTTCGCGCCCATCCGTGCGCGCCGCGAGGAGCTCGCACGTGACCTCGACTACGTGAAGGACGTCCTGCACGAGGGCAATCGCCGCGCCAACGAGATCGCCAACGCGACGCTCGCAGAGGTGCAGGAAGCCATGGGAATGGTGTACTAGCAACTCAAACGCATAGTCGAACACTCCCCCAGACCTTACAAGAACATCCCCTCAGGCTCAGCTCTTCGAGAAATCGCCTGAGGGGATGTTCTTCTCTGATGCCATTGTTTGTTTTTACCGCGTTAAGACATTGCGGATCTTCTAATATGCGGAACTCGCTGCGATTTTTTTAAAGACTAAACGAAAACGTATCCATTTCGTGACAGCAAGCAACTGTCCACATGTAATGGCGTATTTAACCTCTGGCCAGGCACATCGTTCAACGCACAGTTCCATGCCGCACACCCGTATATCGTCCGCCGCGAGTTCCGCACGAACAGAAGGCCCCAGTGGGGCCTTCGTCGTGAGCAGGACTGCCCGAGCGCCGGATGATATACGGGCGTGCGGCCCGAAAGATAGGCATCTAGAGCATGGAATGACAGCTTGTCTAGAGCGTTGGATAAAGCGCGTTATAGGATCTCGAGCGCTCCGTCTTTGACCGTGAGGCCGATATTGCCCTGGAGCAAATCGTCGATGAGCGTGCCCACAAGCTCAAAGCGCCAGCCCTCACGCAAGGGGCTGCGCTCCGGATGGTCGATGTAGCTCAACAGGCCATCACGCGAGATGATGAGCGACGTCGCCACACCCGAGCGATCGGACACCAGACGGATGAGCGCGTACATGAGGTCGATCACGCTTTCCTGCTCGGGCGTGGGTGTGTGGTGGGCACGCCCCATGGAAGGCAGGTTCTCTTGAGGACAACGCAAGCCACGGGCGATGGCGTCAAGGGCGACCTGGACATCGCGCTCGCTCAACTGCTCGGTCCCGCGCATGCGGCGGAATCCATCGACCGTCTTCGGGGCGGCTTTGCAAAGTGCCAAGAGCACCTCGTCGGACATAACCCATTTGCGCGGAACGTCGCGTGCCTCGGCGCGCTGCTCGCGCCATGCGGCGAGCTCGCGCGCAACACCCAGTTGGCGGCGTGTACAGGAACTGATGCGCTTGACCCGTTTGAAAGCCTGACGAGGGTCGGTGTGGTAATGCTCGGGGCTCGTCAACACGCGAATCTCGTCGCGGACCCACGCCGTGCGACCGAGCGCGCGAAGCTTGTCGGCAATCACGGGGTACGCCTGAATGAGATAGCGCACGTCGTCGAGGGCATACTCGATCTGCTTGGGTGAAAGCGGGCGACGCGACCAATCGGTCAGAGACTCCGTCTTGGGAAGCGTCACATTGCAGAACGCATGAACCAGTCCGTTGTACGACACCTGCGAACGCTCGCCCAAAAAGCCCGCGGCAACCTGCGTGTCAAAGATGGGCGTGGGCAGGACGCCGAGCGTATGGTCGAGCACTTCCATGTCCTGCGAACAGGCATGGAACACCTTGAGCGTATTCACGTCGGCCATGAGCTCGGCCAACGGTGTCAAATCGTCGATGGCCAACGGGTCGATGGCGACGCACTCGTCGGGCGTTGCCACCTGCACCAAACAGAGCTTGGCGTAGTACGTGCGCTCACGCAGAAATTCAGTGTCGACCGCGACCACGGCATACGTGCGTGCGCGACGACAAAAGGCGACAAGGTCCTCGTTTGTGGAGATGTACATCGGTCTCCCGGTGGTTGAAAAATCCGCTGAAAACACGGGTAGGATTACAAACGTTGTTAACTATACTCGGCTTTGCTCGAACAGGGAACTCACTATGCGCTGCCTCATTATTCACAATCCCGCCTCCGGCCCCCGGTCAGACGAAATCTTCGATTTCTCACGCGCCCTTGCAGAAGCAGGTGACGAGGTCGTTATGCGCTTTATCGGAACCAGCATGGAACCATGGGACGCCACGAAGGACGTGCGCATGTTCGACCGTGTGGTGGTTTCGGGTGGCGACGGCACCATTTCCAACGTGCTCGACTGCATCCGCGACAGTCATGTTCCCGTGCTCGTGTTCCCGTCGGGTACCGCCAACCTCTTCTTCAACAACATCGGCAACGCGCCCGAGGCCGCGGCGCTCGCCAAGGCGTGCCGCGAGGGTCGCACCAAGTGCGTCGACATGGGAGAGCTGTATTGGAAGGACGAGGCGGACGAAACGCATCGTCACGGCTTCATTATCATCGCAGGTACGGGATTTGATGCCGACATCATGCACAAGGCGGAGGCGAACAAGGCCGACATGGGCGAGGTCGCCTACTTCCTCTCTGCACTCGCCACGCTCCAGCCCACCGTCGCCCACTTCACCATCGAGCACGATGGCGTTGTTGAGGAGCTCGATGGCATCGGCTGCATGGCGGGAAACACCGCCGTTATCCAAAACGAAATCAACCTCTTCCCCGACTGTCGCATGGATGACGGCCTGCTCGACATCGCGGTGATCCAACCGGTGAAAACCGTCGAACTCCTTCCCACGCTCGTGGCGGGCATCCTCGATCCCGTTGGCAAGGGGCTTGGCCGTCCGCAGTTCACCATCATCCAGACCAAAGAGGCGAAGATCACCTGCACGCCCTCACTTGGCATGGAATTCGACGGCGAGCTCATCCACGGTAGCTCCAATGTGTTCGGTGCACGCGTCTTACCGCAATGCCTCGACGTCATCGTGGACGACTTCGCGAAGCTCTAACACAAAACGTTCCGCTGCACGATGTATGGTGCGCCGACACGCGCAATATCGCCGCGTCGCCGTGCATCGACCCCATCGCACACCTGAAACACCTCAGCGCGCCTGAAACGAAACGGAAATATGCCCGCCCTCAGTGTAGAGGGCCACACTCCTGTGTTATAGTTCCCCCCAAGCGGAGCACTCTAGCGTGATGGAGTGCTTCTCAGACACACCGCATTTCGCGCACACGAAAGGAGTCACCAGCATGAAAACCAACGTAACCCTTTGCAACAACTGGTGGCGTTCTTTCCGTTTTGCCGGTCAACGGTGAGTCCGTCCGTACTCCATTTGTTACGCATGGCCCCCGTTTGACCGGGGGTCTTTTTATGTTTCCACCTTCTCTTGAGAGGAATTGCCATGTCACAGAACACCACCCCTTCCGGTCAGGCCCGCACCGTCATCACCGAAACGCACAACGGACTTGACGTGCGCCACCTCGTCTTGCTCGCCGTCCTGCTCGCCGCAGGCTTCATCCTCAACTTCACCGTCGGTAAGGCGATCACCACGATTTCCGGCGGTGCCATCGCCCCTGAGTTCATCATCTCCGCCTTCTGCCTTACAATCCTCGTGATCCGTCCCGATATGGTGCAAGCGCTCATCATCGGCCTCATCTCCGCCGCCGTCATCCAAATCACCACCACCTCCCCCGGCATCGATTTCCTGGCCGAAGGCATCGCCGCCGTCGTCATGGCGCTCATCGTCAAGGGCGGCATGGGAACGCCTGCCGAGCGCTTCATCCCCGTGGTGGGCACGTTTGTGACCACGTTCCTCTCGGGTTGCATCTTCATGGTGGTCAAGATGGCCATGATGGGTTTTGCCACCGAGCTCGCCGCCGTCATGATGCCCGTCGTCGCGCTGACCGCCGTGTTCAACGCCTGCCTGGTCGGCGCCCTGTACCTGCCCATCAAGCACGCACTCAAGATCGCATAACGCCATGGAACCCATCATCGAGCTCGATCGCGTCTCGTTCACCTATGCAGACGCGGACGTCTGTTGCCTGCGCGACATCACCCTCGCCATAGATGAGGGGACGTTTGTGGGAATCATCGGCCCATCCGGCGCGGGCAAGACAACGCTCACACACGTATGCTCCGGAGCCGTACCACATCATTTTTCGGGAAAGTTCTTCGGCGCCGCCCGCGTGGCGGGCATGGATACCTGCACGGTTTCTCTCACCGATATCGCTCGCGTGGTGGGATCGGTGCTGCAGGACATCGACGCCCAAATGGTCGCCTCCGTCGTTGAGGACGAGCTGCTGTTCGGTCTCGAGAACTTTGGCGTCGCGCACGACCAGATCGAAGCACGCATCTCAGGCGCGTTCGACGCCATCGGCATCGCCGACCTGCGCCAACGCGAAATAGCCACGCTCTCCGGCGGCCAGAAGCAGAAGGTGGCTATCGCCGCGATCCTGGCGCTCGAACCACGCGTCCTCGTACTCGATGAGCCCACGGCCGCCCTTGACCCTGTGAGCGCCCGCATGGTGTTCGAGGTGCTCCGCACCATCAACCAGACGCGCGGCATTACGGTCGTCATCGTCGAGCAGGCCGTGGCGTTGCTCTCCGAGTTCTGCAATCGCGTCATCGTGCTCGACCAAGGCACGGTGGCGCTCGACGGCACACCGCACGAGGTTTTCGCGCATGCCGAACAACTACGTCGCATCGGCGTCGACGTTCCCCGAACCGCCCGTATCTCGAATAGCCTCGCCACCGCGGGGCTCATCCCCACGTGCGAGCCCTGCCTGAATGTCGATGAGGCATACAAGCTCGTTTCGTCCCTCATTAACCCACAGAAATCTGGCGCGCGCACCTCAAACGTACACCAGCCGATCGACGATGAGCGCGGCCGCTCACCGCACGCACCGCGCGTCGAATTAAACGCATCGCCCGTCGTCGAAGTCCGCAACGTCTCTTTCTCCTACGCAAACGGCGGCGCTGCCGTGCACGACCTCGAGCTACACGTGGCACCCGGCGAGATCGTGGGCATCGTGGGGCAGAACGGCGCGGGCAAAACCACGCTCACCAAGCTGCTGAACGGCCTGCTCAAACCGGAACGCGGCACCGTGGCGATTGCGGGCAACGATACGAACACTACTCCCGTATCGACCATTGCCCGCCATGCGGCAACCCTCTTCCAAAACCCCGACCGACAGCTCTGCCGCAACACCGTGCTCGAAGAGGTCGCCTTCGGCCTTGAGCTGCAAGGTGTTTCGTCCACAGAAGCGCAGCGGCGAGCACAGGCGGTCATCGAGCGCTTCGGCCTTCCCGCAAACGAAGCGCCATTCAGCCTTTCACGCGGACAGCGCCAGATGGTGGCGCTCGCAAGCGTGGTTGTCATGGAACCGCAGGTCGTCATCCTCGACGAACCCACCAGCGGACTCGATTACCGCGAATGCATGACCGTAATGGAAACTGTGCGCGACATGGCCCAAAATGGAAGCGCCGTGGTGCTCGTCTGCCACGATATGGAAGTCGTCAGCGATTTTGCCCAGCGCGTCGTCGTGATGGCGCAGGGCCGCATCTTGGGCACAATGCCCACGCACGAGGCGTTCCGCAATACCCAACTGATGGAAGCGGCCCATATCGCCCCGCCGCAGGTCATCGCGCTTTCCGAGCGCCTATCGCGCGGCGTCTCCCCGACCTTTGCGGGAATTGCCGAGGTTTCACATCTCGTCGGGCATGTTATGGAGCTGGTGCGCCATGAATAACGTCATCGATTATGTTCCCGGTACCACGGTGCTGCATCGCCTGAACCCCGTTGTCAAGCTGGTGCTTGCCGCCGCCATCATCGCGGCAACACTTCTTGCCAACAGCTGGTTCGCACTCGTGGGGCTCCTCGTGCTCACCCTCGCCCTGGGAGCGTACGCGGGCACGCTCTCGCGCCTTAAGGGGTTGCTCGCCATGCTCATCCCCGTTGCACTCATCATGCTGATCCTGCAGGTCATATTTGTTCGAACGGGTGAGCCCGTGCTCGTTGTCGCCACCACCAATGGCCTTGCGACGGGAGGGCGCGCGTGCCTGCGCTTGATCGGCATCGCGCTTCCCCTCGTGCTCGTGCTCACGGTTACGCGCCTTACCGACCTGGCGAATGCCTGCGTGGAAGTTCTGCATCTCCCCTACCGCTACGCTTTCACGTTCACCACGGCTCTGCGATTCGTCCCCGTGTTCACGCAGGAGATGCAGGCGATTATGGAGGCACAGACCGCGCGCGGCGTCGAGTTTGACACGCGCAACCCCTTCAAGAAGCTCTCGCTCATGCTGCCCATCTGCATCCCGCTTTTGGTGACCTCGGTGGGTAAGACCGATGCAGCCGCCCTCGCGGCCGAGCAGCGCGGTTTTTACCTGCGCACACGCGAGAGCTCGTACAAGCGCTATCCCATTACCGCGCTCGACTTCGCTGCGCTGGCATTCTGCGCGATGCTCGTCGTTTTGGGCATTGTGATGTAAGGTAGGACTCGAACACGCCGAACTATCACGATGGGAACCCCATGTTAGCTATTACCGATGAGCGTATTTTGACCGGTTTCGAACGCGCACGTAACCGCGTGGTAACGCTGCGCGCCAATACGCTCAAAACGGATGCGGGCACCGTCGCCGCGGCACTGGACCATGCGGGTATCGCCTATGAACGCGTACCGTGGTATGCAGATGCCTTCGTCATTACCGAGGAACGCGAGCGCGCAATCTGGGAACTCGACATCTACAAAACAGGTTCGGTATATCTGCAGAGCCTCTCATCCATGCTGCCGCCGCTGATCTTGCAGCCGCAAGCAGGCAAGGACATCCTCGACATGTGTGCAGCGCCGGGTGGTAAAACTTCGCAGATCGCCGCCCTCACTCACAACGCCGCTCATCTCACGGCCTGCGAGATGAGCGCCCCACGTGCCGAAAAACTCGCCTATAACCTCGAAAAGCTCGGCGTCGCCAACGTCAACGTCATGCGCACGGACGCACGGCGTTTGGATGAGTTCTTCAGCTTTGACCAAATCCTGCTCGACGCACCCTGCACGGGTACCGGCACATTCCGCGCCGGTGACGAGAAGACAGAGCGGCGCATTACCCCGCAGCTGCTTGCCAAGGTAACCAAATCCCAAAAGGCGCTGCTCGACCGCGCGCTCACCGTGCTCAAACCCGGGGGAACGCTCGTGTACTCAACGTGTTCCGTGCTGTGCGAGGAAAATGAAGATCAGGTGCTTGCAGGGCTCAAGCGCCATTCTGACTGCGAGATCATCCCGCTGGCACTCAGCGAGGCAACCACGGCTTCTGAGGACGATGCGAGCGATGATGACTGCACCCCCAAACCCATCGTGCTTACGGGAGCCGATACGGGAACGTTCGCCATTCCCGACCTCCGCAACACCTTACCCGGAACGCTCACCGTGGCACCGACCGAATACTATGAGGGATTCTTTGTCGCGGCCATCCGCAAGAAGGAGCGTACGCGCGGCAAGCGCTAAGCGCCGTCATCGCAGACGCGAGCTTTAGGTTACAGACGGCTATAGCCGCCGGCCGATGAAGCACCAGTGGTCAAAGGAGCCAGCAGCTGAAACCCCCAGCGCGATTACTTTTTGAAGTGAGCGGGCGCGTCCTGCTTTTCCACACGGGCAACCTTTGCCTGTTTTTCGGCGCGCTTTTCCGCACGACGGTCCTTCATGGCCGTGATGCCCAGATAAATTAGGGCAGCAACGGCGATTGCGCCCACAATCAGCAGCACGGGTGCCAACACATCGAACATACCCATCGATCGCATGTCACTCCCCTTTCAAAACAACTCGTTTTCTTCTCGTCGGCAAAGCATAGCAGATTGAAGACCCCTCCCTCTCGCCATTGCACATCCCCCGCAAAACCCAAACTCATGGAGAGCGCATGTTCGCTCCGCATCATGCTTGAGCGCGCGCACGTTGGGTACAATTTCCCCATTCATTTCGTTCCAAGGATGGGTTATGAACAACGACACGATCATCTCGACCGCAGCCCAAGACTACCCCGACCCGCGTCCCGATGCGATTATGGCAGATACAACGCCTATGACGGACAAACCAACCACGACAACTGACATCGATGCGTCAATGGGCGCCACGTCGCAAGCAGAACCCGCGTCTAACCTCGAATCGACGCCCGTCGATAAAGGTGCAAACGCTTCCTCCCCTTCGATTGAACGCGACGCCTCGGCTGCTGAATTCGAGCCCGGCGACTCCTTAGACGATCCCATTGCGGTTGCAGCGGAGGTCCCTGGAAGCATCGAGGCCACTATCGATTTCTCCGAGGTTGAGCTTGCCGACGAGTTCGCCGAAGCACCCATGGCGGTCACGCCGGGCGGCCTGCTGCCCATGGAGCCTTCGCCCATCGAGGGCCGTTTGCGCAAGGCTCCGTTGCGCGTTCCCGAGGAACTTGAGGATTGCGGTGGCTTCACGCTCTTCGGACGCCGTATCAAATCGTTGCTCTATACCACTGACGTTGCTGTGATCCGCAACTCGAACGCCGACGCCATCTTTGCCGTCTATCCCTTCACCGCGCAACCCGCCATCACACAGGCGCTGCTCACGGCATCCGAAGCACCCGTGTTCGTAGGTGTGGGCGGCGGCACGACCACCGGTAAGCGTTCAGTACAACTCGCCGCCGTGTCGGAAATGCAGGGCGCTGCGGGCGTTGTTGTGAACTCCCCCGCCCCGCCCGAGCTCATCGAGCAAATTTGCGGCATCATCGACATCCCCGTCATCGCGACCGTCGTGCGTTGCGATGCCATAGCGCACGCCAAGGTGAAAGCGGGAGCCAAGATCTTGAACGTGGCGGCCGGCAAAGACACGCCCGCTGTTTTGCGCGAGCTGCGCGCGAGCTACCCCAACCTGCCGCTCATCGCCTCGGGCGGACGTTCGTCACTCTCCGTGCGCGAGACCGTGGCCGCCGGCGCCAACGCGGTGATTTGGACACCCCCTTCGGCTCAGCAGCTTCAGGCAGAGATGATGCGCCGTTACCGTGACGCCGAAACCACACCAGAAGTACCCATCCTCGACCCCGTTGCCGCGGCGGACATGAACCCGCTCGAAAGCGCACCCGCCGACGTCCCGCTTCCCGACGAGGCGATCGCCAAGGCCACCACGCGTCCGCGCCTCAGTCCATTGCGGGGCGGTTTGCACCAGCACTTCTTCAGAGGCAAACGCGAGTAGCGGCACTGCACGCCAAAAGACGCTCTGTGCATTCAAGGGCGTCATGCGCACCGACGGAATTGCGTACTCTGTTCAAGGAAAACAAAACGAGGGCCCGTTTGGACCCTCGTTTTTTGTTGCATGTAAAACTGCGAGAATCGGACATTTGTCCGTAAGCGGGACCTTAGCCCGCTCAACCCGCCGAACCTACTGCCTGCCGGCGTCCAGGAAACGACGGCGACTTAAAAAGTTATACCAAGTCACGAAGAACGTGGAAATGGGCTTCATCACCATCGTTCCCACATTGAGCATGCCCACGCCGATGAACATGTACAGGTCGTTGAGACCCAAGCCCACGGCGGCGAGCAGTGCGAAGATCGTGAACTCGCGACGGCGGCTCATATCGTCCTTGCGCTCGAACACGTACTTCATCGACAGGCCGTAGTTAAAGACGATCGAAGCGGCAAACGAGATGGTCGTCGCCAGAAGATAGTTCATATGCATAGAGTGAAGCAGATACGCGAGCAGCACGTACTCAACCGCAAGGGACGCAAATCCCACGAGGGCGAACTTGACGAATTGCTGGGTGCCCGGACGAGCCAGAACAGCGCGCATTGCTTCACCTCCAACCTTCGATGCAATACAGCCTGCGCATACGCACAAAACTGTTCAATAATACAATGCGCGCACCTAAAACATAAGGTCATGCACAGGAACTATACGAATGAGCCACATTAGGCGCTCTTCTTGCGGCTCTTAACGACCAAAACCGCTACAACGGCGACCACTGCGACGGCAACGCCACCCGCAATCAAGCCCGAGTTATCGGAAGTGGAATCCGCATCCGTCGCGTCCTCCCCATCCGTGCTGGCTGTTGCATCGACCTGAGGCTGCTCCCCAACCGTCGGCGCCTCGCCATTCGCGTAATACACGAGCTCGATGGCGTCGCCGTCCTGCAGCTCGTAACCACTCACGCCCACCGACGCCATCTCGCCATTCACCAAGAACGACCAATAGCTGTAAGGTTCGGTGTCGGTTCCCTCGAGCATCATGCCGTCCGGAGAGGTGATGGACTGAATGAAGATGCCGTACTCGGAATCCTGCGCGTCATACGTGCAACCAGCTTCGTCGAGCGCGGGCTTGAAAGCGTCCCACGCAGTGGCGCCTTCGGCAAACTCGCTGGTAACGGGACCAACCCAGGTGACCCCCATCGGCTGCGGATCGTCTGCGTTCTCGACACCAACG
>OLVZ01002840.1_pt1 | contig 12086 bp, 9 predicted proteins | sample 1673341 | NCBI WGS metagenome assembly OLVZ01 (sample SAMEA3178944, study PRJEB25190) | human gut metagenome | biome: human gut; feature: human-associated habitat; material: faeces | place: Austria | collected 2013 | reverse complement strand
GAAAGCACGGTATCTACCGCTTTACTGCTTTCTTCCCGTTGAATTCCTTAGTGTCCGATGAGCTTGTGCTGAATTTCATTTCTGCCATAATATTTGCCTTTCTTCTGTCGGGTTTATGTTACATTCACAGAATAACACAAGGTTATTAACTGCACTTAAACATCGAGTGCGGAATATTTATCGTTGATTTTCACCTTTGCTTCCGGTGCGACAATATTTTCTTCTGTCGGGAGCTTCTTCTCACGCATCTGTCTGAATGCCTGCGTCAGCATCAGCTTGATACGGTTGACCTGATTTACCTCCGATGCGCCGGGGTCATAGTCAACGGCTATGATATTAGACTCGGGGTTCTGTCTGCGCAGTTCTCCGATTATGCCCTTGCCTGTAACGTGGTTGGGCAGGCAGGCAAACGGCTGCATACAGATTATATTGTTTACTCCGCTGTGGATAAGTTCTATCATCTCGGCTGACAGGAACCAGCCCTCGCCTGCTATGTTACCTGTCGATACAACGCCCCTGACAAGCTTTCTCATATCGCTTATCTTCATAAACGAGCCGAACTTAGTGCCTTCTATTGCTCCCTTATATGACTTCTGCATAAATTCGATCAGCTTTATAGCCATATTGCTCAGCTTATATCTTGCACCGGAAACGGTAAGCAGCTCGTGGCGTGAATTTGCGTGGTCGCAGATAAAGTAAATGAATCCCATAAGGTCAGGTACTACAGCCTCTGCGCCCTCAGCCTCGACAAGCTCTACAACGTTGTTGTTTGCGGCAGGGTGGTATTTTACAAGTATCTCACCGACAATTCCGACACGGGGCTTTTCAATATCAAGCGTAGGGATAGAATCAAAGTCGGCAACGATAGCCTTTACATTCTTATTGAACCGTGCGAGCGACAGGCTCTTTATCTCGCCCTTCAGCTTTTCGTTCCACTTCTCGTACATCTTGTTCGTTGCGCCCTTTTCAGCCTCATAAGGACGTACACGGTATACGCAACGGCTGAGCAGATCTCCGTAAATTACCGATATGAACGCACGGTATATCAGCGGAAGCGTCAGAGTGAAGCCGGGATTCTTCTCCATTCCGACAACGTTCAGCGAAATCAGCGGAACATTGTCAAGTCCTGCGTCCTTCAGTGCCTTTTTGAGCATACCGACATAGTTTGTGGCACGGCAGGCACCGCCCGTCTGGGTGATAAGCACCGCTACCTTGTCCTTGTCATACTTGCCGTGATTGAGCGCATAGAGAAGCTGACCTATAGTAATAATAGCAGGGTAGCAGGCATCGTTGTTGACGTACTTTAATCCCTCGTCCACTACTTCCTTTGAATAGTTCTTCTGTATCTCAACATTATATCCTGAGTAGCGGAATGCCTGTTCAAGCAGTTCAAAATGATACGGCGACATCTGAGGTGCTATAATCGTATAGTCCTTCTTCATTTCCTTTGTGAACAGAGGCTGACGGATATAACCCTTGTACTTCGGTACGGGCTTTATGCCGTTTCTTTCACGCTCCTCCATTACAGAAATAAGCGAACGCAGTCTTATTCTTGCCGCACCGAGATTATTTACCTCGTCTATCTTCAGTACGGTGTACATTCTGCCGTAGCCCTGCAGTATCTCCTGTACCTCGTCTGTTGTGATAGCGTCAAGTCCGCAGCCGAATGAGTTGAGCTGTACAAGCTCAAGCTCCGGTGTCTGACCTACAAGCGTAGCCGCCGCATAAAGTCTTGTGTGGTACATCCACTGGTCTACTACACGGATAGGACGTACTACCGTGCCTAAATGCGCAACACTGTCTTCTGTAAGCACAGCAAAGCCGTAGCCGTTTATCATTTCTGGGATACCGTGATTTATTTCGGGGTCAACGTGATAAGGTCTGCCTGCAAGAACGATGCCCTTCTTGCCCTTTTCCTTGAGCATCTTAAGCACTTCTTCGCCCTTTGAGCGTATATCGTCCTTGAAGCGTCTGTCCTCCTCATAGGCGGCTTTGAGCGCAACGCCTATTTCCGCACCGCCTATACCGAGCGGCATAAACTCCTCGATAAGACGTTCAATCATTCTGTCCTCGTCATATATAGGCAAAAACGGGTTCATAAACGTTATATCATCTGCACGAAGCTCGGGTACTGAGTTCTTTATAACCTCGCTGTATGTTGCGACAACGGGGCAGTTATAATGGTTATCTCCTCCGCCGCCGTTATCCATTTCATAGGGAAGCGCAGGGTAGAATATAAACTTCACGCCCTCGTCAAGAAGCGACATTATATGTCCGTGTGACAGCTTTGCAGGATAACATACCGACTCTGATGGCATCGTTTCGATACCTCTGTCATATATCTCACGGCTTGATTTAGGCGACAGCTTTACGCTGTAGCCGAGCTTTGTGAACAGCGTGAACCAGAACGGATAGTTCTCGTAAAGTCCGAGCACACGGGGAATTCCGACTACACCTCTCGGTGCTGTTTCGGGGTCGAGCGGCTCATAGTCGAACAATCTCTTGTATTTATAGTCGAACAGGTTGGGTAAAAGCTCCTTGCTCTTGCTTCCGAGACCTGCGCCACGCTCACAGCGGTTGTTCGTTATGTATCTTGTTCCGTCTGCAAACTTACTGATAGTAAGCAGGCAGTTATTTGAACATCTGCCGCAGCGTGCGGTTGTTTTCTGAATAGTGAAGTTTTCAAGTTTTTCAAGCGGAGCTAACGTACTGCCCTTGCCGTCGTCACGGGACAGAGCGACAAGCGCACTTCCGTATGCACCCATAAGACCTGCCTTATCCGGACGTACTACCTCACGTCCGCAGGTAAGCTCAAAGGCACGAAGTACCGAGTTATTAAGGAACGTACCGCCCTGTACTATTATCTTTTCGCCCACCCATCTGCTTCGGATCACGGATCTTGATAACCTTGAACAGAGCGTTCTTAACTACAGAATAGGAAAGTCCTGCGGATATATCCGCAACGCTTGCGCCCTCCTTCTGAGCCTGCTTTACACGGCTGTTCATAAATACTGTACAGCGTGAACCGAGGTCAACTGGGCTTTTTGCTGAAAGGCCTATCTGGGCAAATTCTTCGGGCTGCATACCGAGCGCATTTGCAAAGTTCTGGATAAACGAGCCGCAACCGGATGAGCAGGCCTCATTAAGAAGTATGCTCTCTATTTCTCCGTCCTTTACACGCATACACTTCATATCCTGACCGCCTATGTCGAGGATAAACTCAACGCCGGGCAGAATCTTCTCAGCTGCCTTGTAATGCGCCATTGTTTCGATCTCGCCGAAATCAACGCCGAGCGCCGCCTTTATAAGATGCTCGCCGTAGCCTGTAGCGGTTGATTTTGCTATATATGCCTTTTCGGGCATTTTCGAATATACGTCTTTTACTATCTCAATCACGGATTTGAGCGGATCGCCCATATTGTTTCCGTAGTGAGAATAGAGAATATCGCCGTCTTTATTTATAAGAGTAGCTTTTGTTGTGGTAGAGCCTGCATCTATACCAAGATAGCAGGGACCTTCGGCTTCAGACAGCTCTTTTACGGGGATAACCGCCTTTGCGTGTCTGTCGCAGAATTCTTTAAGTTCCTGCTCGTCTTTGAACAGGGGTGCAAGTCTTTCTACCTCGTGTACCTCGACATCAGCAAGCGCCTTAAGATCGTCCCTCAACTTGTCCACAGAAAGCTCCTCACGGTTTTCCGCAAGAGATGCGCCCATAGCGACAAACAGATTTGCGTCGGGCGGGAAAACTATATGTTCATCGTCAAGCTGTAACGTTTCGATGAAACGCTTTCTGAGCTCCGAAAGATAGTGAAGCGGTCCGCCGAGGAACGCAACGTGTCCTCTTATCGGCTTGCCGCAGGCAAGTCCGCTTATCGTCTGGTTTACAACCGACTGGAATATTGATGCGGCAACATCACTCTTTTTAGCGCCGTCATTAAGCAACGGCTGTATATCCGACTTTGCGAAAACACCGCAGCGTGACGCAATGGGGTATATAGTTGTGTAGTCCTTTGCAAGCTCGTTTATGCCTGTTATATCGGTATTCAGAAGTGAAGCCATCTGGTCGATGAACGCACCTGTACCGCCTGCGCACGAGCCGTTCATACGCTGTTCGATACCGCCTGTGAGATATGTAATCTTTGCGTCCTCGCCGCCAAGCTCTATAGCTACGTCTGTCTGAGGAATGAATGTCTGTATTGCCGTTGTTCCTGCGGAAACCTCCTGTACAAAGGGTATTCCGAGCCAGTGCGATACCGAGATACCGCCCGAGCCTGTTACCGCAACAGTCACATTCTTCTCGTCTATGGTTTCAAGGCATCCGCCGAGAACCTCTGCAATTGTCTTTTTTATATCCGAATAATGCCTCTGATAATTCTTGTATACGGCATTATTTTCATCGTCCAGCACCGCAATTTTAACGGTAGTTGAACCTACGTCAAGTCCTATATGCAACATCTGTTCTTTTCCTTCCGGGAATTTATATGGCTATATGCCGATTCTGGCTGTAATTGTGCCACGTTCCGATTAACGTAATATTAACTTTTCGGGAACGTCACACATTCAAAATTATACACTATTTACGCAGGAATTTCAAGACGTATCGCAGAAATTATATTAAATAAGTGTAGTTCTGCCCGCATTTTCTGAATTTTGAGTAAAATTACCGTAAAACGCTCTTATTATTTGGATAGTTTTAAGTGCCGTTATTTCTTGACTTTTGAGGTTATAGCGGATATAATGATATTGTGTATATCTGTGTCGATATAAAGACACGCCGATTACAGAAAGAAAGGAAACTTAACGCAAATGGCAAAGATGAATCCGGGCTTTTTAAATCTCAAGAAAAGCTATCTTTTTATCGAAATAGGCAAGAGAGTAAGAGAGTACATTGCCGCTCACCCCGATAATAAAATTATAAAGATGGGTATAGGCGACGTTACACAGCCTTTGGCTCCCGTTGTAGTTGCGGCTATGAAGAAGGCCGCTGACGAAATGGGCGTAAAGGAAACATTCAGAGGTTACGAGGACAGCGGTAAGGGCTACGAGTTCCTTCGTGAAGCGGTTGCAGGCTACTACAAGAGCTTCGGCGTAACCGTTTCTCCCGAAGAAGTGCTGATAAGCGACGGTGCAAAGAGCGACTGTGGCAACATAGGCGACATCTTCAGCGAAAACGAGGACGTTGTCGTAACAGACCCCGCATATCCTGTATATGTTGACTCAAACGTAATGGGCGGAAGAACAGTTCACTATGTAAACTCTACGGAAGACAACGGATTTGCCGCTATGCCCGACGAATCCATGAAACCCGGTCTTATCTATCTTTGCTCACCCAACAACCCCACAGGTTCTGTTTATACAAAAGAACAGCTTAAGGTATGGGTAGACTATGCTATAAAGAATAAATCCGTAATTATCTTTGATGCGGCTTATGAAGCGTTTATCTCCGACGAAACACTTCCCCGCTCGATTTTCCAGATAGAAGGAGCAAGAAAGTGCGCTATAGAGATATGCTCGCTTTCCAAGACAGCAGGCTTTACCGGTACAAGATGCGGTTATACCGTTATCCCCGAGGAGCTTATGCTTGAAACTCCCACAGGCGAAGAAATCAGCTTTATGCAGTTATGGTGCAGAAGACAGGGTAGCAAGTTCAACGGCGTTTCCTATCCCGTTCAGCGTGCCGCAGAGGCTGTATTCACAGAAGAAGGCTACAAGCAGACAAGAGCTACAATAGCTTACTATATGCAAAACGCAAAGGTTATGAGCGAAACGTTTGACGAGCTTGGAATCAAATATACAGGCGGCAAGAACAGCCCGTACATCTGGTTCAAATGCCCCGACGGAATGGACAGCTGGACATTCTTCGACAAGCTACTGACCGAAGCCGAGGTTGTCGGCACTCCCGGCGCAGGCTTCGGCAAGAACGGCGACGGCTGGTTCAGACTTACTGCATTCGGCACTCACGAAAACACGGTTGAAGCTATGCAGAGAGTAAAGAAGCTCCTTTCAAAGTAAGAAGCGATATGGTCAGAATATCGGACTGCTCATCAAAACCGGTAAGGATACTGTCATATACGCTCATCGTCACAGGTGCGGCGGTACTGGCAATGTTCATAATACCGCTTTTCAGCGGAACGCTTAACACAGGCTCTTATTTCGGGTTTGTAATAGGCAACATAACGGTGCTTCTCGGCATATTCACCCCGAAGCTGTTCAGCAACGCAAAAAAAGCGGTGAGATATATCTTCCGTGCCGTGCTTATCATATACGGCGTACTTGCGGTATATGCGATAACGCTCTCGGCTTTTATGATTGCAAATATGAACGACGCACCCGAAAAGGACGGCTCACGCACGGTAATAGTGCTTGGCTGTCAGGTAAGACGTGACGGTCCGAGTCTTATGCTCAGACGCCGCCTTGACGCAGCCTGCAGCTATCTGTCGGCGGATACGAAAGCCGACTGCATCGTTTCGGGCGGTAAGGGCGATAACGAGCATATCAGCGAGGCTGAGGCGATGTATGAGGCGCTCGTGAATGACGGCATATCGAAAAACCGTATCTCAAAAGAGGACAAGTCTTCAAGCACCTACGAAAACCTGCTGTTTTCAAAACAGATTCTTGAAGACAGTGGGAAGCCGCTCAGAATAGCTATCGTGACCGACGGCTTTCATCAGTGGCGGGCGAGATTGCAAGCCGAAAGTCTTGGCTATGACGTTAAATGCGTCAGCGCCGCTACACCGTGGTATCTTGTTCCTGTTTACTGGGTACGGGAATGGTTTGCACTGAGCTATCTGTTCGTGTTCGGCGTTTAAAACGGGTAAATATTATTATGATATAAATTCAGAGGTCAGGAAGGAAAAGAAATATGGAAAAAAATATTTCAAAAGCTAAGGTTCTTGTATGCGATGACTCAATGATGGTCAGAAACAAGATGAAAAAACTTCTTACCGCATACGGCTTCACTCAGATTTTCGAGGCAAGCGACGGTGCGCAGGCAGTTGAAAAGTTTGCAGACATCGTACCCGATGTTACTTTTATGGACATTGTAATGCCTGAGCTTTCGGGAGTTGAGGCACTCAAGCTGATCAAGACAAATTCGCCCGACGCCGTTGTTATTATGGCTACATCGGTCGGCACCGTAGGCAATCTCTCCGAGGCTATCAAGCTCGGCGCTAACGACTTTTTACAGAAACCCGTTGACGAAGAACAGCTTTACAAGCTCCTCGACAACTATTTCAACAAGGAGGCTTAAGCGATGTTCACACAGTTTTTCGGCAGCTATCTGTTAAACAGGAAAATCGTTTCACCCGCAAATCTCCGTGTTGCTCTCGAAAAGAAGGACACAACAAGAGTAAAGCTGGGCGTGCTTGCCATCAACGCAGGCTATATGACGGCAAAGCAGGTTGACGCCGTACATAAGAAGCAGGCAACAGTAGACAAGAGAATTGGCGATATTGCCGTTGATATGGGCTATCTTACCGAAGCGCAGGTCGAAGAACTTCTTTCAAGCCAGAAGACCGGATGCCTTTTACTCGGACAGGCACTCGTTGATATGGGCTGTCTTACAAACGAGGAATTCGAAACCGTTCTCAACGACTACAAAAAAGAAAACGGACTTACCGACAAGGACTTCAGCAACGAAAACAACGAAAAGACGGAAAACGTTATTTCTTCTTTCTTCGCTATTGAGGGAGAATACAAGGATTATTGCTCTGAATATGTAAATGTTCTGTTCAAGAATCTTATCCGTTTTGTAGGCGATGATTTCACCCCCTTACAGTCAGCCGTTACAGACAGCAACGATACGTCGATCATACAGGAGCTTTGCGGCGATTTCAACGCAGTATCGGCTATAACAGCCGACAACAAGGCGGCCGCAGTATTTGCAAGCCGTTTTGCAGAGGAAGAAATAACCGATATGGACTATGCAAATGACGCTATCAGCGAATTCTTAAACCTCAGCAACGGTCTTTATAACGTCAATATTTCCGAAACTACAGGCAAGGAAATAGGACTTAATCCGCCGGAAACGGCCACATCATCGGCTGTAAGCGGTATAAAATCGAAGTTCACGCTTACAATACCCGTAGAATATACGTTCGGCACAGTTGTATTCACGCTTGCCGTAATATAAAATTTGATATAAAGCGGACCCCCGTATAAGACGAAAACCTTATTCACGGGGATAAGTCTGTGTGTTTTAAGTAAAGAAGCTGTAATCCGGCTGTAATATCGCTGTTACAAAGATGTAACGGCAAAGTAAGACGGATACGGCATAAGAACAAAAGAAAACGCTTGCCGCATATCCGACGGCAAAGCAAAAAAATCAAAAGAAGACAAGTCTGGAAAGGAAAACTATGGATATTTTCGGCATTCTGACTATGGTCGGAGGACTTGCGCTGTTCCTGTTCGGTATGAACGCAATGGGACAGGGCCTTGAAAAGCTGTCGGGAAGCCGCCTTGAGCGAATTCTCGAAAAAATGACCTCCAACCCTTTCAAAGCCATCATGCTCGGAGCTTTAGTCACAGCAGTAATCCAGTCATCATCGGCAACCACAGTAATGGTAGTCGGTTTTGTAAACTCCGGAATTATGAAACTGTCCCAGGCAGTCGGAATTATCATGGGTGCCAATGTCGGTACCACAATTACATCATGGATCTTAAGTCTGACAGGAATACAGGGCGAAAGCATTTTCATGCAGCTGCTCAAGCCCACATCTTTCACGCCTATACTGGCGATAATCGGCATTTTCTTTATAATGATGTCAAAATCCAGCAAGAAAAAGGATATAGGTACTATCCTTATGGGTTTTGCGATACTTATGTTCGGTATGGAAACGATGAGTTCCGCCGTTGCGCCGCTGGCTGACAACGAACAGTTCAAGAGCATTCTCACTATGTTCTCAAATCCCGTGCTTGGCGTTATTGCAGGCGCTGTGCTTACAGCCGTTATTCAGAGTTCGTCTGCGTCTGTCGGCATCCTGCAGGCTATGTGCGCTACGGGAGCGGTTACTTACAGCACTGCCCTGCCGATAATAATGGGACAGAATATAGGCACCTGCGTTACCGCACTGCTTTCTGCAATCGGTGCAAACAAGAATGCAAAGCGTGCCGCACTTGTTCACCTTTACTTCAACCTCATCGGCACTATAGTATTTATGGTACTGTTCTATGTCATAAACGCTATATTCCCCTTCGAGTTCTTTGAACAGTCTGCAAACCAGGCAGGCATAGCGATAATGCACAGCGTATTCAATATCTTAGCAACGATAGTCTGGTTACCGTTCATGAAGCTGCTCGAAAAACTCGCATATATCTCAGTGCGTGACAAGAAGGACGATAGCGCTCCGAAAGACGAGTTCCAGATACTTGACCCCCGTTTCCTTGCAACTCCCTCAGTTGCTCTGGAGCAGTGCAAGTCAATAGCTGTCAGAATGGCAGACTGTGCAAGAGATACATTGAAGCTCTCAATGGGGCTTATGTCCAAATATAACGATCGCGATGTCGAAATAGTAAACGAGAACGAGGAAAAAGTCGATGTCTATGAGGACAAGCTCGGCAGTTACCTGTTACAGCTGGGTTCCAAGAACCTTACCCCCGGCGACAGCCAGACGGTAAATATGCTACTGCACTGCATCAGCGACTTTGAGCGTATATCTGACCACGCGCAAAGGAAATGCATACGAAGGGTCTTTCGTTCTCGAAGAAGGCTATTGAGGAAATACACATTTTCAACGGTGCTTTAAACGAAATACTCGATACCGCCATTACGGCGTTCGAGCATGGAGATATTGAGCAGGCAAAATCGGTCGAACCTCTTGAAGAAGTAATCGACAATCTGCGTACCGAGATTAGAAACAGACACGTCAAGCGTCTGCGTAAAGGCAAATGCACCATTGAAATGGGCTTTGTACTGACTGACCTTATCACGAATTACGAAAGAGTGGCAGACCACTGCTCCAACATCGCCGTCTGTATGATACAGATACACGACAACAGCTTTGATACACATAGCTATATAAGCGACCTCAAGGCTACAAACAACGAGGAGTTCCGCAGAAAGTTCACTGTTTTCAGTGAGAAGTATATGCTCCCCGACGCAAAGAAAACAGATTAATGCTTACCGCCGTGATTTTTTCACGGCGGTTTTTCATATTTATACCTGCTGTTTTCGATTGACAAAAGGGCAGTATTTGTGTTATATTAAACTCAGTATAAGAAAAACTGTTTTCAGAAAGGTTAAACTATGGAAAGACGAGATAAGATAAATTACTACCTTGACATAGCCGAAACGGTATGCGAGCGGGGAACCTGCCTGCGCAGGAATTTCGGTGCAATAATTGTACATAACGATGAGATAATCGCAACAGGCTACAACGGTGCGCCGAGAGGCCTTAAAAACTGTTCCGACCTCGGAATATGCACCCGTGAAAAGCTGAATGTTCCGAAAGGTCAGCGTTACGAGCTTTGCCGCTCGGTTCACGCAGAGGCAAACTGCATAATCAGTGCTTCAAGGACAGATATGATAGGTTCTTCGCTTTTCCTTGCCTGTCACGATATGACTTCAGGCGGCACGCTCTGCGGAGAGGTTGAGCCTTGCTCAATGTGTAAGCGTCTTATAATAAACGCAGGTATCAAGGATGTATTTATCCGCACCTCAGCAAACGAATACAAGGTCATCAATGTTGAAAGCTGGATAGAGAATGACCCCAGCCTTGACGGCTCGGGATATTAAGAGGTGATTTTACGCTCACAAAAAAGACAAAGAAAAGAATAGCTGTAGGCTGTGCCGCAGGAGTTGCGGGAGCGGCTCTTGCCGCTTTAGGACTTGTCGCCTGTGATATGCGGCTGCAGACAACGACCTATGAGATAAAAAGCGGGAAAGTATCATCGCCTGTACGCATTGCATTTGTTTCGGATCTGCACAACAGCCTTTTCGGGAAAAATCAGTCGGAACTTAAAAATGCGATAGACGGTGCAAAACCCGATATAGTCGTATTCGGCGGAGATCTTGCGGATAAAACGCAGGACGACCTGCCCGAAAACTCATACATTCTTGTGAAATATCTCGTAAAGCGTTATCCGTGCTTCTACACTATCGGAAACCACGAAAATGCAAGGGGCGACAGCACAAGGATAAAACAGCAGATGTCGGACTTCGGAGTTACCGTGCTTGAAGGAAACGGTACGGTCATTAATATCAACGGAAACGAAACCGAAATCTGCGGAATATACGATGCTCACACCTATGACGAGGTAAACGGCGAGCTTGTAAACCAGCTTGATGCCGTGACTTCGGAAAAAGACAGCAAGCGTACAAGAATACTTATCGCTCACTTTCCCGAACAGATAGACGAATATTTAAAGGGCAACTTCGATATAGTTCTGTCGGGTCACGCTCACGGCGGTCAGTGGAGAATACCCGGACTTATTGACGGCGTTTTTGCGCCCGGTCAGGGAGTATTCCCAAAATATACGGCAGGCGTTTATATGCACGGCGACACTGCTCATATTGTCAGCAGAGGGCTTTGGAAGCCGTCGACATTGATAGCGATACCGAGGATATTCAACCGACCGGAGCTTGTGTTTGTTGATATTAAAAAATAGCATAAAAAAACGGATACTCTTTTGGGAGTGTCCGTTTTTATGTCAATAGAGTATCTTGGCGCTTTTATCAATCTCCGCCCTCGGCGGTGCCGTTATAAATCTTCACCAGCTTTTCGCCGATCTTCTTTATATCCATATTTTCAACAGCCTTGCGTCCGTTCTCACGCAGTGACGGGAGCTTGCCCTCATAAATCTCCTTTATCATACGCTCGAATTCGTCCTTATCCTTTGCCTTGTAGCAATCTGTACCGCCGTTTAACCAGTCAAATACCGGTATGTCACGGACGATAACATTTGCCTTTGCCGCAAGCGCCTCAAGAAGCACTATGCCCTCTGTTTCCTCTAAGGTAGGGAATATATACACGTCACAGCCGACATAAGCCTGCTTCAGCTCATCAGGCTGTACATAGCCTGCAAATGTGAGGTTAGGCAGCTTTGTCTTTACAGCCTTTCTTATCTTATGCGGCACGCTGTAAAGCGGA
>OLVZ01002835.1_pt1 | contig 12103 bp, 13 predicted proteins | sample 1673341 | NCBI WGS metagenome assembly OLVZ01 (sample SAMEA3178944, study PRJEB25190) | human gut metagenome | biome: human gut; feature: human-associated habitat; material: faeces | place: Austria | collected 2013 | reverse complement strand
CTTTCGGGGTCTGGGACGCTTTCTTTGGCCAAGACCAAAGAAAGCGCCCCAGGAGCAGCGTGGGGGGGCGTTACCCCCCAAAAAAATAAACCCATCGAGGAGGTTGACTACCATGTTCAAAACCAAATCCAAATACGACGAGCGTCAGATCGCCGTGCAGGGGAAGGCCTTCAAGTGGGGGTACTTCACGCTCATGGCGGCGCTGATGGTCTATGGCGTCAGCGCGGCGGTGTGGGACTGGGTGCTGCCGGTCGTGGGCTGCATACTGTGCATCTGCCTGTCGCTGGCGGTGTACGTGTGCATCTGCATCTTCGGCGACGCGTACTGGTGGGCGGACTCCTCGCGCACGGGTCAGTATGCCACCTTCGGCATACTGGGGGCGATGAACATAGGTCTCGGCATCTTCGCGATATCCGACGGGTACATGGTCGAGGACGGAGTGCTCCAGGAGGCGGGCGCGAACCTGGCGCTGGGCGCCGTGTTCATCATAGTGTTTGCCGCCGCCTTTATGCGCCGCAGGCAGGTCAGGCGGGAGGATGACGGCGAGTGAAAAACCTGCGCATGAAGTCCGCCCGCGCGGCGCTGGACATGTCCCAGCAGCAGCTGGCCGACGCCGTCGGCGTGACCCGCCAGACCATAAACGCCATAGAGCGCGGCGACTACAATCCCACGATAAGGCTCTGCCTGGCCATCTGCCGCGTGCTTGGCAGAACCCTGGACGAGCTGTTCTGGGAGGACGAATGAGCTCCGGGCGTCCATTTGGACGCCCGGAGCTCATTCGCTTTGCGCTGCGCGCTATTTTTCAGAGAGCTCGTCCGTGATGCGCAGGATCTCCGGCGCTATCTTCTCGCGCTCCTTTTGGGTTATGTGCGTGTAGACGGGGTACGCCGCGCCCACAAGGGCGATCCCGGCCAGGCCGATGACTATGCCGGGGATAAATAGGTCGCCCATCCAGACCATGGCGCAGCACATGCCGACGCCCATGACCAGGCAGCCTATCACGCCGAGGATAAGCGACACGACGGTGCCCTTCCTGGATGCCTTTTTGTCCAGGCGTCGGAGCGCGTCGAGCTTGTTTTCCTCGCGCGGGAGATACTTTTCGCGTATCTTTGCTATCTCGCGCTGCTGTTTTGCGGAGTAGGTGTAATTGAAGGTCTCCTTTTTGACGTCCATTCTGACCGTCCTTTCTGTGCTGGTTGGCGTGCGCGGAGATGAGCACTGCCCGGCTGAGTTTATGCGTTCAAATCCAAACTGCCTGACGCCCTCAGCTCTTTGACGGAGCGCGCTATCATATAGCAGCCCAGGCCGGTGACCGTCAGGCACACGGCGACGCCTGAGCCGAGTATCATGCCCGTGCGAAAGCCCGCCTCGCTCTCGGAGCCGAACTCGGTCAGCATCGCCACCTCCAGCGAGAGCATGGATACAAGCGCCGAAGCGAGACTCACGGCGCGGGACGCGCTCATTGCAGGGCTTTTGTATCTGCGGTACCTGACGAGGTTCACTATGCCCATGATCGTGGTGTAAAAAGCATACATGGCCATGATGAAGATGAGGTGTCCGGCGTAGGTGAATCCGCCGCTGTCGTGCAACACGAGCACTATCACGCCGGCCAGGGCGGCGGTCATCGCCACGAGTATGGCGCCGCAGGCGCGGTAACGCAGCCACTCGCCGCGCATATCCGTGCCGAAGCCGTGCCGGTGGACGTAGCGCACCAGCAGGAAACGCAGTACGGCGAGAAAGATGTAGTAGACGGCGAGAGTGCCGAACCACACGGACATGTAGATGACGCCGAAGGCCGCGTTGAGCGCCGAGTACAGAACGTTGACTGCCAGCGAGGCGTGCAGCGAGACGCCGACGCGAAAGGAGACGTCGCTCATGTAGCGGCTGACAAGCGGTATCTGCTCCGCGCGCTGCCTGCCGCGCCGGAATATGGGGAAGGCGTTGGCGCAGAGGATGACCAGAGCGTAGGCCGAGAAGACGTAGGCGATGTAGGCAACGGGGCTGTCCTCCCCGGCGTACATGAAGGCGTAAATAAGCAGCGCCGCGGCGGCGGGGACGCATATCAGCACCACGGCCGCGCCCGGAAAGAGCAGCTTATTTAGAATCCTTTTCAGCTTTCCCATTCGCACTCCTCCTGAGACGCACGGTGAACTCGCTGCCGACCCCGGCCTCGCTGCTGACGGCTATGTCGCCGCCGACGATGTCTATGACGCGCCTGACCAGGGCGAGACCCAGGCCGTTGCCCTGTGTGGCGTGCGAGGTGTCGCCCTGGTAGAACTTTTCAAAGATGTGTTTGCCCACCTCCGGGGAGATGCCGCAGCCCGTGTCGGCTACGGTGACGACGGCGTCGCCGCCGTCCTGGCGCAGGGAGACAGAGACGCGCCCGTGCGGCTGCGTGAACTTGACGGCGTTTGAAAAGAGGTTGTTCCAGACCAAAGACAGCAGCTCGGCGTCAGTGTCCACCATGACGCCGTCGGCGATGTCCGTCTCTATGTCCAGCTCCTTTTCCTCCCATGCGCCCTCAAAGTCCAGGAGGCACTCGCAAAGCTGCTCGCCCAGGTCATAGGTCTCGGCGGCGGGGTATATCTGCTGGTTTTCCAGCTTGTTCAGCTTCAGGATGTTGGTGATGAGGTTGGCGAGCCGCCTGGCGGCGTCGGTAACGGCCTTGGCGTACTCGACGCGCTGCCCGTCGCTCAGCCCGGGCTGCTGGAGCATGGTGCCGTAGTTCTGCATCACGGCCAGCGGCGTCTTGAGCTCGTGCGAGACGTTGGCGATGAAATCCGTGCGCAGGGTCTCCATCCCGGAGAGCTCCTGCGCCATCTTGTTGAAGCAGTCGGCGATGACGTCGAAGCCGTCCGCCGTGTCGATGCTGCGTATTTCCGGGACGCGGGCGGAGAAATCACCCTGCATTATCCGCTCGGCGGCTCTGGATATCATGCGCACGGGGCGGCCGACCATGAACTTGCGCCTCACGCCGTCCAGCACCGTCGCCGCCGCGCTCAGCAGCAGTATGTTCAGCGCCGTGACCTGCGCCGCGCTCTCGACGTACTCACGCGACAGCTCAATGCCGGAGGTTCGGGCGAAGGTGTTGAGAAAGAGCAGCATGCTGCACGTGATGGCAAAAGCTATGGTGACGAAAAAAATGACGTATCTGCGCAGAGAAAAGAGCCATCCGGTCCGTCTGCGCCGCTTTGCGTCCTGGTTCATTTGAGCACCGCCTTGTAGCCCAGACCGTGGACGGTGACGATCTCAAAGTCCCCGCAGTCTGCAAACTTGCTGCGCAGCTTGGTCATGTAGACGTCCACCGTGCGAGGGCCGGAGGAGCTGTCTCCGTCCCAGAACTCGTCCATGAGCTGGCTGCGGGTGAAGGTCTTGCGCGGATAGCTGAGCAGCTTGTAGATAAGGTTGAACTCCCGCACCGTCAGCGGAACCTCCACGCCGTTGACGTAGGCCGTGCGTTCGTCCGCGTCCAGCACCAGCGAGCCGACCTCCAGCCGGCGGCTGTGCGCTATCTTGGCGCGGCGGAGCAGCGCCTCCACGCGCAGAAGCAGCTCGTCCAGGTCGGCGGGCTTGACCATGTAGTCGTCCACCCCCGCGCGAAAACCGCGCTGTTTGCTTGCAAAGTCATCCCGCGCGGTCAAGAAAAGTATCGGTATATCTGTATTGAGCTCGCGCACTGTCCTGGCGAATTCAAAACCGTCTATCTCCGGCATCATGATGTCGGAGATTATGAGGTCTACCAGAGTGCCCCCGTACATGACGTCATAGGCCTCGTTCGCGCTCAGACAGCCCACGGCCTCGTAGCCGTTCTGATTCAAATAGGAGCAGACTGTCTTATTCAGCTCCCTGTCATCCTCAACCACGAGCAGCTTGAACATAGCCGCACGCTCCTTTCCCTTGTGTGAGGATATTAAAACATACAAATGTTAAAGAAGTGTTTTCGTTTGCGCGGCTTTGCGATTTTTCTGCGCTCCGCCCCGGGCGCGGCGGCTGCGAGCGCCCGGGTTTCCGCGCCGGAGCCGGTCCGCAGCTTTACCCGCGGCGGGGCGCGGACTTATTTTTCTCCGGACAGGCGCTTTTTGGCCTCCTCGACGGTCTCGCCGTCCCGCGCGAACAGCTTTTCGACGAACTTGTCGCTGACCTTGTTGAAGGTGCCGACCACTCCGGTCTCCATCTTCTTGTACCCGCCGACGACGCCGGACTCTATCTTCTTGTAGCCGTCCACCACGCCGGACTCGATCTTTTTGTAGCCATCGGTGACGGTTCCGGCTATTTTCTCGTTTTTCTCTGCAAAGCTCATTTGCGGCTCCTCCTGAACGAACGCTTATTTCAGACCCTTGACTGCCGGGATGAGGCAGAGCAGGGCGATGATGCCGACGATACCGACCACGATGCCGGCGATCATCATGTCCCAGACCATGGTCATGCACATGCCCACGCCGAGGATGATCGCTCCGGCCACGCCCGGCAGCGTGATGGCGATCGCGCGGCCGTTGAACACGATGGCGCGCTTGCCGGACATCTTCCTGCGCACGAGAACCATGACGAGCAGTATGACCGCGCCGGCCGCGCCCACGACTATGCCCGGCATAAACGCGTCCCACTCGGGAATCAGCGCCATGCACATGCCCAGCGCAAAGAGAATGCCTCCGACGGTGCTCAGTATGAGCGTAACAAAGTCCTTTTTCTGCATTTTCAAAACCTCCGTTTCAGCGTTGAACGCTTTTCAACTTACGGGCAGATACTACCCCTCCAATGTTTTAAAAATGCTGCCGCAGTGTTTTCAAAGTGTTAAAAGTGCGGGGGGAGAAAAATGCCCCGCCCCGGTTCCCCGGGGCGGGGGGTTGTGCTTATGCCGCGTTTAGCATGGCGGTGATGGTTACGCCGTAGCCGCGGCAGGGGTCGGAGACAAGGACGTGGGTCACGGCGCCCACGAGCTTGCCGTTTTGGATTATCGGGCTGCCGGACACGGTTGTGTCAAGTAAGGGACAAAAATTATTTTGCTGATTTAGAGCAAAGGCGTCATATAAAGAGGCAGATATACAATTTCGTCTTGCTCCTTATAGTCGCCGGTGTGAAGCACATAAGGTATATATGTCTGCTCTTTAAACTTCGAAATAAACTTCTTGAGGGACGATAAAGTATAGTTATTTGTAGATTTCACTTCAATCGGAGAGATGTTGTGGCGGTTGCTTATCTTGCTCTTAGCTATAAGGAAATCGATTTCCATCCTCGACTCTTTATCATCCTTTGAAGAGTTGGAGTAAAAGTACAGTTTATGCCCACTTGCTGCAAGCATCTGTGCAACAATATTTTCAACAAGCATCCCTTTGTTTACTTCAAGTTTATTAAAAAGAAGTTTCTTATATATCTCCTCAGTGACGAGACCTTTTTCATCAAAAGCATGGCTTATCAGCAAGCCGGTGTCAGCCATGTAGCATTTCAATGTGAGCCGATCCATGTTTAGTTTCAAGCCAATGCTTGGAGCTGTAGAGTTGTAGCACATATTTACAATCATGGCGTCATCCAACCAGAACATAGCATCCTCGTAGTCACGCATACGCGCGCCCTTCTTCAGTGAAGCAAGCTTGAATTTCTTTTCATGTTTCTGAAGCTGAGCCGGTATTTCATCAAATATGCTTTCGACTTTCATCTCGTATCCAGTTGCATGTTTTACTATGTCAGCTCTGTAAAGAGTCAGGATATCGCGTTTAATCTGATCGACTCTATCAAAATCTTTTGAGGATACGTATTCTTCAACAGCCTGGGGCATACCACCTACAATCAGGTACTGACGGAAATAGTCCATCGCCTTTCGGTGCATTGCCTGCCCCATTTGCTTACCGGATTCATAGCAGCTTCTGATAAACGGCATAAGCGTGTCATTCCCAAGTGCCCACAGGAATTCTTCAAAATCCATTGGATACATTTTAAGATGCCGCTCCTCAGATGGTATAACTATATCCTGAACATTTTTCTTTATGGACATCAGAGAGCCGGTTTCCAAATAATCAAACCGTCCGTCGGCAACCAAGTATTTTATAGCCGCGCGGGCGCGCGGATACATTTGTACTTCGTCAAAGATAATAAGCGATTCACGTTCATATAGCTTAACATTGTAATATCCGGAAAGATACATGAAGAGGCTGTCCAAGTCATTCAAATAATTTGCAAATAATTCTTTAATATCGTCTCCAACGCGGTTGAAGTCGATAAGTATATAAGATTTGTAATTTTCCCTGGCAAATTCCTCTGCAATATAGCTCTTTCCAACTCGCCGTGCTCCGTCGATTAACAGTGCCATTTTGCCGGCTCCATCGTTTTTCCACTTGACAAGCTCTGAAAGTATTTTTCGCTTCATTTAGCACCTCCATGGGCTCAGCTTATTATACCGTACAAATTAATTTAGCACCTTTTCGAGATTTTTTCAAGCTATAATCCGCACCTTTTCAAGATTTTTGTTTGATATAAAATACACCTTTTCGAGATTTTGTCGGATGGACTCATGTTGAGCTGCAAAAAGCCGACACTTGGCGGGATATTTTTCCGACGATTGGCGAAGAGCATTGCTGTCGCCCGGCAGAATCAATCTGTACCTGTCTGCAGGTACTTTCTATCACCGGCGAAAGCCTCCAGCTCGTCACGGAAGCTCCACTCGATGCGGACTGAGCCGTCCGTCGAGGCTACTATGCGTTTTATAAGCGCGTGGGTGAGCTCCGGTGTCAGCTCGGTTATCTTGCCAATGCCGGTGATTTCTCTGGCCCTGTCGATGCTTTGGGCAGCGCTTTTTTCCTTTTTAATTTCTTCGGCAAGCCGCTCCTCCACGAGCGCCAGCCTTAGCTTTATGTCCTCAGACTGAGCAGACGCCTCCACCTTTGCCGCCATGAAATCGACGCGGCTAAGGGTTCCAGAGGCGTACTGTTCATATCGCCGGAGACTCTCGTCCTCAAGGCGCTCTGCCTGTCTGCGCAGCTCGGAGCACTCGCGCTCCAGCATTCGGCGCTCGCCCTCATGTTTGCCGCGCTCATGGCGGTTCTGCTTTATGCGCGCATCCAACAGAGCACACTGGCTTCCTATTGCGCGCAGCACAATTTCGCTCAGTTTTGTTTCGTCCACTCTGATCGACGCGCAGCCTGACTGCGGCAGGTATCGCGCCGAGGCGCACAGCCAGCTGCGGTTGCTCGGTCGGCCCTTTGTCAATCTGTTGCCGCAGCAGCCGCAGACTAGCAGCGAGGTGAACGGATTGCCGGAACTTTTGTGTGAGGTTTTCCGGTTGAACTTCACGACCTGCCTCGCACTATAGTAGAGTTCGCGCGAAATAATGGCCTCGTGAGTATCCGGTATGACCTCCTGTAGCTCCTCCGGAACCGCTTTGACCAGCTTGCTGCCCACGCTGACGACGTGCGACTTGAACGGCACCGTGTCGCCGGTGTAGATGCGGTTCTGAAGGATATTCCTAACGGACTCATACGTCCAGAACTCGCGCACACGATACCTGCCGCGGACGCTCGCAAGATACGCCGACGGTGACGGAACGCCCTCGTCATTCATTCGCCGCGCTATCAGGGAAATTGTCTCGCCGGAGGCCGCCAGCTCAAATATGCGTCGAACCGTATTTGCCGCCGGTTCGTCGATAACGATGGTGTTTTTGCGCTCGCCCTTGCGATAGCCGTATGGTACGGCGCCGTAGGCGTACTCGCCCGAGAGCTTCTTGAGGTCTACGGCGCTCTTTATTTTTCTGGATATGTCGCGGCTGTACATCTGGTTCAGCAGGTTTCTGACTGCTATTTCAAGCCCGCCGGTCATCTCTTCGGCCTTCAGGCTGTCAAAGTCGTCGTTGACTGAGATGAAACGCACCCCGTGCAGCGGAAACACGTACTCGAGATAGTGTCCGGCTTCAAGATAGTTTCGCGCGAAACGAGAGAGATCTCGCACGACAACAGTGGCAACCTTGCCAGCCGCAATCAGCGCCAGCAAGCGGCTCATTCCGGGACGCCGCATACTCGTACCGGACCAGCCGTCGTCGGCTATCTCCTCAAATGCGGCGGTATCGAAGCCGTTGTCGTTCAGGTAATTCAGTATGCACTTGCGCTGTGAGCCTATGCTGCAGCTCTCGGCGCTGTCCCCGTCCTCCTGTGAGAGGCGCAGATAGTAAAAGCTCAGTTTTTCAGCCGGCATCGGGCATCACCTCATCAAGACAGGCAAATTTGAGCAAGGGGGCAAACGGGTCAGCGCAGTTCAGTATGACGCGCACGTCCCGGTTCGCAGTGACCTCTATGCGTTCTACCAGCTCGTCGAGCAGGTCGCGGCTGAGCTCGGGCAGCTCCTTATACCTTCGCAAGCTGTCCAGCCACTTGTTTACGGCCTGCAGGGATGTATCCAGCTCCTGCGCGGAGGCGCCCATGAGCGCTTCCGACTCGACAAGCTCGTTGTACTCAGCGTCATACTTGGCCTTTATAAGCCTGTATTCTTCTACGTCCAGCAGCCCGTCGGCCATGTCCTCAAGCAGACGCTGCAGTTTGGCCTCCATGGCTCGGCGCTTCGCGGCGACCCGATCAAGCTGCTCCTTTATCGCGCGCCGTCTGCCCAGCGTCGCCGGTGAACGCTTTATCGAATCTGCCAGCTGCTCCACATCCACGGAGAGTTCAACCTGCCTGTCCAGAGCCTTTTTCACAAGCTCCATAAGCTTCTCCTGCCTGATATAGTGGCTGGAGCAGCGCTCGTGCGAGGAATACCTGTAGCTGTTGCAGTCGAAGAAAATCCGGCTGGGCGTTTTGGCATTCGGCCTCGCGCAGCCCTTGGCGGCGCCCATCTTGGAGCCGCAGTCCGCGCAGAAAACCTTGCCCCTGAACAGTGTTCGATAGTCGGTCGCGGCGTCGTTCCTGCGTGTGAAAGAGCTGCGTTCGGTCAGCACCTGAGCGTTAATGCTCTGCACACGCTCAAATAGTTCCCTGCTTACGATGGCGGGGTGGCAGTTTTCAATTACCAGCCAATCGCTCTCTGCCGTCCTGCGCTTCTTACGGCCCCACTTTTCGCGGTTAACCGTGCGATGAGTCCTGCGTCCTGTGTAGACGGGGTCTTCAAGTATCTTCCTGACTGTTCCGCGCACCCACAACGCGTCCCTGAACTTCTCTGACCTTGTCATCCCGCGCAGATAGCGCAGCTTGCCGGGAGACGGGATACCAGCCTCGTTCAGACGCTTTGCAATATCGCTCAGGTTCCGTCCCTCGCATCGCAGTTCATAAATCCTGCGCACCGTAGGTGCAGTCTCCGCATCAATGTCGTAGGTCACGGCCTCGGAGTTTCTCAGGTATCCGTACGGTATGCTGCTGGCTGACGGGAGATACTCCCCACTTTTCATTTTGGCATCTATCCCGGAGCGTATTTTCTGAGAGATGTCGTGGACGTAAAACTCGTTCATGACCATTTTCAGCGGCAGCGTGAGGGCAGAGGCGTCCGCGCTCTCGGAGGCGCTGTCGTATCCGTCGTTTACACAGATAAGCCGAACCCCGAGCGACGGAAGTGTGCGCTCTACAAGCTCGGACGTCATTATGAAGCTGCGCCCCAGTCTGGATACGTCCTTCACTATGACGCAGTTCACTCGTCCGCTCCTGATGTCATCCATGAGGCGGTTGAAATCAGGACGGGTGTAATTCATGCCTGTGTAGCCGTTGTCGCTGTAGGCAGCCGTGAGCACAATGTCGGCATGACGGTCTATATAGCTCAGGCATATTTTCTGCTGATTGCCTAGGGAGTTGTTCTGTTCGTCATCCCCGTCCTCGACAGAGAGCCGTGTGTATATTCCCGCGCGAAATTGTACGTTCTCGCTCTCTGGCCTATTTACAGTTGGTGCGTTTCGGCTTTTCCTGGCCATTTATCCGGTCTCCTTTCCCAAAAGCTCAAGGCAGGCGGCGAGCTCGTCGCGGAAGTTGAAGTCTATCCGTATGCGGCTCCCGTCGTAGACGTAGATTCGGTCTATCATAGTGACTACGGCCTCACGGCTCAGCTCTTTCAGGGAGCTGAATTTCAAAAACTGCGCTATCCAGCTCTCGTCGCTCTCCGCGTCCGACAGTGCGCTCTCACGCTGCCGGTTCAAATTGTCCAGCCTGTTCTGCGCAGCCTCAATCTGCTCTGAGTAGCGGCGGCGCATGGTGCTGTACTCGTCCCGGTCAATCAGCCCGTCGCTGAGAGCTTCGTATAACCTGGCGCGGAACTGCCTGCTGCGGTCAAGCTCGTTTTCGCACTGGGAAATAAGCGAGTCTAGCTTCTTGGCGCGTGCAGCTTTGATTTTCGCGCTGCCGAGAGAGCTTCTGAGCCTGCTGACCTCCGCTATTACGTTTATCTGACCCTGAATGCTGTGCAAAACAGCGCTCTCCAGCTTGCTCTGTTCTATGCTGTGACCACTGCAGCCGCGGCCGTTTTTGTAGGTGGAGCACACATAATAGTTGTACCTGTGCCCGGAGCGCTCCACGCTGCGCCGCTGCATGGCGCGGCCACAGTCTGGGCAGAACAGCGCCCCGGCAAGGGGAAACACGGTTTCGCATCCCGGAGACGTGCGAGTGTCCCTCTCTAAAAGGCGTTGTATGAGCGCAAAAATGAGGCTGTCTACAATCGCCTCATGGTTGTTTTCAACGACCACCCACTCGGACTCGTCGCGCTCGCGCATCTGCTTGAGCTTGTAGTTCGGCGTGCCACGCCGACCCTGTATGAGCGTGCCGGTGTAGACGCGGTTTTTCAGGATGCGGGTAACCGCGACGGGAGTCCAGCTGGCGCTTTTCCCGTGCGAGAAGCCGGTCTTATATTTGAGCCCCATGCTGCGCTTGTACTCTGCTGGGGCAGGAATGCCCTCCGAGTTCAGGAAGCGCGCAATGGCGTCCTGACTGTACCCTCGCAATTTGAGCGCAAAAATGCTCCGCACCACTTCGGCGGCATAGTCGTCCACGACAAGTTTGTGCTTGTCGTTCGCGTCTTTGAGATAGCCGAAGCAGGCGAAGGCGCCGAGGAACTCGCCCCTGCCGCGCTGTATGCGGAACTGCGATCTCAGCTTCCGTGAGAGCTCGCGGCAGTAGGACTCGTTCATTATGTTCTTTATGGGTATGATGAGGTCGTCTCCGCTGCGCTCGACGGAGCTGTCGACATCGTCGTTGATGGCAATAAAGCGCACGCCGAGAGCCGGGAAAATGGTCTCGAGGTATTTTCCCGTCTCTATATACTCTCTGCCGAGGCGGCTGAGATCCTTGACAATGACGCAGTTCGCCCGCCCGGACTCAATGGCTTTCAGGACGCCGCGGAATCCGGGCCGGTCGTAGTTCGTGCCGGTATAGCCCTCGTCCCGGAGCTCATCCACGAGCTCTATGTTGGGGTGCTTTTCAACGTATGCACGTATGAGCTTGAGCTGGTTTTCTATGCTGTCGCTCTCGTTTTTCCTGTCGTGCTCTTTGGAGAGACGCCCGTAGGCTACGGCCTTAAAGGACGTTATCTCCGTCTGTTTAACTGTAGTGTTCGCCGTCATAACAAACCTCCTGCTTTCAAACATCAGGAAATTTGCTTCCGGCGTTCGCCCGGGCGTACCCGGGGCTCATTGACCGCTTCCATTATGCAGTAATCCGAGGCGCAAGTCAACCGTCGCAGTCGATTTACCGCAAATTCCCTGCACCCTCCATGCCGTTTAAGTAGCTGAGCAGACGCTCCTGCAGCGTGACCGGTGTGTCCGCGAAGCCGAGCTCAACGACAACGCCGCCGTCAAGGTAGCGATAGGGCGTGCCAATCTGCGCAATATAGTCACGTATGCGTTCATCTTTGGGCTTTTTCGCGTCAATCACCACGCTGCTTATATCCACAAGCTTAGAGCGGTCGAATCCATTTGATATGATGTTGTCCATGCTGAGCTCCTTTCCTGTGTATCTAATTCTTGCCATCGTGCCGGCTGAATATTCAATGCGTACATGATTGCTTTTGCTTAATTACACTCAGTGTGAGGTTAAATTACAACGTTCGTTCTAATACAAATCCGCGCCGCGGCGCCTTGGCAGGCTCATAGAGGTGTAGGCCTCTCCGGGCATTCCTATGCCGGGCCGTCCGAGACGGAAGTACCATAATGTGC
>OLVZ01002830.1_pt1 | contig 12131 bp, 10 predicted proteins | sample 1673341 | NCBI WGS metagenome assembly OLVZ01 (sample SAMEA3178944, study PRJEB25190) | human gut metagenome | biome: human gut; feature: human-associated habitat; material: faeces | place: Austria | collected 2013 | reverse complement strand
TTTCTGAAGAAACTCTTTCCCTTCAGCGTGCCGCGCACGACCTGATGTATTTGGGCATGGACGGGAGTCCCATTTACAGCGATGACTTGTCCCGCCGTAACAATGAAGTTTACCGCTTGACCACAACATTGTATAATTCCGGTATCCAAGGTTCCACGGTTGAAGAACAGGCCTCTGTCTGTCTCGCTCTCCTGATGGGTTACAACGCATCGTTCATCGACCACGGAGAAAAGCGCGAACATGTCCAGAAGATATTAGATCGTTGCTGGGATATCCTCGATACTCTTCCCGCTTCACTATTGAAGCTCCGCTTGCTTACTGCCTGCTATGGTGAGGTATTCGACGAGCCTTTGGCTGACGAAGCCCGTGCAATTATCGCTTCTTGGGATTCGGTGTCACTTACCGGTGAACAGCAGGAGGCTATCAACGAGTTTCAGACTGTGGTGGATAATCCTTATCCGTGGGAGTATGTTGAAGAATAAATTTGGATGAACGAAAGATAATGATTTTTAAGTATGATACTTATCTGTAAGCACTCAAATTAGGGCTCAAAAATGATATATATCTTTGCTGCCAATCAACAACCAACTGTTATGGCTGTATGCCAATAGTTAAAAATCAATCGAATTCCCTTTAAGTTTTAATTATGAAAGGTATTGTTTTGGCCGGTGGTTCCGGCACTCGCTTATATCCGATTACCAAAGGAGTCAGTAAGCAGTTACTTCCGATATTCGATAAACCGATGATCTATTATCCTATCTCTGTACTCATGTTGGCAGGGATTCGTGAGATCTTAATTATCTCCACTCCTTATGATTTACCCGGCTTTCAACGTTTGCTGGGTGACGGTTCTGATTATGGAGTGCGATTTGAATATGCGGAACAACCTTCTCCTGATGGTTTAGCACAAGCTTTTATTATTGGTGAGGATTTTATTGGTAGTGATTCGGTCTGTTTGGTACTAGGTGATAACATCTTTCATGGCAATGGTTTTAGTAGCATGTTGAAGGAGGCGGTGTACATGGCAGAAAAGGAGCAAAAAGCTACCGTGTTTGGTTATTGGGTAAGTGATCCGGAACGCTATGGTGTTGCGGAGTTTGATGACGAGGGTAATTGCCTAAGCATTGAGGAAAAACCAGTACAGCCAAAATCGAACTATGCGGTAGTAGGGCTTTATTTCTATCCTAATAGGGTGGTAGATGTAGCGAAGCACATCAAACCGTCAGCTCGTGGGGAATTGGAGATTACCACTGTGAACCAGCGATTTTTGGAGGATAGTGAGTTGAAAGTACAGACATTGGGACGTGGTTTCGCTTGGTTGGATACGGGTACACACGACTCATTGAGTGAAGCATCGACCTTTATTGAGGTGATTGAAAAACGGCAGGGACTAAAAGTGGCTTGCTTGGAAGGTATAGCTTTTAGACAAGGATGGATTGATGCCGACAAGATGAGTGAGTTGGCCCAACCGATGCTGAAGAACCAATATGGGCAGTATTTGTTGCAGGTGGTAGAGGAAGTGGAACGTACAGGAAAGAGTAACTTATGAGTAAAAGAAATATTATCATTACCGGTGGTGCCGGATTTATAGGCAGCCATGTGGTGCGTTTGTTTGTGAACAAGTATCCTGATTATCATATTATCAATCTGGACAAGTTGACTTATGCGGGAAATTTGGCAAACTTAAAAGATGTAGAGAATAAACCAAACTACACTTTTGTGAAAGCGGATATTTGTGACTTTGAGATGATGTTAAAAATCTTCAAACAGTATCATATAGATGGGGTCATTCATTTAGCTGCCGAAAGTCACGTGGATCGTAGTATCAGAGATCCGTTTACTTTTGCTCGTACTAATGTTCTTGGAACTCTCTCTTTATTACAAGCTGCTAGGTTAACTTGGGAGTATCTTCCGGAAGGCTATGAGGGTAAGCGTTTCTATCATATTTCAACTGATGAAGTGTATGGAGCATTGGAACTAACGCATCCGGAAGGAAAGTCTTCAGAAATATCAGCACACGAAGTATATGGCGATGAGTTTTTCAAAGAGACAACAAAGTATAACCCACACTCACCCTACTCGGCTTCGAAAGCAGGTAGCGACCACTTGGTACGCGCTTTTCATGATACTTATGGTATGCCGACTATTGTGACAAACTGTTCGAACAACTATGGACCTTATCAGTTTCCCGAAAAGCTGATTCCGCTGTTTATTAACAATATTCGTCACCGTAAACCGTTACCGGTATATGGTAAGGGAGAGAATGTGCGTGACTGGCTCTATGTGGTAGATCATGCAAGGGCTATAGATGTGATTTTTCATAATGGTAAGATTGCGGATACATATAACATCGGTGGCTTTAACGAGTGGAAGAACATAGACATTATTCATGTGATTATTAAGACTGTGGACCGATTACTGGGTAACCCTGAAGGGCATAGCGAGGGATTGATCACTTATGTAATGGACCGTATGGGACACGACTTACGCTACGCCATTGACTCTACGAAACTGAAGAATGAACTGGGTTGGGAACCTAGTCTGCAGTTTGAAGAGGGGATTGAGAAAACAGTACAGTGGTATCTGGATAATCAGGAGTGGATGGATAATATCACCAGTGGTGCCTATGAGAGCTACTACGAGGATATGTATAAGAATAGATAAGTATCTGTATGGAAGTTATTAAGACAAATATTGAAGGGGTGGTGATTATTGAACCGCGTCTTTTTAAGGATGACAGGGGGTATTTCTTCGAATCGTTTTCACAAAGGGAATTTGATGAAAAGGTACGTCCTATTAAGTTTGTACAGGATAATGAAAGTATGTCCTCGTATGGAGTAATGAGGGGGCTGCATTTTCAAACTATGCCTTACAGCCAAAGTAAGTTGGTACGTTGCGTAAAGGGTGCAGTGCTGGATGTGGCTGTTGATATCCGCAAGGGTTCACCTACCTATGGTCAGCATGTAGCGGTAGAGTTGACAGGGGAAAATCATCGTCAATTCTTTATTCCTCGTGGCTTTGCTCATGGTTTTACAGTATTGAGTGAAATAGCAGTGTTTCAATATAAATGTGATAACTTTTATGCTCCACAGCATGATGGAGGCATCAGCATATTAGATGAATCACTTGGAATTTGTTGGAGAATTCCTACAGGCAAGGCTATCTTAAGTGAGAAGGACACTAAGCATCCACTATTGAAAGATTTTGAATCTCCATTTCTGTATGGAGAGGATTTATATAAATAGCATATAATAATAACGAAATATGTAGGTCCCTAACTTCATGCTACACACATGAAGATCCCTACATTTTGTGGTCAGGAAATACACAGCGGTGTATTCCTGATCAACGCCCTCATGTCGGTGTAAATCCGATGTGATTTCTATAATATCAACTGTCTGTGAAGATAGTTGATATTTTTTTTGTAATGCAATGACTGATGGATAATTTTTAGTAGCTTTGTGAAAAATATGATTGATATGGAAGATTTGCAAAGATTATATCCTATCGGGATTCAGACATTCTCGAAGATACGGGAGGGGAATTACCTCTATATTGATAAAACAGCATATGTTTATCGGATGACTCATTCGGCTTCCAGTTATATGTTCTTGAGCCGTCCACGACGTTTTGGGAAATCATTACTTACTTCTACGCTGCATAGCTATTTTTCCGGACGCAAGGACCTGTTTCACGGATTGGCTATGGAGAAACTGGAGAAGGAGTGGACGGAATATCCGGTACTTCACTTCGATATGAGTATGGCGAAACATGTGGATAAAGGAGGATTGGAACGTCTTCTTGATTTTATGCTTGCTGAATATGAACGTACGTTTGCTATTAACACAGTAGAGGGGGATGCCAATCTACGCTTAGTCAATCTTATTAAGCGTGCTTATGAGCAAACAGGAAAGAAGGTGGTTGTGCTTATTGATGAATATGATGCTCCTTTGCTTGATGTAGTACATGAACGGGAAAATCTGGATGTATTGCGTAACATCATGCGTAACTTCTACAGTCCGTTAAAAGCTTGTGATCCTTATTTGCGTTATGTATTTCTGACTGGTATTACTAAATTCTCACAACTAAGTATTTTTAGTGAGTTGAATAATATAAAGAATATTAGTATGGATGAGCCATACGCTGCTATCTGTGGAATTAGTGAAGATGAGATACGTTTGCAAATGAAGGATGATTTGGGAGAATTGGCAAAGAAATTGGAGATAACACCTGAAGAGGCTTTGATGAAATTGAAAGAAAATTATGATGGTTATCATTTCACATCTCCTTCGCCCGATATATATAATCCTTTCAGTTTGCTAAATGCTTTTGCTGATGGAAAATTTGGATCTTATTGGTTTGGTAGCGGTACTCCTACATATCTGATTAAGATGTTGAATAAATTCGGAGTGAAACCTTCCGAAATTGGATGTAAACAACTAAAGTCCTCAGCTTTCGATGCTCCTACTGAAACGATGACTGATGCAGTGCCTTTATTGTACCAAAGTGGGTATATCACTATTAAGGATTATAATAAGATGCTAGATCTTTATACGCTGGATATTCCCAATAAAGAAGTAAGACTAGGACTTATGGAGAGCCTTCTTCCTTATTATGTAGATAACAAGACACCTGAAGCAACTACCATGGTGGCATATCTTTTTTATGATATTCAGAATGGTGATATGGATGCTGCTTTACACCGTTTGCAGGAATTTCTGTCTACGATTCCCTACTGCGACAATACAAGGTTCGAAGGACACTATCAGCAGGTCTTTTATATCATATTCAGTTTGTTGGGGTATTATGTGGATGTGGAAGTTCGTACTCCTCGTGGACGGGTAGATATAGTGCTTCGTACGAAGACTACATTGTATGTGATGGAACTGAAATTGGATAAAAGTGCGGGTGAAGCGATGGAGCAAATTGATTTGAAGAATTATCCGGAACGCTTTGCTTTATGTGGATTGCCTGTTGTAAAGGTGGCTGTCAGTTTTGATAGCGAACGGTGTACGATTGGGGACTGGAAGATTATAGGATGCTGATTATATTGTTGATTTATAGTTTATTATATACTTAGGTAAATGAAAATAGCTCCGTAAGGGGCTTTTTTCTTTTCTATCCGGAATAAAAGCTTCACCTTTGCATTGTTGATCAACAAAACGTGAATAAATAAACTTGAATTTAAATCTTTAAAAAAACGTAGTATGAGTGTAATTTACAAAGTCATTACGCGGCCAACAGATCCGCGTGTTCCCAATTCTCCTAAGAGATATTATCCGCATCTGATCACTTTAGGTCAGTCCGTCAATCTGAAATATATTGCACAGAAAATGCAGGATCGTTCTTCGCTGTCTGTCGGTGATATTAAGAGCGTAATCCAGAATTTTGTGGAAAAAATGAAGGAACAATTGCTGGAAGGTAAATCAATAAATATCGAAGGTTTGGGTGTGTTTATGTTGACTGCCCGTTCCAAGGGTGCGGAGTTGGCGAAGGATGTTAATGCTAAGAGTGTGGATAGTGTTCGCATCTTTTTCCAAGCCAATAAAGAGTTGCGTGTCACCAAAACTGCTACCCGTGCAGATGAGAAGTTAGACCTGATCAGTCTGGATGAATATCTGAAGAAAATTAGTGTTACTGTATCTCCCACAAATCCTGAAAAACCGGGTGAAGGCGAAGATGGTGGAGATGATGGTGATGATGGTGGAGAGGCACCGGATCCCGCAGCTTAATGCCTTGACAATTAATAGTTGACGGTTAGAGTGTTCATTTAGTGTTTAATTTAAAAAAAGAAATGTCTATGAAAAAAACGTGGAGTATTATTTTGAAAGTGATTATTGCTGTTGCCGGTGCGATTGCCGGAGTGGTTGGTGTGCAGGCAGCAACGTTGTAATTGATTATCTTATAAATAGGTATATTTATGAATGAATAACAGGCGGGAGAAATCCCGCCTGTTTGTGTTTAGATATAATAAGAGAGCTACACTTCTTCGCATACTCTCATTTCCATTCCTTTATATACTACAACAATCTTATGCAACTGTGTGGTGCCAATAGCATTTTTTACTGTATCTGTATCAGCATAACGGTTGGTTTGAGCGATACCTTCTAATCGTAATTCATCCACACGATTTTCGGGGTCTTTGTATTTAGCATATTTCAACTCGATTATGTAGCTGTGTTTCATATCCGGATAAATATCTAATAATGGAGATAAGAAGATGTCAGCATATCCTTCTTGTGTATCTGCTTCCGAAATAGGGCGGTAGAACCGGTTTTGTGCAGTCATGGCTAGCGTGAAACCATGTACGCAAAATTCTCCTTTTTGCTTGTCGCGTTGGGAGGCGTAGCGTTTCAGGCAATCAGCTATGTAGTCAAAATAAGCTTTCCAGGTACCTCGATAAGCGAGCGAACTGGATAATTCATTTTTCTCATAATTACTGAAGCTTAAGTTGGCTTCATTGTAAGTGTTCAACAAATAGGTGTAAAGTTGTTCGCGAACTACCTGATTGGGAATGGTGAGTTTGCACTTTCCTTCATGTGTGCCACTAATAGTAAGCATGCCAAAATAATAGAGTAGGCTTATGAAATTGTCCGGATCAATAATACTGGCGGCTGGGAATCCTTTTTTCACTTCTCCAGTGATGTATCCTTGGCTTACTAAAGTCTGTATGATGGAAGCATCGTGCGCAAACTCCTTGTCTTTGCGGATGAGCATACGCAATTTTTCGTAGTCAATACGGATGTTGTCTTCTACCATATCTTTCGGTATTTCACCGTTATATTCTATATAATTTTTGACGAAATAAAGCACCATATTGGAATTGTACATCGTATCTTTACCATAGCATTCCTGTGCAAAACAGTAATTGTCATACCATGGTTTCATGATTTCTATCAACTCATTGATGGTATGATTGAAATGCCCTGTATTAGAATAATAAGTTAACATTTCGCGAACCTCACTTTCTGTGAATCCCATCAGTTCGTTGAATCTTGGTGACAATGAGTAGTTAGTGCCGATATTGAAACCGCTGGTCAAGTCATCCATTGTCACGGGACTGACACCAGTGATAAAACAGCGTTTAATGCTGGAGTCTGTGCCGGATTTTATTTTATTGAAGAAAGCACGTAAATAACCTTCTTTGTGTGTCTCATCAGTGTAACGGTTTAAGCTGTCGACATCAGAGAGTATTGTATTGGTGAAATGGTCGTATTCATCAATGAAGAGATAAATCTTTTGATTGACACGGGCGCACTCCGTAAACAGATATTCGAATTGGCTGACGGCTCCGTCTTTTTCGTCCATTTTTTCTTTGATTCCTTCAGGTAAGTAGTCAGCATAAACGTCGCAGAAATAGTCAAATACGATTCTGCAATGTTCGTCCAGACCTTTGCGGTAGCTGTGTAAATCTCCACTTATTCCCGAGAAATTTAATTTTATTACCAGATAGCTATTGCGATCCTTTGTGGGATGCTTTCCAATATAAAGATCGCCAAACAAAGCGTCAAACTTATCTTTGGCACGTACATCATAATAATGTTGAAGCATATTCAAAGTCAGACTTTTTCCGAATCGGCGCGGGCGGATAAAAAAGAAAAAACGATCTGATTGCTCTATCAAGGGGATGTAAGAGGTTTTATCCACGTAATAATAATTATCCAAACGGATGTCCTCGAAGTTCATCATACCATAAGGTAACAACTTCCTGTCTGATGATACATATTTCATAATTAATGTCTTTTATATGAATGCACTTTGAATAAGTGTATACAAAGATACTTTCTTTCCGCTATTTTCCCAAACAAACGTTCTTTCTTTTTGTTTCGTGCTATTTGTTAGGAGTATCGCTCTATATTTTAACAAAATAGAAAATCTAATCAAACTCGTTGGCTGAATAGCGGATTTTATCTACCTTTGCATCTTAATTTAAGCATCTTTTTAAGTAAGAATAAACATGATTCGAAAAATAATAAAAGCTCTTTGGATTTTATTGGCAGTCGTTGTGTTGGCTATTGTTGTCATCTTTGTCTCTATCTCAAAGGGTTGGATTGGCTATATGCCTCCTGTAGAGGAACTTGAGAATCCGAGCTATAAATTTGCAACGGAGATTTTTTCTGAAGATGAGAAAGTGCTTGGTACATGGTCTTACAGCAAGGAAAACCGGGTGTACACGGCTTACAAGGATTTGTCACCCAGCATTATCAATGCTCTTATTGCAACGGAAGATGTTCGTTTTGTCGAGCATTCCGGGATTGATGCCAAAGCGTTGTTCCGTGCGTTTGTGAAACGTGGTTTGATGTTTCAGAAAAATGCAGGTGGGGGTAGTACCTTGTCGCAACAGTTAGCTAAACAGTTGTTTACGGAAAATGTGGCGAGAAATACACTTCAGCGTCTTTTTCAAAAACCAATTGAATGGGTGATTGCAGTGAAACTTGAACGTTACTACACCAAAGAGGAAATATTGAGTATGTATCTCAATAAATTTGATTTTCTGAATAATGCTGTTGGTATCAAAACTGCTGCATATACCTATTTTGGCTGTGAACCGAAGGACTTGAAGGTTGAAGAAGCAGCTACGTTGGTGGGTATGTGTAAGAATCCGTCACTCTACAATCCGGTTCGTTTCAACGAACGTTCCCGTGGCCGTCGTAATGTGGTGCTCGAGCAGATGCGTAAAGCCGGATATATCACAGATGCAGAATGTGATTCTTTGCAGGCTCTTCCGTTGAAACTGACATATAACCGTGTTGACCACAAAGAGGGACTGGCTACTTATTTCCGTGAATATCTCCGTGGCGTCATGACAGCACCGAAACCGGTAAGAAGTGATTATCGTGGTTGGCAAATGCAGAAATTCTATGAGGATTCTATCGCTTGGGAAACTAACCCGTTATATGGCTGGTGTGCGAAAAACAAGAAGAAAGACGGTACAAATTATAACATCTATACAGATGGATTGAAGATTTATACAACTATCAATTCACGTATGCAGCAGTATGCCGAAGATGCTGTAAAAGAGCATTTGGGTGATTATCTGCAACCTGTATTCTTCAAGGAAAAAGAGGGAAGTAAGAATGCCCCGTATGCAAGATCACTGCCGGAAAAACGAGTGGAAGAGTTGTTGACGAAAGCAATGAAACAAACGGAACGTTATCGCCTCATGAAAGAGGCGGGAGCTTCGGAACAACAGATTCGTAAGGCGTTCGATACACCGGAAGAAATGACTGTCTTTTCCTGGAAGGGTGATAAAGATACGATTATGACACCGATGGATTCAATCCGCTACTATAAATCTTTCTTGCGGACAGGATTTATGTCAATGGATCCGGCAAACGGACACGTGAAGGCTTATGTGGGTGGACCGAATTATGTATACTTCCAGTATGATATGGCGATGGTGGGACGTCGTCAGGTAGGTTCTACTATTAAACCGTATTTATATACATTGGCAATGGAGAACGGATTTTCTCCTTGTGACCAGGCACGCCACGTAGAGCAAACTTTGATTGATGAGAATGGGACTCCCTGGACACCACGTAATGCAAATGATAAGCGTTATGGAGAAATGGTGACTCTGAAATGGGGATTGGCAAACTCCGATAACTGGATTTCTGCATACCTGATGGGTAAGCTGAATCCGTATGATTTGGTACGCTTGATCCATAGTTTCGGTGTACGCAATAAAGCAATTGATCCGGTGGTTTCACTTTGTCTGGGACCTTGTGAAATTTCTGTCGGTGAAATGGTCAGCGCATACACGGCTTTTGCCAATAAGGGAATCCGGGTGGCTCCATTGTTCGTTACTCGCATTGAGGATAGTGATGGCAATGTCATTTCTACTTTTGCACCGCAAATGGAAGAAGTGATAAGCGCGTCGAGCACTTACAAGATGCTGGTTATGCTGCGTGCCGTTATCAATGAGGGAACGGGTGGACGTGTTCGTCGATATGGAATTACCGCCGATATGGGTGGAAAAACAGGAACGACCAATGATAACTCCGATGCCTGGTTTATGGGATTTACTCCTTCACTGGTATCCGGTTGTTGGGTAGGAGGGGACGAACGTGATATTCACTTCGGTAGAATGACCTATGGACAGGGGGCTGCTGCAGCTTTGCCTATCTGGGCGATGTATATGAAGAAAGTATATGATGACCCGACTTTAGGATATGACCAGCAGGAGAGATTCAAACTTCCTGAAGGATTTGACCCGTGTGCCGGTTCGGAAACTCCTGATGGCGAAGTGGAAGAAAGAGGACTGGACGATCTGTTCAATTAAAGAAGTGCACAAGTATATTGTTTGCATAGGGAGTAATTACAATAGGAAAGAGAACCTGACTTTTGCCAGACAGAAGTTGACTGAATCGTTCTCTTCTATTTGTTTTGCTCCCGAACTGGAAACTAAACCTTTGTTTTTTAAGAATCCGGCTCTGTTTTCCAACCAAGTGGCTCTGTTCTATTCCGATAAGGATGAAGAGACGGTGAGGAAAATGCTGAAAAATATAGAACAGAGGTCCGGGCGTCGTCCGGAGGATAAGAAAGAGGAAAAAGTATGTCTGGATATTGACATGCTTTTATATGATAACAAAATATTAAAACCGGAAGATTGGCAAAGGGGATATATACAACAGTCATTATCAGCTTTCCATTCTTCATTATTTATTAAGTAGATGAAATTTCTTGGAATTATACCTGCCCGCTATGCATCCACTCGTTTTCCTGCGAAACCGTTGGCTATGTTAGGCGGAAAAACAGTCATACAACGTGTATACGAACAGGTGGCAGGCGTTTTAGATGACGCTTATGTAGCTACGGATGATGAACGCATTGAAGCTGCCGTTAAGGCGTTCGGGGGAAAGGTTGTGATGACTTCCGTTCACCATAAAAGTGGTACGGATCGTTGTTATGAAGCCTGTACCAAGATTGGAGGTGATTTTGACGTCGTAGTGAATATACAAGGAGATGAGCCTTTTATTCAGCCTTCACAACTGGATGCGGTAAAGGCTTGCTTCGAGGATGTAACCACGCAGATTGCTACATTGGTGAAGCCTTTTACTGCCGATGAACCGTTTGCCGTACTGGAAAACGTGAATTCACCGAAAGTGGTAGTCAACAAGAACTGGAATGCACTTTATTTCAGCCGTTCTATCATTCCTTATCAGCGTAATGCCGAGAAACAGGACTGGTTGAAGGGACATACCTACTACAAGCACATCGGATTGTATGCTTATCGTACAGAGGTGCTGAAAGAGATTACCATGCTTCCACAGTCTTCTTTGGAGTTGGCCGAATCTTTGGAGCAGCTTCGCTGGCTGGAGAACGGATACAAAATAAAGGTAGGTATCAGTGAAGTGGAAACTATTGGAATTGATACGCCGCAAGACTTGGAACGGGCAGAAGAATTTTTGAAGAATAGAAGTTAATCTTATGGATCGTACGATACAACCTGAAATACAAACCCTGAAAAATTTTCGTATACTTCCTCCTGTTCGAATGACGTTGCCAAACGGCATTCCGTTGACTGTTATTAATGCGGGTGAACAGGAAGTGGTACGCATAGATGTGCTTTTTGCCGGGGGACGCTGGCAGCAGTCGCAGAAACTGCAAGCTCTGTTTACGAACCGGATGCTGCGCGAAGGCACGAAAAAATATACGGCTGCTACCATTGCCGAAAAACTGGATTATTACGGCTCATGGCTCGAATTGTCCAGTTCGTCGGAATATGCATATATCACTGTTTATTCGTTGAATAAGTATTTGGCGAAAACATTGGAGGTGGTGGAATCCATGATTAAAGAACCGCTTTTCCCGGAGAAGGAATTGCATACTATTCTCGATACCAATATCCAACAATATCTGGTTAATACTTCCAAAGTTGATTTTCTGGCACACCGCAGCCTGTTGCAGTCACTTTACGGTGAACAGCATCCATGTGGTAAAATTGTGGTGGAGGAAGATTATCATACCATCACTCCGGAAGTGCTCCGTGAATTTTATGAACGGTATTATCATTCGGGCAATTGCTCTATTTTTCTTTCCGGCAAGGTGACGGAAGATATTATTCGACGGGTGAAGGATGCGTTCGGCTCTCCATTCGGGCAATATCAGTTGCAGACATCGAAATTAAA
>OLVZ01002828.1_pt1 | contig 12133 bp, 9 predicted proteins | sample 1673341 | NCBI WGS metagenome assembly OLVZ01 (sample SAMEA3178944, study PRJEB25190) | human gut metagenome | biome: human gut; feature: human-associated habitat; material: faeces | place: Austria | collected 2013 | reverse complement strand
CCCAGCGAAAAACTCTCCGCCCGTCAGGGGCGAACACGCCTGCGGCAGTTCGCGTGCCCCGGTCAGCCGGTGCAGAAAAGGAGCCGCCCGGAACGGGCGAACCGCCTGCGCGGTTCAAGTGCCCCAGAGGGTCGGTGCAGAAAACAAAAGAACAGCACCCTTTTCAGAGTGCTGCTCAGAATTACGCATGCTTACGCGTTCTTAATAAACGCCTCAAGGCGGTCGAGACCCTTGTCAATCTCGGTGAGCGAGGTCGCATAGCTCCAGCGGACGAAGCCCGGCGCGGCAAATGCGGTGCACGGAACGGTCGCAACCAGACCCTTCTCAAGGAACAGCTGCGCGAAGTCCTCGGCGCTCTCGATGACCTTGCCGTACATGGTCTTGCCGAGGAAGCCCTTCATGTTCATCATAACATAGAACGCGCCCTCCGGCTTGATGCAGGAAACGCCCTCGATCTTGTTCATGCGCTCTACCAGATGGTCGCGGCGCTGCTCGAACGCCTGCTTCATCACCTGCATATCCTCCTGCGGGCCGGTCAGTGCAGTGATAGCCGCCTGCTGGGAAATGGTGGACGGTGCAGAGGTGGAGTGGCTCAGGTAGTTCGCCATCACCTTGGCCAGCTGCGGATTGGACGCGCTGTAGCCGATACGCCAGCCGGTCATCGCGTAGCTCTTGGACACGCCGTTGACCAGAATGGTGCGCTCCTTCACGTCCTCGCCCAGAGAAGCGAACGATACGAACTCATTGTTATCATATACAAGGTTGCAGTAAATCTCATCCGCGATAACGTAGATGTTGTGGCGGCAGCAAACCTCAGCGATCGCCTCCAGCTCGGCCTTGGTGTATACCATGCCGGTCGGGTTGGACGGAGAGTTCAGCATGAACACCTTGGTCTTGTCGGTGATGGCGGCGTCCAGCTGCTCTGCGGTGATCTTGAAGTCCGCCTCCTCGGTTGCGGCTACGATGACCGGGATTGCACCTGCCTGCTTTACCATCTCGGAGTAGCTTACCCAGTACGGAGCCGCGATAACGACCTCATCGCCCGGGTTGCACAGCGTCATCAGCGCGATATAAACCGAGTGCTTTGCACCCGAAGCCACAACGATCTGCGTCGGCTCGTAGTCCAGACCGCAGTCCTCCTTCAGACGGTAGCAGGCTGCCTTGCGCAGGTCCATCAGACCGGCTGCCGGCGTGTACTTGGTCTGGTTGTTCTCAATGGCCTCGATACCGGCCTGCTTGATGTGCTCCGGCGTCGGAAAATCCGGCTCACCGGCACCAAAGCCGACAACGTCCTTGCCCTCTGCCTTCATCTGCTTGAACAGCGAATCAATGGCCAGCGTCGTGGACGCCTGCACACCTGCTGCAATCTTGGAAATCGGCTTCAATGCCATGCTCAGCACTCCCTTATATCTCTCATCAGTTATCATGTGCTTTTATTATATGCCTGCGAATTTATTTTTGCAAGTCCTGACTTAATAAATTGCAAAATCGACACAATAAAAAAACCCGCCGATATTGGCGGGTCAGGTGTGGAATTTTCACAAAACACGGTCGCGCGAGAAGATAATCAGAGCCGTTCCCCGTTCAATCGTGACGGCAAAGCGGCTGTTCGGTTTTGCCTCGTTCGAGGTGGAGATCATGCCGACACGGGTAACCGTGCCGTTCGTTAATTCATATTTTGCATTCTCGATGGTCACGCCCTCGAGCACCGCGTCCATCGGCACGACCGAGAAGTAGGTAAACGTCTCCGGCATGATGAATTCCTGCCGTCCGCCCTGATGCAGCTCGACGCGGTTGTACGGATCGAGGATGGTCAGGTGACCGCCGAGCGTTTTTGCTTCCTCAAGCAGCGAGAGATTTGCCAGCATATGGTCGATGCGCCCGCCAGTCGCACACACGAGCGTCGCCTCGCGGCAGCCGCGGCGGAACACCTCCCGCAGACAGCTCTGCGAATCCGTGTCGTCCTTCTCAGGTCTCAGCAGGATCACATCGTCGCCCTCCACCTCGGTCATGGAATCCCGGTCGGAGATCATGAAATCCGGATGCAGACCGAGCGCCCGCGCATGCCGCAGGCCGCCGTCCGCACACGCAACAAGCGCGGACGGATGCTCGCGCAGAAACGCGCGGATGTAACCGTAATCGGTTTCCGGTGCAGCCGCAAAAATCAGCGCGTGCCGCCCTTGGTAAGTTCCCATTCCTTCAGATCCTTTACACTTTCGTATAGCTTTACATAGCTTTCATGACGGGTTTTCGCAATTTCGCCGTTTTCCACCGCCGCAAGGATGGCGCAGCCCTTCTCCTTGACATGCGCGCAGCCGGTGAATTTACACTGCCCGATGTACGGCTCGAACTCCGGAAATGCGTACTGCAGATCCTCGGCCAGCACCAAATCCATCTGCTCGGTCTCAAACGAGGAGAAGCCGGGCGTGTCCGCGATATAGCCGCCGCCTTCGATCGGGTGCAGCTCCACATGACGGGTGGTGTGCTTGCCGCGGCCGATCTTGTCCGAAATCGCACCGACCTCAGCGCCGAACGAGCTGTCCAGACGGTTGAGCACGCTCGACTTGCCGACACCCGAGTTGCCCGCAAACGCGCTCACCCTGCCGCGGATGCGTTCGCGCAGTGCGTCAATGCCCTCGCCGGTGTGCGCGCTCACGCGCAGCACCTCGATGCCGCTTTTGCGGTAGGTTTCATACAGCTCGTCGCCCGGATTTGCGTCCGTCTTGTTGATGACGACCAGTGCGTCCATGTTCTTGTGCACCGCGATCGCTGTTACCTTGTCGATCAGGAACGGGTCGGTCACCGGCGGTGCCGCGCTCGCCACGGCAACGACCAGATCCAGATTCGCCACAGCCGGCCGGATCAGGCTGTTCTTGCGCGGCGCGATCGTCTGCAGATAGCCGGTGCCGTCCTCCGGCTGGATTTCCAGCGTTACCCGGTCCCCGACGATAGGCTTGCCCACGGTCTTGCGGAACCGTCCGCGTGCTTTGCATTCAATGAGACCCTCGGCGGTATCCACATAGTAGAAACCGCCGATGCCCTTCAGAATGATCCCTTCGATCAAACTTAATTCCTCCGTTTTTACGCTTTGAACGTAATTTCTTAACTGAATGTGTACGTCTGCGAGGTAGTCGAACCGTCCACGCTGACCGTAACATCATGGTCGCCCACCGAGCCGCTCACCGAGATGGACGTGCTGCCGCCGCTCGTGCTGCAGGTGTCGTCATACTGGATCACGCCGTCCACATAGATGATAACATGCGCGGTATCCGTGTTGTCCGGCAGCGAAACCGGAATGGTCGCACTGCCGAGGCTCGGCGTATCGTCGTAGTCGCCATCACCGTTGTCCTGACCGCCGGAATTGCCGCCGCTGTTATTATCCGGCGAGTTATTGTTCGATGTGCTCTTGCCCTTGGAGATCTGGATGTTGACCGTGCTGCCCTTGGTCACCTCAGCACCGGCATCCTGCGACTGCCATACGACCGACCCCGCTTCCGCAGAGCTGTCCACCGAGTCTACCGAGCCGATCTTCAGGCCCTTTGCCTCCAGCGCCGCGCGTGCTGCGTCCTCGGTCATGCCGAGCAGACCGGGCACAGCAACGTTTTCGTTATCGTCCTTCTGCTTGCCCTTGCTGATATAGACGGTCAGCGTCGCGCCCTTTTCCAGCTCGGTGCCCGCCTCCGGGTCGGTGCGGATGACCTTGCCTTCCTCCACGTCGTCGCTGTATTCCTCAACGACCTCGCACTTGATGTCGTGCGATGCCAGCGCCGCCTGCACATAATCGAGCGTCTTGCCGGTAAAGTCGATCACCTTGTAGGTATCCTTGACGTTTTCGCCGCCCGAGGATACCGTTACCGTGATGATCGTACCCTTTATGGCCTTTTTCCTGCCGTCGCCGTCCGGGTCCTGCTCAAGTATCTCACCGACTGGACGGTCGGATTCCTGCCGCTCGGTCGCTTCCTTTACCGTGAAGTTGTCGGTTATATCCGGGTCGGCCAGCACTTCGTCGATATTGCGTCCGATGAGATCGGGCACGATAATCTTCTCCGACTTGTCGCTGCTGCCGGTGATCATCAGAATGCCGACCAGCAGCAGACTGATCACCGCAATCACGCCAACCGCCATGCCGACCGCCATCCCGGGCCGCTCGGCCAGCTTTTCAAAAAAGCCGTCCGGCTCATCCTGCTCCTTCCTGCGGAAACCGGTGCGGGTGCGGGTCTGCGTGCGCGTGCGCGTGCGCGTGCGCGGCGCAGCTGCGCCCTCAACGGCAGCGGCTTCATGCTCTGCCGCACTGCGGCGCGCCGCGCGCTGAATATCCGCGCCGATGACCTGCGTCTCGCCCGAGTTGTCCTCGCTTGCCACATAGTGGAACCGTGCATTCGGGTCCGAGCGGAGCACCTCCATGTCCTCGTACATCTTTTCCGCGGACTCGTACCGGCGGCTGATGTGCGCACTCATGGCGTGCATGACAATATCGTCCATGCCCTTGGGGATGCCCGGTACAAACGCACTCGGGATGATCGGCACCTCATTGATGTGCTGCATGACGATCTGGAGCGCGGTTTCGCCCTCAAACGGCAGCTTGCCGGTCAGCATTTCGTACATCATCACGCCGAGCGAGTACAGGTCGGTGCGGTAGTCGATTTTGCTGCCCTTGGCCTGCTCCGGCGAGATATAGTGCACCGAGCCGATGGCCTCCTGCACCACGCGGGTCTCCTGCGCGGCAGCGAACGAGGCAATGCCGAAATCGGTCAGCTTTGCCGTACCGTCCCGCAGGATGATAACGTTCTGCGGCTTAACGTCCTGATGGATGATGCCGCGCGAGTGTGCGTGCATGAGTGCGCGGGCAACCTGCTCAGCGAAGAAAATGGTCTCCTCCCACGACAGATGGCCCTTGCGCTGCAGATACTGCTTGAGGGTGATGCCCTCGATCAGCTCCATAACGATATAATCCGTGCCGTCCTCGCTGCCGACGTCGAACACGGAAACAATATTGTGGTGGCTCAGCTTGGCAACGGCGCGCGACTCAATGGAGAACCGCTTGCGGATATCCGGGTCCTCCGCGAATTCTTTTTTGAGCACCTTGAGTGCCACATCGCGCCCGAGAATGGTATCCCGCGCCCGGTAAACGACCGCCATGCCGCCAACGCCGACGATTTCCTCAATCTGATAGCGTCCGCCGAGCATACTGCCGATATATTTATCCATAGTCCGTCACGCTCCCTGCTTTTTACCGAGGGTGAACAGCGCAACGGTGATGTTGTCGCGGCCGCCGCCGTCAAGCGCCAGCTGCAGCAGCGCGTCACCGGCCAGCTCGAGCGTCGGCGCGTTTGCCAGCACCTCCGCGATCCGGCTGTCCTCCGCCATGCCGGTCAGACCGTCCGAGCAGAGCAGCAGCATGTCCTTTTCGTTCAGGCGCACTTCAAACAGGTCGCCTTCGACATACGGCTCCACGCCTACCGCACGGGTGATAAGGTTTTTCTGCGGATGGGTGCGCGCATCCGCCTCGGTGATCTTGCCGCGGCGGCGCATTTCCTCCACATAGGAGTGGTCCTCGCTGATCTGGTGCATGGCTTCGCCGTCAAAGCGGTACGCGCGGCTGTCGCCCACGTTGATAACAGTCGCGCAGTCGCCCTGAATGAGCGCGGCAACCAGGGTCGTGCCCATGCCGCGGAACTCCGGCTGCCTGCCCGCCAGAGAGAAAACCGTCTCGTTCGCCTGCTTGAGCGCCTGCGTCAGCAGGTTCTGCCGTGCCGTTTCGTCCAGCGTGCCGCTTAAAGCGTCACCCGCGGACTCGATAAAGCTCTGCGCGGCAAAGCGGCTGGCTACGTTGCCCGCATTTGCACCGCCCATGCCGTCGCACACGACGAGGAGCGCGGTCCGGTTGTCCTCCCGCGCTTCGATCTGAAAAATATCCTGATTGGTCGGGCGCACCCGTCCCTTATCGGTCAAGCCGAAATATTCCATTTCACAACCTCCTTCGATTGTGTTTATATGTGAGAATATTCAAGTTAATCACGAGAACTGCTCTTTCCGTCCTCCTTCAGCTGCCGCTGACGGAGCTGACCGCAGGCCGCATCAATATCCGGACCCAGCTTGCGCCGCACGGTCGCGGTAACGCCGCGCTTCTCGAGCGCCTGCTGGAACCTGCGGACGGTTTCCGGCCTGGACGGCTTCAGCGGACTTTCCGCCACCTCATTCAGCGGAATGAGGTTGACGTGCGCCGGTCTTCCTTTCAGCAGCTTGGCCAGAAGGTCGGCCTGCCACGGGCGGTCGGTCTTGTCGCGCGCCATCATGTACTCGTAGGAAATGCGCCGTCCGGTGGTGTCGAAATAGTACCGGCACGCCTTCATCAGGCGCTCGACCGGATACGCATCGTTCACCGGCATGATGGACGAGCGTGTTTCGTCATCCGGCGCGTGCAGCGATACGGACAGCGTGATCTGCAGCTTTTCCCGTGCTAACATCTCTATTCTATCAGCAATTCCGCTGGTTGACAAGGAGATATGGCGCTGTCCGATGTTGATTCCCTCCGGGCAGCTCACCAGATGCAGGAATTTGAGCACGTTGTCGTAGTTATCGAGCGGCTCGCCGGTGCCCATCAGCACAATGTTGGAGACCTTTTCGCCGCTGTCCTTCTGCATGAACAGGATTTCGTCCAGAATCTCGCCTGCGGACAGACTGCGCGTGCGTCCGTTGAGTCCCGACGCACAGAACTTGCAGCCCATCCGGCAGCCGACCTGCGTCGAAACGCAGACGGACACGCCGTGCTCGTAGTGCATCAGTACGGACTCCACGCAGTTGCCGTCCCGCAGACGCCATAAGTATTTCACCGTGCCGTCAACGCGGCTCACCTGCTTGCGGGCGACCTCCGGTACGGTCAGCAGGAAATTTTCCGCTAAACGCGCCCGTAAGTCCTTGGATAAGTTGGACATCTCTTCAAAGGACTCCACACCCTCGTGAAGCCATTTGAAGATCTGTCCCGCACGGAACGGCTTTTCGCCCATTTCCTTCAAAGCGCTTTTCAGTTCATCTATTGATAATGATTTAATTTCAGTCATTATTTTCACCTTTTTAATTGAAAATTGAGAATGGAAAATGGAAAATGACGCTATCCTTGCGCGAGTTCCGTCCGCGCTGCGTCTGTGTGGCGCATAGCGCCGTTATTGAATCATCGCGCTTTGCGCGATACCACAATTCTCAATTCTCCATTCTCAATTTTCCATTATTAAACCTTCCGGTGCATTTTCGCAATAAAGAATCCATCCGTATTGTGAACGGGCGGCAGCAGCGTCACCATACCGTCTGCCCTCTCTCCGCAGACCGGATGCGTCCACGAAACCGCTTCAAACTCCGGGTTTTCGGTGAGAAACGCGCGGACAACGTCCTCGTTCTCCCGCTGCAGGATGGTACAGGTCGAGTAGACGAGCGTGCCGCCCTTCTTTACATACTGCGCACAGTTTGCAAGGATTCTCGCCTGAATCTCCGGTAAAGTCCGGATTTCGTCCGGATTCTTGAACCGGATTTCGGGTTTCTTGCGGATAATGCCCAGTCCCGAGCAGGGCACGTCGCACAGCACAACGTCCGCGCTGTCCTTCCACTCCTCGCGGCAGACCGATGCGTCCTGCAGCTCGGTGCGGATATTCGACAGTCCGAGGCGAGCTGCGCCGTCGCGGATGCGCTTCAGCTTGTGCTCGTAAATATCGCACGAGGTGACGCTGCCTTTCCCCTGCATTTTTTCAGCCATGGCAAAGCTCTTGCCGCCGGGCGCCGCGCAGCAGTCGAGCACGGTGCTGCCCGGTTTCGGGTCAGCGACCGCCGCCGCGAGTGCGCTTGCCGCGTCCTGCACGGTCACACGGCCCTCGATAAACGCCGGAAGCGCGGCTGCGTCTCCGCCGCTGCACAGCAGGATTTCCGGGAACGCCTCGTGCGGCTGCACGGTCAGTCCGGCGGCCTCCAGCTCTGCCTGAGCCTCGGCAGGCGTGCATTTCATCGTGTTCACGCGCACCGAAATCGGCGCGTCCGCGTTATCCGCCTGACAGATTTTCTGCGTCAGCTTCTGGCCGTACTGCTCGGAAAGCAGGCGCACGAGCCACTCCGGGTGGCTGTACTGCAGCGCGTAGTAGCTTTCCTTATCCGGGCAGTTCAGGCGCGGCAAAGAGCCGTTTTGCGCCGCATTTGCGGCATTTCTCAGCACCGCATTGGCAAAGGCGACCGTGCGGTCATTTGCGTGGCCGTAGTGCTTGACCAGCGCGACCGCCTCGGCAACCGCCGCATGCGCCGGTATCTTGTCCATCAGGATGAGCTGATACAGACCCATCCGCAGGCACGCCAGCACACGCGGCGCGATCTTTTTCAGCCGCACGCTCGAGAAGTGCCGCAGGTACCAGTCCAGTAAAATTTGGTTCTGCACCGTGCCGTAGGTCAGCCGCGAGGCCAGCGCCGCGTCGCGGCTGTCCAGTCCCGCACGGGATAAATAGTGGTGCAGCGCACCATCCGACCAGGCGGCCTCCTCTGCCATGGAAAACAGCGAGAACGCCGCCACCTCACGCGGTGTTTTGGGGCGTTTATCTATCATTGCGGTCTCTTCCTCCAAAAATCAGCACCAAACGCAGCAGCTGTGCCAGCGATGTCGCCAGCGCGGCAACATAGGTCAGCGCCGCCGCCGTGAGCGTCTTTTTCGCCATCGGGTACTCGTCTGCGGTCAGCAGGCCGTTCTGCTGAATGGTCTGCAAAGCGCGGCGGGATGCGTCCAGCTCCACCGGCAGGGTCACCAGCTGGAACAGCGTGGAAAGACCGAACGCCGCAATGCCGATCGTGACGAGCGTGCTCGTGTTAAGGATCAGGCCGAGGATCAGCAGCGGCATCGCCGCCATCGAGCCAAACTGCGTCAGCGGGATGATCGCCGCGCGCAGCTTGATCGGCGCATAGCCGATGGCGTACTGCACCGCATGCCCTGCCTCGTGCGCGGCAACGCCGATGGACGCCACCGACGTGGACGAGTACACCGCACTCGACAGCCGAATGACGTTGCTTCTCGGGTCAAAATGGTCGGTCAGCTTGCCGGAAACGTACTCGATCCGCACACCGGAAACGCCGTTGTACCGCAGGACAGCCTCCGCCGCCTGTGCGCCGGTCAGTCCCCGCAGATTTTGCACCCGCGAGTAGCGGTTAAACGTGCTGTTTACCTTGTTCTGCGCCCAGAATGCAAATAAAACGCACGGCAGAACCAGTACGATGTAGTACATGTCAATGCCGTAGTAGTAACCATGATAGGGCATAAGAAAACCTCCATACCGGAGTGGAGAATTGGAGATTGGAACTTACGTCCTCTCCGTTCTTCACTCCTCACGCTTTTTCATTCGTCTCCCAGCTTAGTGCCGACTTCGATTACGTGCCCACGCAGAAAGTCCGTCGCCTTCATTCTCTTACCGCCGACCAGCTGAATCTCGATCAGTTTGAGCGCACCCTCTCCGCACGCCACGGTCAGACCCTTTTTCGGGTCGGCTTCGAGCACCGTGCCCGGCTCGCCATTGCCGGCTGCCTTTTCGGCGGCAAACACCTTCAGGCGCTCGCCCGCAAGGCTGGTCAGCGCGATCGGCCACGGATTCAGGCCGCGAATCAGGCAGTCGATTTCATGTGCGGACTTGCTCCAGTCGATCACCGCCATCTGCTTATCCAGCATATGGGCGTAGCAGCTCTGCGCATCGTCCTGCGGGCGCGGCGTGATCTCATCTAATTTGACGAGCGTTTGGGTCAAAAGTTCCGCACCGGACTGTGCCAGGCGGTCAAAAAGTTCGCCTGCGGTCTCCTTCTCACCGACCTTGGTCTCATAGGTGAGCAGCATATCGCCGGTGTCCAGACCCTCCGCCATCTGCATGGTGGTAACGCCTGCCATTTCATCGCCCGCGATGACCGCCCACTGGATCGGAGCGGCGCCGCGCCAGCGCGGCAGCAGCGAACCGTGCACGTTGATGCAGCCGTGCGGCGGGATATCGAGCACCGCCTTGGGCAGCAGCTTGCCGTATGCCACTACGATGATAACCTCGGGTGCCAGCTCACGCAGACGCGCCTGCTCGTCCTCATTTTTGAGGGTATTCGGCTGGAAAACCGGAATATCATGCGCGAGTGCGAGCGTTTTCACCGGCGGTGCAGTGAGAATCTGCTTGCGGCCCTGCGGCTTATCCGGCTGGGTGTACACGGCGCAGACGTCATGTCCGGCATCGATGAGCGCCTGCAGGCTCGGCACGGCGAAGTCCGGCGTGCCCATGAATACGATACGCATTATTCCTCGTCACCACCCTGCATTGCCTCCGGGTCGATATACTCCTCGACCTTCTCGGTGAACAGATGACCGTCCAGATGCTCGGTCTCGTGGCAGAAGCACTGCGCTACAATGCCCTCGCCCTCACGCTCGAACCAGTTGCCATTGCGGTCCTGTGCGCGAATCTTCGCCCAGGTCGGACGGGTCACATAGCCGTAAACGCCCGGCACGGACAGGCAGCCCTCGACAACGCGCTCAGAGCCTTTCTGCTCGATGACTTCCGGGTTTACCAGCTCGACCATCTCCTCCGGCTCCTTGTTCACATCCAGCAGCACAACAACACGGCGCAGGATTCCCACCTGCGGTGCTGCCAGACCAACGCCGCCGGAGTTCTCGAGCGTCTCACGCATATCGTCGATCAGCGTGTGCAGACGGTCGTCAAACTTCTCTACCTTGCGGCTGTGCTTGAGCAGCTGCTCGTCGCCCTCGGTCAAAATCTTTCTCAGTGCCATTGTTTTATTCCTCCACTTGATTCAGCTTATCCATGCATTTTTGTAAACATTCCTGTATATTTTTCTCATCGAGCGCCGGAAACGGCGTCACCGGCTGCGGTTTTCCGCTGCCGATATGCTTTTCCAGCCATGCCACATCGTGCCAGCCGTCAAACTTCCAGCCGGAGTCGTGCCACACGCCTGCGTCCGCAAAGCCCAGTCTGCGCTGCATGCGGATGCTCTTTTCGTTCGGCAGGGTCACGCAGCTGTACAGATGGCGCAGCCCCTGCAGCTCGAGCAGGTCGATCAGGCACGCCAGCACGGTCGTGCCCACACCATGTCCGTGGGTGCCCTGTGCCAGATAGATGGACAGCTCCGCATCCCAGTCGTAGGCCGCGCGCTCACGAATGCGGTGCGCGTAGGCGTAACCCATGATCATCCCGTCCTGCTCACAGACAAGGTACGGGAACGCCGCCGCCGTTTCGCGGATACGGTCCGCAAACGCCTCAGCCGTCGGCACATCATATTCAAACGTGATGGTTGTATTCGTTATGTAAGGCTCGTAAATCTTCAAAAGCGATTCTGCATCGTTTTCTGTTGCCTTGCGAATTACAAATTTGCTCATTAAATTAACCTTCTTTGCCGGGGTCTCAATTACTGCTACATTTCATTATTGGAATCCGCGAACACAGTAACGCCCCGGTTTTTACCGTCCTGCATAAACTCCCGCAGCACGCCCGAGATGAGCCTGCGCCATCTTGCACAGTCCTTCGCACGGATGGTGAGGTGGTAGCGATACCGTCCCATCACCTTGACCATCTGCGCCGCGGCGGGGCCGAGCACGGGTGCTTTCACATCGGCAAACTGCCCTTCCATCAGACTCTGCAGGCGTGTTTTGAGCGCGAGCAGACTGCTGAGCACCTGCTGCTCCAGTTCGCCGACGGCGGTGATCATGGTGATGTCGCACACGGGCGGGCACCGAAGCGCTTCGCGCGTCTGCATTTCGCTCTCGTAGAACGCCTCGTAGTCCTGCCGCGCGGCGGTCAGGATGACCGGATGCAGCGGGCTGTACGTCTGGATCACGGCGCGTCCGGTGTCAAATCGCCGTCCGGCGCGGCCGACCACCTGCGTGATGAGCGAAAACGTGCGCTCATGTGCGCGGTAGTCCTGCGCGTACAGGCTCTGGTCCGCGTCCAGCACGCCGACCAGCGTGACGTTCTCAAAATCCAGTCCCTTGGTCACCATCTGGGTGCCGATAAGGATATCGGCTTCGCCTTTGCCGAATTTATTCAGCAGGCGTTCGTGTGCGCCCTTGGCGGTCATGGTGTCCGCGTCCATGCGGAGCACCCGCGCGGACGGGAACCGCTCGTGCAGCTCC
>OLVZ01002818.1_pt1 | contig 12160 bp, 11 predicted proteins | sample 1673341 | NCBI WGS metagenome assembly OLVZ01 (sample SAMEA3178944, study PRJEB25190) | human gut metagenome | biome: human gut; feature: human-associated habitat; material: faeces | place: Austria | collected 2013 | reverse complement strand
TGGCTGTATCCATGGAATATACGATATTCCTTAGGTACAACCAGCAGGCGTTATTCTTTAAACACATCCTACCTGTTTCCTTCTATTTTATTATTTCAGCTTCCATGTCTTGACATATCTGATGAAGCTCTTTTTTCAGATTTTCTGTGTATGTTTCTGCCAGACTCTGTACATACTAGTGGCATAAAACTATGATTTGAGGGTTGTATATGAAACAATTTAAACCATATATTCCGGCAGATAAGGTGATGCCGGAGCTTACACCTACTTCTGTGATTCTCGGCATTATCCTGGCGGTCGTGTTCGGTGGTGCAAATGCATATCTGGGCTTACGGGTCGGCATGACGGTATCCGCTTCCATCCCTGCTGCCGTTCTTTCTATGGGTATTGTGCGCATGATCATGCACCACGATTCTATTCTGGAAAATAATATGGTTCAGACGATCGGTTCTGCCGGAGAATCTCTGGCTGCCGGAGCTATCTTTACTCTGCCGGCCCTGTTCATGTGGGCAGATGAAAATCCCGATATAAAACCTCCATCTTTTCTGATGATTGCATTTGTCGCCATCTGCGGTGGACTGATCGGTGTTCTGTTCATGATCCCACTTCGTACCGCTCTGATCGTAGAAGAACATGGTACACTTCCATTTCCGGAAGGAACTGCCTGCGCTGAAGTACTGCTCGCCGGAGAAACCGGCGGTCACAAATCCAAGCAGGTATTTTCCGGGCTTGGTATCTCTGCTGTCTATAAATTTATTGCTGATGGTCTGCATTTGTTTCCAGGTGAGATCGCATGGACGATTCCTGCCTATAAAGGATCGGGCTTTGGCATGGATGTTCTCCCTGCACTGGTCGGTGTCGGCTATATTTGCGGCGCAAAGGTTGCTTCGTATCTGTTAAGCGGTGCTGTACTTGGATGGTTTGTTATCATGCCATTACTCGTTCTTGTTGGAGGTAACAACATCCTGTTCCCCGCTTCCGTTCCGATCCATGAACTGTCAGTCGATCAGTTATGGGGAAATTACGTACGGTATATCGGTGCAGGCGCAGTGGCAGCCGGCGGTATCTTCAGCCTGCTAAAATCATTTCCGCTGATCGCATCCACATTTGCCAAAGCCCTGAAAGGCTTTGGACATACAGATGGAAATTCGCGAACATCCAAAGACATTCCGCTTCCTTATGCAATCGGCGGTATCCTGATCGTAGCATTTGGTCTGAGTGCTTTTCCAAATATTCCGATCAATCCGGTCACATCCATTCTGATCATTATTTTCGGATTTTTCTTTGCAACCGTATCTGCAAGAATGGTCGGTGTCGTCGGTTCATCGAATAACCCCGTGTCCGGTATGGCGATCGCAACCCTGCTATTTGCAACGATCCTGTTAAAGCAAGCCGGCATAGCAGGATACCGGGGTATGACATCTGCCATCTGCATCGGTACTGTTATCTGCATAATTGCAGCCATGGCAGGAGACACCTCGCAGGATCTGAAAACGGGGTATATCGTCGGTGCAACACCATATCTGCAACAGATTGGCGAACTGATCGGATCGATCGCATCCGGTCTTGCGATTGGCGGCGTTCTCTATCTGCTGAATGCCGCGTGGGGATATGGTTCTACCGAGCTTCCTGCTCCGCAGGCAACCCTTATGAAAATGGTCGTTGAAGGTGTTATGAATGGCAATCTTCCATGGGGACTTGTTATTGTCGGCATTTGCATTGCTGTCGTTGTCGAGATCTTAGGTATCCCGGTTCTGCCATTTGCCATCGGACTGTATCTGCCGATTTACCTGACAGTTCCGATCATGATCGGTGGTCTGATCCGCCTTTTCGTGGAGAAACGCCGCTTTGCCGATGAGGGTTCCCGCGAAACCGTCCGTAATAACGGTATCCTTTTCTCCTCCGGTATGATCGCAGGTGAAGGACTGGTTGGAATCCTGCTTGCCATCCTTGCCGTATTCGGCGTAAGTGATCGGATCAATCTGGGACTTATGGGATTCCATCTTGGAAAATGGGGCGGCTGCCTGTTCTTCCTTGCCCTGCTTTTCAGTATGATCTACATGATCCATAAAACGAAGGATAAACAATCATCCAATAACACACTTTAATATCTTCACCCGGAAAGGATTTATTTTCTCATGCAAAAACGTAATATACAGAACCATATTTCTAACAATGCCCACCAATTTTTTACAGGAAAAACAAAAAAGAGTTTTCTTTCCCATACTGCAAACTACATGGACAAAATCCCCTGCATCAACCTGAATTATACATGGGAACAGTCGCCCGATGGGATTGTTGTGATCGAAATGCCACATACCGGATTTTATCACAAGATCGCCCAGAAATATTTTCACAAACCAAAGAAAAGCCATATCAAACTTGATCGATATGGCAGTACCTTATGGATTCATATAAATGGCGACAACACAGTATTCAATCTGGTATCCATCATGGAAGAACACTTCCCCGAAGAAGCTCCTGATATGTTAAAACGTGTTATCGCCTTTCTTGAAACACTGGAGAGGGTAAGGTTTATCTATTTACTGTAACCCCGTATTAAAATATCCATATTCCGTGTCCACATTATAGATTGCATAGCAGTCAAGAGCCTCCGGTATTGGCACACTGTAATAATGGAAACCTAACCAGTTCTGCATCCCTTCCGGCATATCTGCTGTCGGTGCACCCGGAAGATACACTGTAAATGTCGTTCCACCCGCAATTCCGTAAAGCTCTGTAAATGTGGTTTTGTATCCGTTATCATTTGCAACCACTTTACCGATCTCATCATCATACTTTAAAGTGTCCAGCTCCATTGTGTAAGTATATTTATCAACCTGTTTAATATTCTTAAATGATCCGGAACCGCTGGACGTTGATCTGCCTTCATAATTGCTATCATAAAAAGATGCCGTAAAGGTTCCGTCCGGCTTGATATCCATACCGGCTCCCCATGCGCCTACTCCACTCGTCAGAATAAATTCTTCCGGCAGATCCTCCGGCAATGTCATTGCTACCTCTCCTGCATTTCCGGCAGAGACTTCTTTCTTATCGGCAGATTTCTCCTGCTTTTTGTCAGATGCCGTTTTGTCCGTTTTTTTCTGTGTGATCTTTCCCAGATATTCCATAGCTTCATCATAGGTCATGGCGGTATCATCCAGCGTACCAAGAACCTCCTTGGCTTTATCCTTGCCCTGGCCATTATACATTAACAAGGTATCAAAATTCTTCTGTAATTTCTTTACCTGCGTATCATACTTATCCTCTGATATCTCAGATCCATTCTTTGTACATGAAACAACCGTCGCAGAATAATCCTCATTTGGTCCTTCTTTTCTTGCCCAGGTTGTTGCTTTCTGAAGCATACCGGAATCATCTAATGCAAATTTGATATACTGATCCGTATATCCCTCATCTCCGATTCCACTATATGCATATAAGGTTCCCTTCTTAGTCGTAAACAGATAATAACTGGTTCCGGAAGCGGCATTTATATCCCAGCCACCATATTCTTCCATATCCGTTCCAAAGATTCTTTTTGCTTTTGTTCCGTCAAAGCTATATATATCCATCTGCGCAATGGAAGCTTCGTTCTGTTCCGATCTTACCAGGATCATCTCCGGAACACCATCACCTGTAACATCGGCAAATACGATCGGTGTCTGTTCTTCTTTTGCAGCCTTTGTGGAATAATCATATTCATACTGCCAGAAATAATTGTCGATCTGTGTCTTATAGGATTCAAGTACCTCTTTGTATGCTGCTTTATAAAGACTTTCATCAATGGCTGCCTCTGTCGTCACCTCTGTTGGTTCTTCCGTTGTAACTTCAGTGGTTGCCTCCGCCTTTGTTGTCACCTCTGTTGTAACAGTATCATCACTTGCTTCCGAAGCGGCTTCTGTTGTTGCATTCTGATCTTTCTTCTTATCCTGTGAGTGCTTATATGCAAATCCTGCTCCGACCGCTCCTCCTACCAGGGCAATGGAAGCGGCTGCGATCACGATCTTGCCTGTTACCGTTTTTATAAATGCCTGTTTTCCAACTGTAGCTGCGATAGCCTTTCCGCCTTCTACTGCACCAGCAGCCGATCCTGCAGCTCCTGCCTGAGTGACTCCTCCTACTGCCGATCCTGCGGCTCCTGCCTGAGTGACTCCTCCTGCTGCCTGTCCTGTGGCGCCTGCTACCTGTGCAGCACAACCTGTAACATTTCCTGCCATCTGCATAGCACCACCATGGATGATGCCGGCTGCAACATTTCCACCAATGCCTGCCATCTGCTCGAATACATGTGTAACGATCATATTTCCACGTTCTGCCATAAGCAGATATACAAGAAGACACATCGGTGTGTAGCTGTAAAGCTTGTAGCCCTTCTTCTGAAGCTCCTCTGCCTTTGCTTTGATATTCTTACGTCCATAATTCAGTCTGGACTTCACGGTATTCTCGGAACAGTTCAATACTGTGGCAATATCCTTGATGCTGTAACCCTCCAGATGGAACATAAGTACACAGATTCTCTGTTCATCCGACAGGGAATCGATCAGCTCCCGCACCATATCCTGTGTCTCCTGCACGGTACATGCCATCTCCGGCTGTGTGCTCATGTTTTCATCTTCCAGATTATATTCAAAAACATCCCCTTCATCATTTTCGTTCTGCAGATCAGAAAACAGGACTGCCTTTTTCTTCTGAAGTGCATTGATCGCAGTATTTGCCACGATCGTACTCATCCATCCCGGAAATGCATTTGCATCCTGCAGACTATCTAATCTGGCAAATGCCTTTATATAGGCATCCTGAAGGACATCCATTGCATCCTGCTCATTCTTCATATACTTCATTGCAATGTAGAGTTTGTTCCGATATGTATTCTCATATAAGAACGTAAATCCTTCTTCACGCCCTGCCTTTGCCTGTTCCACTGCCTGTGTATAATCCACACAGCTTCCGCAAAACGGACAGTTGTATTCATTCCCCTGTAAATCATTTCCACATGTTCTGCACTTCATGTTATCCTGCTCCTCCTGCTTTTTATCTTATTTCTGTAATTTATATATTATCTTTATGCCTTTATTTATCTGGACTGCCTGTCATGCTCGATCCGGTCAAATAATTCTTTCTTGCGTTCTGGATCGTCCGGCAGCTCCTTTCGTTCTTTTTTTAATAATGCAACAAACGCGCACACTGCCTTCCACACATCCATATATCTCACCTCCTGTTTATTGGACAGCTCAGGTGGGTAAAAAGTTTTATATTTCCGAATATTTTTTAAATAACTCATTCAAACAGAAAATTTTATTCTATCTTACCACAAAAATCAGGATAACATCATATTCTATTTTTTTATTTTCACAGTCTTATATTTGCTCCATGCAGAATAACATTTCTTCTCGCGGGAGCCTGCCTTTACATAGGAACGGACACGAACATAATAAGTCTTGCTTTTTTTCAGATCCCAGAAGGTACAGTTATTGTAATTCTTAAATGGTGCATCATATACTTTCTTATTCTTTTTGAATTTCTTATCCGTTGCGATCTGGATCTGATATCCGGTCGCCTTGCTCTTGCACTTCCATGTTACCTTTAATTTTCCGGATGAAAGATTCTTTACCTTGCTTACAGTAGTCTTCGGAACATCTGTAAATGTCGTCTTAAATGTATACATTCCGGCATAATTTGGATCAACGCTATATGGCCAGCCTTTGGTCATCGTGATGTAGTAGGTTCCCTTTGGCAGGAAAAACGTGTATTTTCTGGTTCCCGGTGTAACCCCTGTCTGAATATAGTGAATATCGCCATTTGTATTCTCGATCACAACATTCATTTCCTTGATCTTGCTGTTGATCTGAATGTTCATGTACCGGTTCTTTGTCATCTTCATCTTATAGATATCTTTTGTCTCGTTAAATGCAAACTGTCCTTTATAGGTCGTACCTGCCTTATAGGTAAATGCCATCGTTTTCTCATCGTTCTGTGACAGCCATGACTCGGAACGTGTCTCGCCGGATGCCTTATAAGATGCCGTAAATGTGAACTTGCAGCCGGTATAAAAGCCTGCACACAGAGATAATTTATAATCACCTGCTAATAATTCTGCCTTATAGCTGCCATTTCCTTCACTGACTGATGCTGTATAGATCTCATTATCATACATATCGCTGACTTTTATATAATTAAGCCCGGTATGTGTCTTTCCAATTCCCTCCGTCACAATCGCAAGAGAAAATGTACCGGATTTCTTCATCGTAAATGTATACTCATATGTATTCTGTGCATCCTCCAACTCGCCACTGTAACTCTGTCCCCATACGATCTGCTGTGGACTGTTTAACACCTCTGCGGATACCTTTCGCGCAGGACTTACTGCACACATCATCACCATTAAAATTACTGCTAACATGATCCGTTTCATTTTTCTACTCATAATAATCTATCCTCTCTTTCTACCTTCTTTTTATTCAACTGTTTCAGCATCCATCATCTGCTCTTTGTATGCCTTACGGATCGGAATGATCGGCAGTCCGATAAAGACCATGATCGAGATGAAGAAGGATACCGATGTCATATGGAAATGGTACGATGAGCCAGCCCCATTTTGCTATCTTGCCTGCCATTCTCACCGCAGTTCCAAACCCTCCGAAGAAGTAGGAAACAATACCTGCCATAACTCCATACCCCATCATAGACATCGGGATCCTGCCACCAAAAATACCGGAAAGGACAAATCCTAAAACGGTTAAACAGGTTGCTCCCAATGCGATGTACTGTGCGATTTCGATTCTTCTCATTTTCTTCATTTTTTTATTCTCCTTTTCTTTATCTGAGGAGCATTTCATCCGGAAATTCATCCATAAAAAATGCAACCTCTGTATCGTTTCACCTATATGACACAGAGGTTGCAAAAAAGTTTTATATTTTTTGAAATTTTTTAAAAATTTTTCAGGCACCATTTTTTAAGTATAATCGGAGAGTTTCGTAGTTTTCAATCGGAGAGATTCCGGAAATATAATCGGAGAGATTCGGCGTTTTCAGTTGGAGAGTTTTTCCCTTATAAAGTAAAAATGCCTTCGACTGATTCTTAAAAAACAGCCGAAGGCACTCTAATAATTTTTTATTTATTCTTTTTTAAATATTTCAATGCATTTGCATAGGACATTTCACATCCGTCACTTGCTCCTCCTAAATTTCGAGCTGCCATTATATTTCCTGACGAATCCCTGTTAATATTTGCCAACTGATCATATATGCCATAAGGAGCTGTCGCCGCCATGTTCTTCAGAACCTCACTATCCACTTCTTGATATATTTCGTCGCGTTTTGTCTGATATTCCTCCCAGGCCACAGATATACCATCCCGTTCTGCAACCGGCACCGTTTCTTCATCCCCCACTTGTTCTGCATGACAGGTCCAGACAATCGGTTGTAAGCTATCTCCACGAGAAGTAGCCACATCGAATTCTATCATCTTATCTATGATACCAATCTCTGTATCATCACTCTGTCCATCGCTGCAAAGTATGTACAACCGGCATCCATGACCTGAAGTTTCGTTAGCATCAACTATGACATACGGAGTTCCTTCCGCTCCCCATTTGTCCCAGTTCTCATCTGACCTTGTATCAAGTTCTCCACTATAGACCTGTACTGCTTCATTATCTATATATGTATATATATGAAGATCCGCTTTATTCGGATCTGATTCATCCTGTGCCGCAAAGATCAGTTCAGGAGTATCATCTCCCATAATATCAGCAACAGTAATCGCTCTGGCTTCTCCTACCAGGATCGGTTCGTTCTCCCGCATCTGCGAAGTTTGCCAGCCATAATCCTGAATTTCCTGTCTATATTCCTTCAGCACCTCTGTATACGCATCCTGCCAAGTATTCTTATTATGATTATAGATTGCTACTCCGGCTGCTCCACCTGCTACTGCCACTCCGGCTGCCGCCATTGTGATTTTTCCTGCTACTGTTTTCAAGAAGGTCTGTTTTGCCGCTGTAGCTGCTGCCGTCTTGCCTCCTGCGGCTGCACCTGTTCCCGCTGCCGACCCTGCAGCTCCGGTGCCTCCGGCTGTGGCTGCACTTCCGGCAACAGATAATGCGCCTGCGGCACCACCATGAATCAGCCCGGCACCAACTACGCTTCCAACACCTGCCAGCTTGTCGAAGGTTCCTGCTACCAGCATGCCTCCACGCTCTGCCATCAGCAGATAGGTAAGAAGCGCCATAGGTGTGTAGCTGTACAGCTTGTAACCCTTCTTCTGAAGCTCCTCTGCCTTTGCCTTTATATTCTTCCGTCCATAATTTAATCTGGATTTTACTGTATTCTCTGAACATCCAAGAACCGTCGCGATATCCCTGATACTGTATCCCTCAATATGGAACATCAGCACACACATTCTCTGCTCATCCGACAGAGAACCGATCAGCTCGTGCACCATCTCCTGTGTCTCCTTCGTTGTACACGCCATCTCCGGCTGGGCTGTCATGTTCTCATCTGCGATCGAATATTCAAATGCCTCCCCATCCTGATCTTCTCTCTGCATATCCGAAAAATTCACTGTATGGCGGTCTCGCAATGTATTCCTTGCGGTATTTGCAACAATGGTACTGAGCCATCCAGGAAATGAATTTGCATCCTGAAGACCGGAAAGCCGCTCAAATGCTTTCACATAGGAATCATGGAGAACATCCATCGCTTCATCCTCATTCTTCATATATTTCATCGCTATATACAGTTTGTTTCGATATGTCATCTCATACAGATAGGAAAAGCCTGCTTCCTTTCCGGCTTTTGCCTGCTCCACCGCCTCTGTATAATCGACTGCCGCCCCACAGAACGGACAGTTATATTCATTTCCCTGCAGATCATTCCCACACGTTTTGCAAATCATTTGTAGCCTCCCACACGCCTGTTTTTTCATTTTTTTATACTTTTAATAGAAATATGTCAGATCCGTTTTTTCTGTTTAACCTATTATAGCTTTTACTGTACTAACATTCAGATTTGTTATCTCGACAATCTGATCCAAAGAATAGCCTTTCTTATGCATATTCAGTACAATCTCTCCAGATTTCATTGTAACGTAGTTCACAGGGGATAGCAAGATGAAGAAAATAAAGGCAACAAAAAACTGACATACGGATCAGGTATCTTTTCTTCCGAAAATATGATGATCCATATGTCAGTTTTTGTACTTATTTATGTAGGGTTGTATTTATTATTATTTAATCTTAACAGTCTTAACCTTACTCCAAGAAGAATAATAATATTCATCCGGAGTACTACCATAATTATCAATCTTCACATAAGAACGAACACGAACATAATATGTTCCTTTTTTCAAATCAACCATATACATTCCTGTATATTCATCCTGCTTTGTCTTTTTGCCCTTTTTAAACTTTCTGTCTCTTGCAATCTGGAACTGATAGCCATTTGCCAATGAATTTTTCTTACACCGTATATACATCGTCTTATACTTATTATCCGGTTTTGTTTTAGTAATAGTTGGCTTTGGTATTGCAGTTACAGAAGTTCTAAAGGAATACTTACCTGTATAATGATAGTCCGTTGCATAATTTACACCACCTCTGAACTTGACATAATATGTACCCTTTGGTAAAAATACTCTGTATTTATGAAGTGTATGATTGGGATATTTGATTTTCTTGCAAATTGACTAATGTGGCTCAAACCTGTTTTGCCATAAGTAAGAATAATCTCTGCTTCTTCTGTTTTTATATGACTTGACGGGGGGATATATAGATAATCACTGAGATGATTTTGAGATTTACATATAAGGGTAATATCATTGCTATCATCTTTATTATCCAGAATCTTTAGTATTCTATTACAAAAGTCAACTTGTCGCTGGTTGGAGACGTCTAGGGAAAAAAGTATTTTCATAATTAGTAAGGTTTCTTGGTTTTCAGTAATAATAAAATTATTATTTTGTTAATATATGACTTTTTTTATATGAACATCCTCCAAAAAGGTTTTTTTTATTTTTAATTAACTAATTAAAAAAGGTGGTATGCAATGCCATTCTTGCTGTTATTGAATAGTGAGACGAATAGTATGCACTCTGTTGATACCTGAGTAGTTACGCTTTCTCTTGCTGTATCCCTTCTATTATAAATCAATGCTGTATTTTCGCGTTTGATGAAGGTGTCGGTCACTGACGGGCCTGTTATACTTTCGGAGATAAACGATAAACTCTCTCCGATGGAGCGAACCATATCCGGGGTAATCTGTATACATATGAAAGCCTCATTATCTTTTTAGTAAAAGGGTCAGGACTTATTGTAACAGCCATCGAATCATCCTCCTGATAAAGTGCGACGGTTCTTTTCTTCTTCTTCGCGGATTACGAACTAACCAACGGTATTTGTTTTTGATATTAAACGATTGTATACAAGTATGTTATGATGAATCTCCGTTTGTTTATTCCGGCCCTGGTATGCGGGCTCATGGGCCTTGGTATGCGGGCTTATAAGCCCGAGTATACGGGCTCATGGGCCCGGGTAGCGGGGATGGGATGAAGAGCGGATCATTTTCGACTAAACAGTAAAGGAAAGCACAATGCTTTAAACAATGTATTCAGTTAATAAATACGTTCCTTAGTGTTGCTTATCAGTGTCTTAACGATTGGATGGCGCTCAAGTTAACGGGTGGAAGATGGAAGATGCGGGTGGAAGATAAACAGGCTGAAAATGCGATCTTCCACTGTGTCATTACATTGATTATTAATGGAGTAAGTGGAAAAAGGTGGAAGATGGAAGATCGAAACGTATTTTTTGTAGGAGAAGCAGTTGTTTTGCCAAGTGAAGCATTAAAATAGAATAAAGAATATTCTCTGAAAAATAGCAGAGATTCAGTATGCCGCACGGTATTTTCCTTCCTCCTTATCCTCAAGCATACTCAGATAGGAAGTATAGCGTGATTCGCTGATGTAGTGCTCTTCTACCGCTTTCCGAACAGCACAACCGGGTTCTTGACGGTGTGTGCAGTTTCCATATTTGCAGTCTGCCGAAGTCTTGAATATTTCGGGGAAGTAATGCCCTATCTCTTCCTCTTCCATATCGAATGTGCCAAAACCTTTGATTCCCGGTGTATCGATAATATATCCGTCTCCCGGAACGGGAAACATTTCAGAGAAGGTGGTGGTGTGCATACCTTTATTATGATAGATGGAAATTTCACCGGTTTTTACCTCTTGGTCAGGCAGTATCGCATTGATAAGGGTTGACTTTCCTACACCGGAATGTCCGGAGAAAAGTGTTACCCGACCTTTCAATTCTTCCTGAATTTGTTCTATACCCTCACCTGTTTTGGCCGAAACTTTAAAACAGGGATAGCCGATGGTAGTATAGAGATTGATAAGTCCGTCCAGATAGTGAAGCTCATCCTCATCATAAGCATCTGTTTTATTAAAGATTATCTTAACGGGTACGCGGTATGCCTCAGCAGAAGCCAGAAAGCGGTCGATGAAAGTAGTGGAGGTTTCCGGATAATTGACCGTAACAATAAGCATGCTTTGGTCAAGGTTGGCAGCAAGGATATGCGATTGTTTAGAAAGATTGGAAGCTCTTCGGATAATGTAGTTTTTCCGGTCTTCTATTTCCTTGATGAAAGCAGTTCCTTCCGGATTCAAGATAATTTGCACATAATCTCCCACAGCTACCGGATTGGTACTGCGTATGCCTTTGAGACGGAAGTTACCTTTGATTTTACACTCCACACATTTCCCCTCGTCGGTCTTTACCAAATACCAACTACCTGTATTTTTTATTACCAGTCCCCTCAATTTAATTGTCAATTGAAAATTGACAATTGACAATTATTGCTTGGCAACATACCTCAGTTACAGTTTCTTTCGGTACTTGTCAATTCTCAATTGTCAATTGTCAATTGGTTTTTATACGGTCATAATTTCTTTATCCTTTGCAATCAGCATATCATCGATCTGTTTGATATACTTATCGTGAATCTTTTGCAATTTTTCTTCACCACCCTTTTGTGCATCTTCTGCCAGACCGTCTTTAACGGATTTCTTCAAAGCATCGATAGCATCACGGCGAGCATTACGCACACTCACTTTAGCAGTTTCACCTTCACCTTTACATTGTTTGGCGAGCTGTCTACGGCGTTCTTC
>OLVZ01002811.1_pt1 | contig 12176 bp, 5 predicted proteins | sample 1673341 | NCBI WGS metagenome assembly OLVZ01 (sample SAMEA3178944, study PRJEB25190) | human gut metagenome | biome: human gut; feature: human-associated habitat; material: faeces | place: Austria | collected 2013 | reverse complement strand
AATAATTAACGAGTACCGTTGACTATCTTATGCTGTGGGGGTGCTGAGTAGTTACCCGTAGGCGAGCAGCCTTCCTTCTCCTTGAACATCCGGTAGAGATAGGAGCGCGACGAGAAGCCACATTCCGCAGAGATGACGTCGTTGCTGTAGTCGGGATGCTCCAATATCATCCGCTTGGCCGCCTCGAAGCGCACCTCGGCCAGCCAGATACGGAAAGTGGTGTTGTAGCAGGAGGAGAGGTATCGTGACAACTCCGTTTTGGTGATGCTTAGCGAGCGAGCCAGCGAGATCATGTTGACCGATGTGTCTTTATATCCCCTGCTGGCGCACCAGGCGTCCAGCTTCTCGCGGATGATCTTCTGTCGTGCTGCAGCAAACTGTTGCTGTAAAGTTTCTTCCTTCTTGTCCTGTTCCACATTCTGTTCTTCAGCGCAGAGTGCAGCCTCTCCACCATTTTCTGTTTGCGCGCTTTCCGTCTGCTCGATCTCCGTCTGCTCGATCTCCGTCTGCGTGCTTTCCGTCTCTGTGGTTTTTATTTGCGTGGTTTCTATTTGCGTGGTTTCCATTTGCCCGTTTTCCATGACGGCATAGTTTTCTTCCACATCCTTATCCAAAAGTTCCTCGGCAGGGTTGTAGTTATATCCCAGCGACACAAAACTGATTATGAAGAAAAGCATGGAAAGCAGTTCCATGGGTCCGATGACATATAGAAAATCGGTGGAAAGCACGGCGACAGGCATGGCTATAATGAGAAGGAGAAGGATGATCACGCTGGCGCGTGCGAATCTCACGTAGGGCAGAATATCGTTGCCCGCCATTTCCTCCAGCATCTTCCTGCGCTTTCTGATTTCCACTATTATCATCACGTGACAGTAGGCCAAATTGACGCCAAACAGGAAGACCATCACATAGAGCCAGTTGCCAATATGGAAACTTCCGCTCTGGCTATAGCCTACACCGAAGATAGCGAGTATGGCGGCATAAATAGTGGCACAAACGACGTTCATCTTTCGGAGATTGGCGTGCATGGCCTCGATATTGTAGATGCCCATGGCGATGAGCGTGAAGCAGGGAGGATAGACCAGCATGTTGAATATGGCTCCCTCATCGTCGCCTTTCGCCCGAAATTCCCCCCCCCATTTGTGCCAGAAACTGCAGGGCCAGTCCCACCATGGCTGCGAATATCAGCCATCGCGACTTTTCGTATCGGCAGTTCATCCACTTGATCTGTAGTCGTGTGATCCCCAAGATGATGGCATTGATCGATACGAAGAGAAAGCAGGTAAACTGTAGAAGAAACAAACTATCCATTTCTTTGTTTTTTTATATTTGGCATCTATCAAGACCCGCTTTCCATTCTTTATGTCCGTGGGGTGTGAATCCGCTGCAAAAGTACAAATATTTTTTTAAAACGAATAATTTGTTGGCCGCCTTTTGTGTAATGTTTTTCAGGCTTCCTTCCAATCGACCAGTCACTTTCCCTGATCGTCCAGTTCTATGGCCAGCGCCACGACCCGTCGCTTGTCGGCCTTGAAGGGTTCGGCGTATTGCTTGTCCCGGATTTGTTGCGTCGCGGCGTGAATGCCGCCGTTGTTGCTCAGTTTCAGTTCCAAGACATAGATGATATGGATGGTCTCCACGACCATGTCTATCCTGCCCGTTGCGATCATTTTTTCTACTTCTACCCGGCAGCCGATGGCGTTGAATATCGTGCTCAATATCAGTCGGTAGCGCTCCTCCATGTCCATGCTGGCCAGTTTCTTGTTGCTGTAGGGCACGTCGGCCACGAGCGCCTTCAGACATTTCATGGCCTCGGGCAGGTTGCCCAGCTGGAGGTTGTACAACAACATGCTCTGGGTAGATATGACTTGGTCGTTCGTTTTCAGCGTCAGTGCAGGCAGCACAATTTTGTATAGTGCCTTGCGAACCTCATAGTTGGGAATGCCAAGTATATAGATGCCGTCCGTATAACCTTTGATGGTAAGATAGCCCGACTGATAGAGGAACAGTTCCGCTCCGCCTCCTGTCACGTCGGAAGTCTCCAAGGTGTCGCTGTCTATGGGACAATTCTCGAAGTTTTTCAGTCTTATTTCTATATTATCTACAAACTTCGGAAGCAAGGAAGTGGCGCCCGAGGCGGCCCAGTAGTTCCTCAATTTTGAGTCAGACAGGGCGTTGACCAGACTGAAGGGGTTGAAGATGTCCGCCATGTTGTCATGGCTGAAATGATAGCCGTCGTAATAGGCCGTCAGTTGCGCCACGGCTTCGTCGTAGGTGTGGTTCTCATACGCAGCCAGCTTGTCGATTTCGGGTTTGAAATCGCGGAGCATTTCTTCCTTCGTAATACCGCAGATGGCAGCGTATTCAGGTTCAAAACTGATGTTGCTCAGGTTGTTGAGTACGGAGAAGAGCGAGATCTGCGTAAACTTGGTGATGCCCGTGATGAAGACAAACCGCTCGTATTTGTCGTTCGCCTTCAGGATGGCAAAGACCTCTCTGTAGATGCTGGTGCAGGCTTCGTGGTGCGGCGTCTTCCAGGAGTGCTGCAACGGAGCGTCGTACTCGTCGATGAGAATGGCTACCTGCTGCCCTGTCTTGTCGTAAGCACCCTCGATGATATTCTTGAATCTTACGGCAAGCGAACAATCTTGGCGCACGACTATCTTGTACTCCGCCTCCAGGGTATGGAAAACATCGTCCAGATAGCTTCGCACACTTTCTGGTTCTGCTCCGGCCTGGCTCATGTCGAGCCGGACGACAGGGCGCTTCACCCACTCTTTCTCCAGCTCCATGATCCTCAGTCCCTCGAAGAGCTCCTTCTTGCCCAGAAAGTAGGCTTCGAGCGTATCGACGAGCAGCGACTTACCAAAACGGCGCGGACGACTCAGATAATTATACGTGTTGTCTGTGTTGGCAAGATGCCAGATGATATCCGTCTTGTCAACATAAAGGTATCCATCCTTTCTGATTTTCTCAAATGACTGAATGCCTACGGGCAACCTTCTGTTTCTTGTCTCTGCCATAGCTCCCTGGTTTTTGTTTGCAAATATACGATTATTTTCCCAATCCCCATGCTTTTCCTTCAATTCTTTGAGTATTATTATGCTTTTGCTCTCTATCCAAAAAGATCATTCATTTTCACCTCACTATTCACCCATCCGCTATGCGTGTTCCGCTTCACCCCATACGTCGTGATAAAAGTATGTAGCAAGGCCTTCTTCGTCTTGGTCGCCACGGCAAATGACGACATTCTTTCTCGCAGCCGCTGCTCATAGTTGGCATCTATGACAAATTCGTCCTTGGCGTATTTCATCTCACAAATATTGATCGCTCCGTCAGCACGATCTATCAGCATGTCTATCTGACCTCCTCGCCACTCCGCACCGGTAGCATCCGCAAACGGTCTTGAAGACCAGGAATAGACATTTGCCAACACGCCTGAAATCCCCAATGCCTTCTTGATCTGTGGGATATGGTGGAAGCAAACCTGCTCAAAAGCATAACCACTCCAGGCTGTTCGGCTTCCCGAATTGCGCATGTTGCTCCAATAGCTTTTGTCCTGCCCACTGTTGTTAGCCACAAAACGGGTGTAAAACAGTGAGTATAAATCGGTCAACTGATAAAGTGCGTCCCGTTCACTTTTTCCTATGGTAGCGTATTTCCTTATAAAATCACATTTCTGCAGATTCTCCAGGATTTCTGACAACTGTCCGCCACTTTTCAGTTTCAGCTCATCCATCAATTCCTTGCGTGTCATCCCCTTCATTTTTTGCGAGAGTACCTCTACTATCTTGCGATAATGCTTGGAGTCGTGGAAGAGAGATCGAAAGAGAAAACCGAATTCTCCACGCAATGGCGCATCCTGCGAGAAAAGCAACCTATCGATACACGCGTCCAAGGGCACACCTCGCTCCAGCATGTCAAGATAGTAAGGAATGCCACCCAGTATCATATACACATCCAACACCTGCTGGCGGGTAAGCTTGAGCCCTTTCAGTTCGTTTAAGAACTGCTCAGTCTCGCCCAAGGAGAATGGAGAGAGGTAGATCTGACGAGTCACGCGACCGTACAACCCTCCCTTGTCGCCTATAAACTTTGATAGCATCCACGTGGTGGAAGAACCACACACGATCAGTTTGAGATTGGGAATCATAGAAGCCCATGAATTCCAAAAGAAACTGAAAGCTGCGATGAAATTGCTTTTTGGTGTATCCATCCACGGCAACTCGTCAAAGAACAGAACAATCGGGTCTTGCTGAGATATTCCCGACAGATATTCCCGCAAAGCAGCAAATGCCTCAAACCAGGTTTTCAGTCTGGGTACGGCTTGCTTGGAATACTGCTCCAATGCCATCCGAAACTGCTCCAGCTGCACTGCGCGCTCCACTTCGTACATACCTATAAACGAAAAGGCAAACTGGTCATTGAACATTTTTCGGACCAAGAAAGTCTTTCCCACACGCCTGCGACCATAGATCGCTATCAGCTCGGCCTTGCTACTTTCACAGCGCTCCTGGATGAGTTTTTGCTCGTACTCACGCCCTATAATCCCGTTTACACCCATAACTTTCTGATTTTATTCGGTTTATATCTCCATCTTACAGGTGCAAAGATACCAAAAAGATCTGAATTATGCAAGGATAGCGCCGCCATAACTCCTTTTTTTTCGTAGTTATGGCTGACTTATAGGTGATAACTCAGCCATAACTCGTTTTTTTTGATGGTTATGGCGGTGTTATCGCCACACCTGGCTTTCTTTTCATCCATGATTTTTTCTTGTTCGTTTTAGGGTTTGACAAATGAGTTTTGCTTTGGCCTGGTAGATCTCGAAGAGCTTTTACGTTGACGAATCTTGCCGTGATGCTGTAGTTGTTCATTGCGCTTAAGGTATTTAAAGGTGTTATAAAATGGAGACCTTGCCGATGATAGCTTTTTTCTGGTTCTTCCGGAAAATCGAGTGATAGGGTTTGTGTTGTTGCCAATACGTCCTGCTGAGTTAGGGAAAACAACAAATACAACTTTTACAACAAGTTACAACCTTTTTTCTGCAACACCAATCATTGAAAACATTTTCTGAAGATACTTGTTTCTGCAAACGCTGAAATACCCTTGCTGTCCACACATGAATATATGATTTGTTTTGACTGCTACGAATCAAGTCAAACTCCACGATGTAACAAAGATGTAACGTAATCGACAATAGAGTCTTTGTTCAAGGGCAAAGACGACCAAAAGGGCTGTTTTCCTCATGTAGGAGATCAGTCTTAATTGTTGTGTTCGTTTACCGTTTTTGCCTTGTGTGTAAATACGAAACGTGGCAATAGGTTGAAGTGGGTAGCCGCAGCTTGTTTGCGGATACTACAGTGGAAAGAATGTGGAAAAATGCAGTAATTAAGGCTTTTTGCTTGGTGCGGGTTTTGTTAAATGGATACGGACAAGAAGTTAATGGGTTGTTAATTCATGCAAATCGGCTTGCATTCGGTTGGGCGAGAGGTTATCTTTGTATAGATGCCTCGTCTTGGCAAATCGAGTGTTCTTTGTCTTTGGACGAGAAACTAGGTGCTGTGAGTTGGTAAAATGTAAAAAATAACACATATAAATATTGATGGAAAAATTAAACTTTTTATTAATCTCTTCGCTTGGAAACAGAAGCATATCGGTCTCGTATCGATCTCGTATCAATCCCGTATTGATCCCGTATTGATCCCGTATCGTTCTCGTATCGTTCTCCTATCGTCCTCCTATCATTCTCGCTTCCGGAAGCGGAAACAATACGGAAACGATACGGAAATGATACTTAGGGGGAGGGAGGATGAAGCGAGGACGATGGGAGATGGAAGCGTGGTGGATACGTGGAGGCAAGGGAGAAAAGAAAATCCACCAGTGGGACTCCCCGATGGGAAACCGACTGGCGGATCGTGGAAGTGGAAGTCTTGGAGTGAGACTCCAACGGTTCTAAGTCTGTGGCGATCTTATCTCACCACGACCTTCTTGCCACCGACGACATAGATGCCGGCGGGAAGTCCCTTGAGGGTATGGGCGTTCTTGCGCACCTGTTGTCCTGTGAGGGAGAAAATATCGAAGGCCTTGCCATTGAAGAGGGTCTCGGCAGAGACGGACTCGATGGCCGTGGAGGGCGTGATGGTCAGTTTTCCGTTGGTGTAGGAGAACTCGTAGTTGTTGGCGTCGCCACCTTCCACCACGATCTCATAGATACCCTCGGGTGAGGAGAGGTCGGCGGAGCAGGTGGCCTGCGGCTTCTCGCTGATCGCGCTCTCGTTGTCATCGTTTCTGAAACCCTCGTAGCGGATGGTGAAGACAGGGTTGGCCTCGCCTATACAGCGTGTGGCGTCCTCGGCGATGACCTCCAGGGGAGCGGGCTTGATGATGAGGTAGCCATCCTCAAACTCCGTGTCCTCGTCGGTGATGGTGCCGCGGCTGATCTTGATCTTGTAGCGGCCCACGCCAGAGGTGTGGTCGGCCTCGCAGGTCAGCAGAGGTGTACCCTCCACCTTCGTGCCGTTGATGGTGAAGGTCAATTCGGGATTCTCCTCACCATAGAGGCGGGAGAGGTTGCGGGCTTTGACGGTAGTGCCAAACTCCACGATGCTGGAGAAGTCCTTCCACTGTGCCAAGGAACTATAGCGCGTCTTGCTGCCTGCTCGCACAGCGAGGCGGCAAGTCTCGGTATTGGCGCCAGCGAAGACATCCATGCCCAACTGCGGAATCTCCTTGGGTCGCACCTTGAGCTCCTCCATCGACCAGCAATAACCGAAGGCTTCCTTGCCGATCTGCTTCACGTCGTGGCCGAGGGCGATCTTGCGCACCATGCTGCAGCCAGCAAAAGCGTAGTCGGCGATGGTGGTCACGCCGTCGGAGACCTGGAGGTCTTCGCGCGTCAGCGGGATAACGGCCAAAAGTGTGGTCTTGTCCTTGTCATAGACCATGCTGCCCTCGACAGTGAAGTCGGCATCGGCGACAGGGGTGAGGTGGACGGTAGAAAGCTTGTTGCAATAGGCCCAGACGCCCTTGCCGAAGTGGCGGATGCCCGTGGCGGGGAAGTGGATTTCCTCCATGGAGCAACCGTAGAACAGCTTGTCGGGCAGGCTATTGTCCTGAGTGATGGTGAGCTTCTGTCCCTTGTCGATGAGATAGTAGTCGTCGCCGGCCACAATCTGGGCGTCGCTCAGGTCGAGCATACGCATCTGTCCGTGGGTGCGGTTGCCATTTTCGTCAATGCCCGCCATCTCGCGGAGTGTGCGGAGGTCGGTGGCATTGATACGGCCCTGTACCCGTAGCGTGTCGTAGCTGAAGAATGACTCCTCGCTGACCAAGGATCGGAGCTGGCTCGGAGTGGAGACTTTCACCTCGCCGGAGACGCGGCTAATGGCGGGCTCGGGTGTGATATTGATGACGGCCTCCTGCATCTCGGAGAACTTATAGCCCACCGGGTCGAGGATAGCTATCTCGTAGTAGCCGTCCTGGTCGCCACACCATCCCCAGTTGACGTGGACGAGCCCCTCGGCGTCGTAGCCATCGATGACGAAGGAGTGGCCTTCGCGCTGACGGGTGAAGCCGCCATAGACGATGGGCTGGTCTTTGCTCAGTTGCTCGTAGATGATATTCATCCAGCCCTGCGTGGTGTAGTCCTCGCGCTCCAGGTACTGCACGTCGGTCAGGCCGTAGTAGCGCTGGAGACCGCGGGCGAGGTTCTCGTGGAGCGCACCACTTCCTCCCTGGGCCGTAGAACCATAATCCATGTCGGCAGCCACACCGAGGTCTCTCATCAGCATGGCCACGGCATCGCCCTCCTCGGGAGTGTAGCCTGCGTCGTAAACGTCGATCATGTTGCTCCAATCATAGATACTCTTTTCAAAATCTACGCTGATGGCTACACCCGAGGTCATCCCGTAGGGATAGTAGATGGTGTTGCTGCCCATGCCATGCTTGGGGCCCTTGTGATGGTAGAGCACCTGGGCGGTGGAGGTGGCTGCACAACCCGTGAGACATCGGCCTGTGCCGTTGGTGGCAATGGGGCAGAGATTGTTGAACGGCGCCTCCTGTCCCCACTTGGTGGTGAGCAGCATGGGCACGGCATCGGGGAAGTTGGCAGCGCTGGGGCGGACCACGCGGCTGGCGCTCTTGCCTGCCTTCACCTTGGCCTGGGCGACCTCACTGATGGCGGAGAGCCACCAGCGGAAATTCTCGTTCTGCGTCTTCTCGTCGTAGCAGGTGTCGGAATAGCCGAGTACGGCGGGCAGCAGATCGTCGTTGGCGATCACGGCAAATCCGCCATGGTCGTAGCCGTAGATGGTGTACTCTTCGTTGGCCACGAGTTGCTTCATGGGTGCGCCTGGGGCTTTCATTTTGCCCGGGAGGGCGCCTTTCTCCAGGGCGGTGGCGGCAGCTTGCATCTTTTGCTGCTGGCTGCGGGGTTTGGCGAGAATCGTGTATGGCAGGATCGAGGCCAAGCACAAGAGGGAACAAGTCCAAAGAGTTCTCTTGTTGCGCATAATCGATTTTTCTTTAAGTTTTGAGGTGGGGTCCTGCAAACGTCTGTCGCTTGCTGGGCAGCAGTTCGCAGGACCCCTCTCGTGATGAAATGAATGATAGAAAACTTGAGTCTTACTTCACGACGACCTTTTGGCCGTTGACGATATAGACACCCTTCTTCAGCGACTTGAGGTTCTTCACGCCCTTGGCCACGCGGATGCCGTCAGGAGAATAGACATCAAAGGCAGATTCGCCGAGTGTGAGGCCGTTGATACCGGTCACTGTATGGGTAAGGGTGGCCTCCGATTCCTCAGCGGCATAGACGGCGGTCACACCGTAGAGGTGCTTGTCGGCATCCTGCAGGATCTGCTTGTCGATGAAGCTGCGCACGTTGGCCTCAACGTTGCCGATCAACTGGCCATCGCGATAGATATTGTAGCCCTTCACCTCGCCTGCGCCACAGCTGTAGGTGATGTCGTCAATCATGAAGAAGAACGGGTTGTTCCACGTCGGCGTGTTGTGGTTGATGGCAAAGTACTTGGTGCCTGCTGGCAACTCAACCTTGATCTGCTCCCATGCGCCACTGGTGATGCTATAGGTTTCGCCCAACTTGACGAACGACTCGCGCTTGTCGTCGGTGGTGGAGTAAAGCACACTGAAGTTCTCCTCATGAATGGTTTGACCATCATTGTAGTTCTTCACCCAGAACGTGATTTCCTGCTCGTCGCCGGAGAGTGCGGGGCTGTAGAGCCAGTTGTTCTGCGATACGTCATAGCCTTCCCCGTTCACACGGTAGAGAGCGGCCAGGTACTTGTCGCCGTTGTGGGCCTTGAAGTCGGGCACCTGCTCGAGTTGTTTCTCCGTGAGCCAGCCGTTGGCTGGGTCGAAGAGCATGAAGCCGTAGTTGGAACCCTGGTTCGGGAACTTATACTTCTCGAAGACGCCACCCGTCGTGCCGGCATTGACAGCCTCAGAGGTGAAGTCGCCAAAGTTGTCCTGACTCCATGACGTAGCGTTCTCGAAGCTCTCAGTCTTGGTCTCGGTGTCCGTGCTGACAGGCGTCCATGTGAGGTTCACGCCCTCCTCGGTAAGGACGGCCTCGGCGCTCTCGGGCTTCGGTTTCTCGCTCGTGAGGTACTTGACGTTGGTGGAGACGACATTGTCGTCCTCATTGAGGTCGTAGGCGTATTCCACCTCGGCCTTCAGTTCCACAGCCTCGTTTTGGTCGAGTTTATTGCTCTGGAAATCGAAGACCACGTCGGTGAAGTCGTAGGCACCCAGCGTCTCGGTCATCTTCTTGGTCTCGACGAGCTCATCGTTGACATAGAGTTTCACCTTGTAGTTATTGGCAGCGTTCTCGCCAAAGTTGTTCACGCGTACGCTCACCTTGGCCTTGCCACCCTTGAGCACTGTCTCGGGAGCCTCGATCTCAGCATTGAGGTCGTCGGTCTGAGTGTCGCGGATGAAGAGGCGGTCGATGTAGAGATCCTTGTAGGCTTCGGCCTGGACGGCGAAGTCGAAGGTGATGAAGGGCTCATTGGCCCACGGGCTGAGATCGATGCCAGAGGCGTGCCATTGGTCTGCCTCGAGGTTGGCATAGTCGATCACGCCAGCCACATGGCTCACGCCGTCGGGAGTCTCCACCTCGACGGTGATCTTGGCGTTGCTGCCCTCGGCGGCCTTGTGATGGAACATCAGTTTGGGAGCATCAACGCCACCCAAACGGATCTTGCCCGAGCCGAGGTAGGCGATGTCCTCCTTGTTTTTTGACACGATGTAGAAGCTACCGCCGTCGTTATCGACAGAATTGGTAGAGAGCTCGAAGTCGGACTTGCCGGTGCCCCAAGAGGACCACAAGATGCCATAAAACTTATAGTTCTTCACGCTGGCAAAGAACGGAATCTCGTAAGGTTTGCCCTGGATGTAAGAAGGCAATGGGACGTAGGAACTTTCGCCATACGCATTCTTCGCATTGACAAAGAGTGTCTTCACGGTCTGTTCTGCTCCGTCGTTGGGATTGACGGCGTAGTCAAAGAAGGTCTTGCCTGTGGTCTCGCCGACTGGGGTGTAAGTGGGCTTGAAGTCGGCTCCATCCGACTCGGCGAGGGTGTAAGTGATCTTCTCGGGGTTGAGATAGCCACCCAAGCGACCTTTTGCGGGTGCTTCCCAATTGAAGCGGATGGAGTTGTCTCGTGTTTCTGTGTTCTTTTTGACGGGAGCGACGGGAGCGTCCTCTCCCACATAGATGGCAACGGGGGTGCAATAGAAACTGGCGCCCTTGTCGTTGACAGCGGCCACGCTATAGACATTGATGCCGTTGGTGGCGGTGTTGTCTGTGAAGGTCACCTTGCTGCCCGGAGCAGCAGAAGGAATCTCGGCAACCACCTGGCCCGTGCGGCGGAGCTGGAAGCCCGTGATTTTGTCTAAGGTTTCGCCGTTGAGACGCTTCGTAGGAGCGGTGAACGTGATTTGGGTGGAAAGTGCGCCCTGTGGGTCGGCCTCGGCTTCAAGACCTGTCACTTGGTCGGGAGCGAAGAAATCTACGCCTGCAGTCATTACAACATCGTCAATCTTGACACCCATGGCCTCGGGCTTCACGGAAAGGGCATGGAAGCCGAGATAGATGGTCTCGTCCTTGTCGGCGTCCAAAGTGAGGGTGACGGCCTCGAAGTCGGAACGCTTGATCATGGTTTGGGGCATCAGGGTCTTGGTCATTGCCTCTGGGGTAGGTGCTGTGCCATACTTCACCTCAAATTGCTCCTCATAGTACTTATATCTTCCTGAAAGACGGAAGGAAATCTTATACTGATGGTTGGCTTTGACGTGGAGGGCTGGAGAGACTAACCAGTCGTCGAAGGAATGTTTCTCCTCTCCGCGCAGTATTCTGGCGTAGCCGTCATTGTCGTTGAACATTCCAGGTTCCTCTATGCCCCAAGTAATACCGTCATTGTCGGCGTCGATCACTTTGAAGTAGGCCAAATCGGCTTCCGACTCAAAACCATTGGCGAAGGGCGGTGTGATAGGAGCGCCGTAGGAAACGTAGTTGCTGACCATCTCCTCACCCATCGTGCCGTGGTTGTTTGGCGTGATACCGTAGCCATAGACGGCAGTCTCACCCTCGGGGAGTGTATCCTCAAACATAGTGCCCACATGGCCGGTCTTGATGACCTTGCCCTTAGGGTAGCGCTTGATGTCGTAGGTGAGTTCACCGACGTAGCCCTCGTTCTGGCCGCCTGCAGGAGCTTCCCATGTGACGGTAGCCTTGCCCGTATTGGTATCTACCGAGGTGTGGGCGTTGACGACGGGTTTCGGGGTGTCGAAGCCAGCATAGTAGCGGCTTGCAAACTTAGGACTGGGGCCTTCGCCGTTGCTGACAATGATGGTGATGGTGTTGTAGCCCTTGTTGAGCGTGACAGGTTGGGAGACAGCAGCACCTGGCTTGGTCCCGCCCTTGGCTATCTCTTCCTTGTCGTTGAGAATGGTGTAGGTGAGTTTGGAGTCGGTCAGGTTGCCACCAGCGAAGTTCTTGCTGGGTGCGGTAAACTGGATGTGGCCCGAAAGCGATCCGTCCACAAAGTCGAAATGCATCTGGTCGATGGCGGCAGGTGCGCCGTCGGCAGCCTTTGCCTGTATGCTCGGCATGAGCTTATTCTAATGGGTGCAAGTCCCTAACGAGCCCTAAT
>OLVZ01002799.1_pt1 | contig 12213 bp, 5 predicted proteins | sample 1673341 | NCBI WGS metagenome assembly OLVZ01 (sample SAMEA3178944, study PRJEB25190) | human gut metagenome | biome: human gut; feature: human-associated habitat; material: faeces | place: Austria | collected 2013 | reverse complement strand
TGACCAACAGCTTCCAGGGCGGTATGCTCACCGGCAAGGGCCTGACCTTCGGCGGTTCTCTGGCCCGTACCGAGGCTACCGGCTACGGCCTGTGCTACTTCACCGCTGAGGCTCTGAAGTGCATGCGCAACGACAGCTTCGAGGGCAAGACCGTGGTCATCTCCGGCTCCGGCAATGTCGCTATCTACGCCTGTGAGAAGGCTACCCAGCTGGGTGCCAAGGTCGTCACCATGTCCGACTCCAACGGCTATGTCTACGACCCCAACGGCATCGACCTTGCTTACGTCAAGGATCTGAAGGAAGTCCGCCGCGGCCGCATCAAGGAGTATGCCGAGACCCACAAGGATGCGACCTATGTTGCTGACTGCACCAAGGTCTGGACTGTCCCCTGCGACATCGCCCTGCCCTGCGCTACCCAGAACGAGATCAACAAGGAGTCCGCAGAGGCTCTGGTGAAGGGCGGCTGCACCGTGGTCTGCGAGGGCGCTAACATGCCCAGCACTCCCGAGGCCATCGAGGTCTACCTGTCCAACGGCATCCTGTACGGACCCGCAAAGGCTTCCAACGCCGGCGGCGTGGCTACCTCCGGCCTGGAGATGAGCCAGAACTCCGAGCGTCTGAGCTGGAGCTTCGAAGAGGTCGATGCAAAGCTGAAGGGCATCATGGAGGGCATCTTCCACGCTTCCTACGATGCATCCGTGGCCGCTGGCTCCGAGGGCAACCTGATGGTCGGTGCAAACTGCGCCGGTTTCCTGAAGGTCGCTACTGCCATGATGGCTCAGGGCATCACCTACTAAGCTTTTCCTGATCTACAAGGGCCGCATCCGCGAGGGTGCGGCTTTTTTGGGTTTGCCCCGCCTGCCTGCATAACCGTCTGCCGCCCCGCTCATACTCCTTTCATCAAACGAAAAGAGGTTTTTGCATGGACGAAATGATGTTCTGTTATCAATGCGAGCAGGCGGCAAACTGCACGGCCTGCACCGGAAAAGCGGGTGTCTGCGGCAAATCAGCCGAGACAGCCGACGCGCAGGACAAGCTCACCGGGGCACTCATCGGCTTTGCCACCCTGCTGCTGGACATCGGCAGACCCATCCGGCCCCCGCAGGCACTCCTGCTGACGGAAGGATTGTTCACCACCATCACCAATGTTGATTTCGACCCTCAGACGGTGGCGCAGCTGACCGATAAGGTCTGGAAGGCCAAGCAGGAAGCCTTTGCCTCGGCCAGCCCTGCACCTGCACCAGTGTCCGACTACGATATGCAGAAGCTGTGGCAGGAGCCGGACCCCGACCGGAAGAGCCTGTGCTCCTTTGTCCTCTTTGGGCTGCGCGGCATGGCAGCTTACTCCTACCACGCGCGGGTGCTGGGCTATACCGATGGCGAGATCGACCTGTTTTTCTGCACGGCGCTGCGGGCCATCGCACAGGAGCGGGACAAGGACAAGCTCTTCCAGCTGGTGGAGGACACCGGGCGGATGGCCTACCGGGTCATGGCTGAGCTGGACAAGGCCAACACCGGCGCGTTTGGCGACCCGGAGCCGGTGGAGGTGTCCCTGACCATCGAGAAAGGGCCTTTCATCGTCATCTCCGGCCACGACCTCTACGACGCCAAGTGCCTGTTGGAGCAGACCGAGGGCAAGGGCATCAATGTCTACACCCACTCCGAGATGCTGCCTGCCCACGGCTACCCGGAGCTGAAAAAGCGCTTTCCTCATCTGAAAGGCAACTTTGGCACCGCATGGCAGAACCAGCAGCGGGAGTTTGAGGACATCCCTGCACCGGTGCTCTTCACCACCAACTGCATCATGCCCCTCCGGCCCAGCTATGCCGACCGGGTATTCACCACCTCTGTCGTCTCCTATCCCGGCGTCACCCACATCGGGGAGGACCGGGATTTTTCGCCGGTCATCGCCAAGGCTCTTGAGCTGGGCGGCTACCCGGAGGACACCCTCATCCCGGGCATGAACGGCGGCAGTGTGGTCGCCACCGGCTTTGCCCACCATGCCGTACTGAGCCATGCGGAGGAGATCGTCCAAGCCGTCCACGAGGGTGCCATCCGGCACTTTTTCCTCATCGGCGGCTGCGACGGCACCCGCCCCTCCCGCCGGTACTACACGGATTTTGCCAAGCTGACCCCGCCCGACACCGTCATCCTGACGCTGGCCTGCGGCAAGTTCCGGCTCAACGACCTGCCGCTGGGTACGGTGGCGGGTCTGCCCCGCATCCTCGACGTGGGCCAGTGCAACGACGCCTACAGTGCCATCCGGATCGCGCTGGGTCTGGCCGAAGCTTTTGACTGCTCGGTCAACGAGCTGCCCCTCTCCATCATCCTCTGCTGGTTCGAGCAGAAGGCAGTCTGTGTGCTGATGGCCCTGCTGGCGCTGGGCATCCGGGGCATCCGTCTCGGCCCCACCCTGCCCGCCTTCCTCTCCCCCGGGGTGGCCGCTGTTTTGCAGGAGAAGTATGACCTCCGGCCCATCACCACGCCGGAGGACGATCTTGCCGCCTGTCTGGGCCGGCACTGAGCCGGAAAAGGCATACTATTTCCTACTCTGCGTGTCTGTTTTTCACAAGAAGAACCGTCGCCGTGTACCCACATTTGGTGCAGCTGTCACTTGAATCTTTTTCAGTACCTTTGTATAATATTCTTGTTATCCGGAACAAGGGCGTTCCAGATGAGTCTTTGCCGACCCATCTGGGACGCCTTTTCTTTTTACCGGCATTAAGAGGGACTCTGCGGAATGTGCCGCAGCATTGCCAGGATATTCTCCGGAAAATCGAAAAAAGGATGGGAAAGTCTATGGAAAATTTCACGGAGCAAAAAGGGCCTCTGGGCCTCTATGACCCCCAGTTCGAGCACGACGCCTGCGGCATCGGTGCCGTCGTGGACATCAAGGGCCGCAAGAGCCACCAGACCGTCAGCGACGCGCTGTCCATCGTGGAGCGCCTTGAGCACCGCGCCGGCAAGGACGCCGAGGGCAAGACCGGCGACGGCGTGGGCATCATGCTGCAGATCAGCCACCGCTTCTTCGCCAAGGTAGCCGACGAGCTGAACATCCGCCTTGGCAACGAGCGCGAATACGGCGTTGGGATGTTTTTCTTCCCTCAGAACGAACACCTGCGCGCCCAGGCCATGAAGCTTTTTGAGCTTGTCACCCGCAAAGAGGGCCTCGAGTTTCTGGCATGGCGCGAAGTGCCTGTAGACCCCGACGCCGTGGGCCAGAAAGCCCGCGACTGTATGCCCGCCATCTGGCAGTGCTTCATCAAAAAGCCCGCCAAGGTGAGCAAGGGCATCGACTTTGACCGCAAGCTCTACATCGTCCGCCGGGTCTTCGAGCAGGCCAGCAACGGCACCTATGTCCCCAGCCTGTCCAGCCGCACCATCGTGTACAAGGGCATGTTCCTCGTCCACGACCTGCGCCAGTTCTACCTCGATCTGCAGGACGAGGACTATGAATCCGCCATCGGCATGGTCCACAGCCGCTTCTCCACCAACACCAACCCCAGCTGGATGCGCGCCCACCCCAACCGCTTCATCCTCCACAACGGCGAGATCAACACCATCAAGGGCAACACCGACGCCATGCTGGCCCGTGAAGAGACCATCTCCTCCCCCATCATGAAGGAGGACATGAACAAGATCCTGCCCATCATCAACACCTCCGGCTCCGACTCCGCCATGCTGGACAACGCCCTCGAGTTCATGGTGATGAACGGCATGGACCTGCCGCTGGCTGTCATGATCACCATCCCGGAACCCTGGGAGAACAACAAGAACATCAGCCAGAAAAAGCGGGATTTCTACCAGTATTACGCCACCATGCTGGAACCCTGGGACGGCCCTGCGGCCATCCTCTTCTCCGACGGCGACGTGGTGGGCGCTGTGCTGGACCGCAACGGTCTGCGCCCCAGCCGCTACTACATCACCAAAGACGGCAGGATGATCCTCTCTTCCGAGGTGGGCGTGCTGCCCTGTGAGCCGGAGAACATTCTAGTCAAAGACCGTCTCCGCCCCGGCAAGATGCTGCTGGTGAACACCGTCAAGGGCGAAGTCGTGGACGACGAGAAGCTGAAGGAATACTACGCCAGCCGTGAGCCGTACGGCGAGTGGATAGACCGCAACCTCGTCCAGCTGAAGGACCTCAAGATCCCCAACATCAAGACCCCCAGCTATACCGGCGACGACCTGCTGCGCCTGCAGAAGGTGTTCGGCTACAAGTATGAGGACATCAGCACCCTCATCCTGCCCATGGCACGTCAGGGCGCAGAGCCTTCCGGCGCAATGGGTACCGATACCCCGCTTGCCGTCCTCAGCGGCCAGCACCCGCCGCTCTTCAATTATTTCAAGCAGCGTTTTGCACAGGTCACGAACCCGCCCATCGACGCCATCCGCGAGAAGGTCGTCACCTCCACCAGCGTCTATGTGGGCGCACACGGCAACCTGCTGGAAGACAAGCCCGAAAACTGCAAGGTGCTCAAGGTCAACAATCCCATCCTCACGTCCACTGACCTTCTCCGCATCAAGTACATGAATGTCCCGGGCTTCAAAGTCTCCACTGTCTCCATCAACTACTACAAGAACACCAGCCTCGAAAAGGCCATCGACCGCGTTTTCCTGGAGGTAGACCGCGCTTATAAAGAGGGTGCGAACATCATCATCCTGTCCGACCGGGACATTGACGAGTACCATGTGGCCATCCCCAGCCTGCTGGCGGTTTCTGCCGTGTCCCAGCACCTCATCCGCACCAAGAAGAGCACCGCACTGGCTCTCATCCTCGAGAGCGCAGAGCCTCATGAAGTGCATCACTTTGCCGCTCTGCTGGGCTACGGTGCCTGTGCCGTCAACCCCTATCTGGCCCATGAGACCATCGGCCAACTCATCGACGACGGCCTGCTGGACAAAGATTATTACGCCGCCGTAGACGACTACAACAAGGCTGTGCTGGGCGGCATCGTGAAGATCGCCTCCAAGATGGGCATCTCCACCATCCAGAGCTACCAGAGCAGCCAGATCTTCGAGGCCGTCGGCATCTCCAGGGACGTCATCGACAAGTATTTCACCGGCACGGTGAGCCGTGTGGGCGGCATCGGCCTCGAGGACATTCAGGCTGACGTGGAGGCCCTGCACAACGCAGCCTTCGACCCGCTGGGCCTTGACATCAACATGCAGCTGGAAGACGGCGGCGCCCACAAGTTCCGCAGCGGCAAGGAAGAGCACCTCTTCAACCCCCAGACCATCCACCTGTTCCAGAAAGCCTGCTTCACCGGTGACTACGACACCTTCAAGCAGTTCACCCACACCGTGGACAACATGGGCCAGAACGGCGTCCATCTGCGCAGTCTGCTGGACTTCAACTATGCCCCCGACGGCGGCATCCCGCTGGACGAGGTAGAGCCGGTGAGCTCCATCGTCAAGCGGTTCAAGGCCGCTGCCATGAGCTACGGCGCACTGAGCAGCGAGGCCCACGAGACCATCGCCATCGCGCTGAACCGCCTCGGCGGCCGGAGCAACACCGGCGAGGGCGGTGAGCCCGAAGAGCGCTACCACAGCGAGAGCAATTCCAAGATAAAGCAGGTGGCTTCCGCCCGCTTCGGCGTCACCAGCAAGTATCTTGTCTCGGCAGAGGAGATCCAAATCAAACTGGCACAGGGCGCAAAGCCCGGCGAGGGCGGCAATCTGCCCGGCGCAAAAGTGTACCCGTGGATCGCCAAGACCCGTCACAGCACTACGGGTGTCGGCCTCATTTCTCCCCCGCCGCACCACGACATCTACTCCATCGAAGACCTTGCAGAGCTTATCTACGACCTCAAGAATGCCAACCGCCACGCCAACATCAACGTCAAGCTGGTCAGTGAGGCCGGCGTCGGCACCATCGCTGCCGGTGTCGCCAAGGGCGGCGCACAGGTCATCCTTGTTTCCGGCTACGACGGCGGCACGGGCGCAGCGCCCCGCAACTCCATCAAAGATGCCGGTCTGCCCTGGGAGCTTGGCATCGCCGAGACCCACCAGACCCTTATCCTCAACGGCCTGCGCACCCGTGTGCGCATCGAGAGCGATTCCAAGCTGCTCTCCGGCCGCGATGTGGCCATCAGCTGTATGCTGGGCGCTGAGGAGTTCGGCTTCGGCACCTCCCTGCTGATGTGCGAGGGCTGCGTGATGATGCGTGTCTGCAACCTGGATACCTGCCCCATGGGCATCTGCACCCAGAACCCCGAGCTGCGCAAGCGGTTCAAGGGCAAGCCCGAGTATATCATCAACTACCTGACCTTCGTGGCGCAGGAGCTGCGCGAATACATGGCAAAGCTGGGCATCCGTACCATCGACGAGCTGGTGGGCCGCACCGACCTGCTCCATGTCAAGTCTGCCCCTGCCAGCAGCCGGATGTCCAAGATGGACCTCGACTGCATCCTGCACAACCCCGCCATCGTCAACAGCAATGTCCACTTCCAGAAGGAAGACACCTACGACTTCCATCTGGAAGACACTCTGGACATGAAGGTGCTGATGAAGAAATTCAAGCTCAGCAGCAAGACCCCTCAGAGCGTGAAGCTGGATGTCTCCAACACCGACCGCGCCTTTGGTGCCATCTTCGGCAGCGAGATCACCCGCAAGTACGGCAGCGACCTGCCCGATGACGTCTACACCGTCCACTGCACCGGTGCAGGCGGCCAGAGCTTCGGCGCATTCATTCCCAAGGGCCTGACGCTGGAACTGACCGGCGACTGCAACGACTACATGGGCAAGGGCCTCTCCGGCGGCAAGCTCGTCGTCCGCCCGCCTGAGGGCATCACCTTCAAGCCCGAAGAGAACATCATCATCGGCAACGTGGCACTCTACGGTGCCACCAGCGGCAAAGCCTTTGTTTCCGGTGTGGCCGGTGAGCGCTTCTGCGTCCGCAACTCGGGCGCTGTGGCCGTCGTCGAGGGCGTGGGCGACCACGGCTGCGAGTACATGACCGGCGGCACTGTCGTCGTTCTGGGCCAGACCGGCAAGAACTTTGCAGCCGGCATGACCGGCGGCATCGCCTATGTGCTGGATGAGAACTGGGACTTCTACCAGCGGGTGAACAAGGAGACCGTCAGCCTCGAGCCGGTGGAGCACAAGTACGACGTCGCCACCCTGAAAGAGCTCATCCGTGAGCACGTCGAGCTGACCGGCTCGCCCCGCGGCAAGGAGATCCTGGACAATTTCAGCGAGTTCCTGCCCAAATTTAAGAAAGTCCTCCCCTACGATTACGACCATATGCTGCGGGTCATCGCCTCCATGGAAGAGCGCGGACTCGACGGCGAGCAGGCGCAGATCGAAGCATTCTACGCCGTGCAGAAGAACAAGTAAGGAGGGGAACATCATGGCAAAACTCACTGGTTTTATGGATTACACGCGCAAGACCAGCACGGATGTTCCGCCGCTGGAGCGCATTGAAAACTTTAACGAATTTCACATCTGGCTCTCCCGGGAAGAGCAGCAGACCCAGGCAGCCCGCTGCATGGACTGCGGCGTCCCCTTCTGCCAGGCGGGCATGATGATCGGCGGCATGGCCTCCGGCTGCCCGCTGAACAACCTCATCCCCGAGTGGAACGATTTGGTCTATCAGGGCAAGTGGGAGCTGGCACTCCGCCGCCTGCGCACCACCAACCGCTTCCCGGAGTTCACGAGCCGGGTCTGCCCTGCCCTGTGTGAGGCCGCCTGCACCTGCGGCGACGTCACCGGCAGCAGCGTCACCGTCCGGGAGAACGAACACGCCATCGTGGAGACGGGCTACGCCAAGGGCTGGCTCCACGCCGCCCCGCCTCCGGCCCGCACCGGCAAGAGCGTGGCCGTCATCGGCAGCGGCCCGGCCGGTCTTTCGGTGGCCGAGTACCTGAACATCCGGGGCCACGCCGTCACCGTGTTTGAGCGCGCCGACCGCGTGGGCGGCCTGCTGATGTACGGCATCCCCAACATGAAGCTGGACAAATCCGTCATCGAGCGCCGCATCAAGATCATGCAGGCTGAGGGCGTTGAGTTCCGCACCAATATGGATGTGGGCGGGGCTGTGGATGCCGCTGAGATTTTGAACAGCTATGACGCCATCGTGCTCTGCTGCGGTGCCAAGAAAGCCCGCGATTTGAACGTCCCCGGCCGCGACGCGAAGGGAGTTCACCTCGCAGTGGACTACCTTACCAGCGTGACCAGGAGTCTGCTGGACAGCAAGTTTGCCGACGGCAGGGCCATCAACGCGGCAGGCAGGAATGTCCTCGTCATCGGCGGCGGCGACACCGGCAACGACTGTCAGGGTACCGCCCTGCGGCAGGGCTGCACCGACCTCGTGGCACTGGAAATGATGCCCCAGCCCCCGAAAGAGCGGGCCGCGAATAACCCCTGGCCCGAGTGGCCCAAGGTGCTGAAGGTGGACTACGGCCAGACCGAGTGCCTTGCCAAGTTCGGCAAAGACCCCCGCGTCTACCAGACCACCGTCAAAGAGTTTCTGAAGGACGACGCCGGCAACCTGACCGGCGCGGTCATCTCCTATCTCAAGCCCCAGCGTGACCCCGACACCGGCCGTACCAGCATGGTACCCACCGGCGAAGAGTTCACCTACGACTGCCAGCTGGCCTTTATCGCCGCCGGTTTCGTGGGCTGCGAGGACTATGTGGCCGAGGCGTTCGGCGTGGAGCGGAACGCTCGGGGCAATGTGGCCGACCATGGCTTCCGCACCAATGTAGACAAGGTCTTTGTCTGCGGCGATATGCGCCGGGGCCAGAGCCTCGTGGTCTGGGGCCTGCGGGAGGGCCGCGACTGCGCCGCCGAGGTGGACCGCTATCTGATGGGTTACACCAATCTGTGACCCTCTCCCCTATTTATGACATTCTCTTTCCTATCCTAAACAGAAACGGGAGCTTTCCTTCACCGGGAGGCTCCCGTTTCTGCATTTCGGGACTTTTATTTTCACAAAGTTTTCACAGTTAGCATTTCCTACCCACTTGAAACAGATACCCCCAAGTGGTAAAATCAGAGTGTCAGGAGATTTACCCCCACAGGGTACATTTCCTCTTCACACCGATACACCCGGAAAGGAGTTATCTGCTATGACTGATGCTGAAAAGAAGCCCTGTTGCTGCGCCGCTGAGCCTGCCGAAAAGGACACTGCCCCCTCCTGCTGCCGCCACAAGGACCGTACCCCTGAGGAGTACCGCGCCCTTGCCAACCGGCTGAGCCGCATTGAGGGCCAGGTGCGCGGCATCCGCGCGATGCTGGACAAGGACGTCTACTGCGCCGATATTCTGGTGCAGGTAGCTGCGGTGAACGCTGCACTGAACGGCTTTTCCAAAGAGCTGCTGGGCCAGCATATCCGCACCTGCGTGGCCGACGATTTGAAAGCCGGCGAGACGCAGAAGCTGGACGAACTGCTGCAGCTGCTGCCCCGGCTCATGAAATGACCCCGTTCCGGGCATCCTATAAGAGGGAAAGGAATCCGCAATGGAACAATACAATGTCACGGGCATGAGCTGCGCGGCCTGCTCTGCCCGGGTGGAAAAGGCCGTGAAGAAGGTGCCGGGCGTCACGAGCTGCTCGGTGAGCCTTCTGACAAACTCCATGGGCGTGGAAGGCACAGCCTCCCCTGCCGCCATCCTCTCGGCTGTGCAGGAGGCAGGCTACGGCGCAAGCCCGAAGAATGCCTCTTCCAGTAAGGCTTCGGACGCCAGCGCCGACCTCGATGCACTGGCTGACCACGAGACACCGAAGCTCAAGCGCCGTCTCATCGCCTCGCTGGGCTTCCTGCTGGTGCTGATGTACTTCTCCATGGGCCACATGATGTGGGGCTGGCCCCTGCCCCACTGGTTCGACGGCAACCACGTCGCCATGGGCCTTGTCCAGCTGCTGCTGGCGGGCATCGTCATGGTCATCAACCAGAAGTTCTTCATCAACGGCTTCAAGGGCCTCATCCACGGCGCACCCAACATGGATACGCTGGTGGCACTGAGTACCTCCATCGCATTCCTGTTCAGTGTCTTCAATACATTTTTCCCTGAGTTCTGGTATAGCCGCGGACTTGAGCCGCACGTCTATTACGAAGCCGCAGTAGTCATCATTGCCTTTGTACTGACCGGAAAGTTAATGGAAGAGCGTGCTAAGGGAAACACCTCTACCGCCATTCGTAAATTGATGGGACTTCAGCCCCGTGTGGCCCGAGTGCTTCGCGAAGGGATCGAAGAAGACATCCTGATAGACCAGTTGCAAACCGGCGATCTGGTGGTCGTACGTCCGGGCGAACAGATTCCCGTGGACGGACGTCTGTCTGAAGGAGAGTCTTATGTAGACGAAAGCATGATTAGCGGAGAGCCTATTCCTGTAGAGAAGAAGGTCGGTGACCGGGTACTGGCGGGAACCATCAACCAGAAGGGAGCTTTTGTAATCAAGGCGTCCGGTGTGGGAAGTGAGACGGTGCTGGCGCGCATCATCCGCATGGTTCAGGAAGCGCAGGGAAGTAAAGCTCCCGTACAGCGTATCGTAGACCGGGTGACGGGTATCTTCGTTCCGGTGGTGCTGTGCATTGCCGTGCTGACATTTGTCATCTGGCTGTTGGTGGGAGGAACCGATTATTTCTCACATGCCTTGCTTTCGGCTGTATCCGTACTGGTCATTGCCTGTCCGTGTGCTTTGGGACTTGCTACTCCTACCGCTCTGATGGTGGGTATCGGCAAAGCAGCCAGCAACCATATTCTGATAAAGGATGCTGTTGCCCTCGAGCAGATGCGTAAAGTCGATGTAGTGGTGCTCGACAAAACCGGGACATTGACCGAGGGACATCCCACTGTCTCCGGATGGCTTTGGGCCCAAGTACAGGAAGAGCATTTCAAGAATGTTCTGCTGGCAGCCGAGCTTAAATCCGAACATCCGCTTGCCGGAGCCATTGTCTCTTCTCTGCAAGAGGTGGAGAAGATAGTTCCTGCCCAGTTGGAGAGTTTTGAGAGTATCACCGGAAAAGGTATCAAGGTGGTATATCAGGGTGACACTTATTGGGTGGGCAGCCACAAATTGCTGAAAGATTTCAGTGCTTCTCTTTCTGACGTACTTGCCGAGATGATGGTGCAATACGAATCGGACGGGAACAGTATCGTTTACTTTGGCCGTGGAACAGAGGTACTTGCCGTTGTCGCCATTGCCGACCAGATAAAGCCGACTTCTGCCGAGGCGGTGAAGGAACTGAAACGTCAGGGCATCGACATTTGCATGCTGACCGGTGACGGACAACGGACGGCACTTGCCGTATCGGGCAAATTGGGCATCGACCGCTTTGTGGCAGATGCCTTGCCGGATGATAAAGAAGAGTTTGTGCGTGAGCTCCAGATGCAGGGCAAAACGGTTGCTATGGTGGGTGACGGAATCAATGACTCACAGGCGTTGGCTTTGGCTGATGTCAGCATAGCGATGGGGAAAGGCACCGATATAGCCATGGATGTGGCGATGGTTACGTTGATGACATCGGATCTGCTGTTGCTGCCCCGTGCATTCGAACTCTCCAAGCAAACAGTAAAACTGATTCACCAGAATCTGTTTTGGGCGTTTATCTATAATCTGATAGGCATTCCCATTGCAGCCGGAATCTTGTTCCCTGTCAACGGGTTGCTGCTCAATCCGATGCTTGCCAGTGCAGCGATGGCATTTTCAAGTGTAAGTGTCGTGCTGAATTCACTGAGTCTGGCCAGAAAATAACAATTCCTTTCAAAACGAACTCACCACAGAGGGCACAGAGTAACACAGAGGATACAGAGGGCAGAGAGTACACAGAGCGTTCATGTTGGTCATCCATAATTTGAAGTTTGCTCTGTGTTACTCTCTGCCCTCTGTGGTAAAAAAGGGGTTTGAATGTCTTTCCCGGAGAAAGTCGTCAGCTGTTTCTGAATTCCAGCGGACTCATGCCTACATATCTCCTGAAATATTTTCCAAAGAACGAAGCACTGGGGAAGTTCAGTGAATAGGCTATCTCCTGGATAGTCATATCTGTAGATTTCAACCGTGCCTTGACGTCGATGATGACTACATGTGAAATGATATCAAGCACATTCCTTCCAGTCACTTGTTTTACGGTGGTGCTGAGGTGCTGCAGGGAGATTCCCAGTTTGTCGGCGTAGAATTGGGCACGCCGTTCCGTCATATAGTTTTCAATAACCAGTTGCACGAATTTATGGCAAATCTCCTCCTTGCGGCTTTTGGCAAGAATGTTTTGTG
>OLVZ01002794.1_pt1 | contig 12256 bp, 10 predicted proteins | sample 1673341 | NCBI WGS metagenome assembly OLVZ01 (sample SAMEA3178944, study PRJEB25190) | human gut metagenome | biome: human gut; feature: human-associated habitat; material: faeces | place: Austria | collected 2013 | reverse complement strand
ACGAAATCGGGTGCGAAAGCACAGCACTTTGGGCGAAAAACTTGACCCACATTGGCCGGACGTGTAAAATGAATCAGTAGTGAGAAAAATCATGGACGCGAAATTTTTCCATGTGTGCGGCATTCCTTTGATCCCATGGGATGAAACAAGGAGGGAAGTTCGACCCAATGAAATGGAAATTCCAAACCGCGGGGCGGCTTCTGGCCCTGCTGGCTCTGAGCGGGGCCCTGCTGGCTGCCCCTTTGCCCGCGCAGGCCGCGCCCGGTGTGCTGACAGGCCTGACCGGAACCGGCTCCAAGCTGGAACTGGAGCTGACCGAGATGGAGCTGGAGATCACCGATGATGACCCCCGCCCCAAGGGCTACCTGTACACCAGCGGACAGAGCGATTATTACTTCATCGTCTGGATGAGCAGCAACTCCAATGTTGCCACGGTGGATGGCGACGGCAAGGTGACGGGCCGCAATGCAGGCACTGCCATCATCACCGCCATCTCCGACCACGGCGAACGTGCCGCCTGCAAGGTGACCGTGACCCGCAAAAATGAAGAAGCAGCCAGAAAAAAGCCCACGCTGGATACCACCAGCCTGAGCCTTGTGCTGCAGTACAATGACCTGCACCCCGCCCACCAGCTCCAGCTGACCAACAGCGACCACTCCTTCCTCTATGTCTACCAGTGGATGAGCAGCAACCCCGAGGTTGCCACAGTCAGCGACAAGGGCCTTGTCACGGCTCAGGCGGCGGGCACCACCACCATCACGGCAATGGTCTCCAACGGCCAGGCTTTGCGGTGCAGCGTCACGGTGACTTCGGATATCGGCAAGGTGACCTTGAACAAGAGTGACCTGCTGCTCCGCACCGTGGGCACCCAGGAGCGCCTGACGGCCACCGTTGCGGTGGAAGGCGGCGGCAGTGTGCCCATTACATGGGTCAGCAGCAACCCCGGTGTCGTTACCGTAGATGCGGATGGTGTGGTGACCGCCATTGCCGATGGAGAAGCCAAGGTCACGGCTCTTTCGCCCGCCGGACGCTTTGATGTGTGCAGCGTTGTGGTGGGAATGGCGGCGGAGAAGTACGAATCTGAAGCCGACCTTGCTGACGAGCTCAAGCTTCCGGATCCCTACGTTGCCGTAAGGCTGAATAAACTGGCATAAAGAAAAAGTACCCGCCTATGGCTGTTTTTGACGGCTATGGGCGGTTTTTGCGTGTATGGAAACGGATGCGCTGGGAAAAACCTGCCGAAGAGGAATTTTTTGCAAAAATATTTTGCGTTGCGTGTTGCGGTGTACCTGACACATCCGGCTGCCTCCGGCAGGTGAAAAAGGACAAAATGGCCCGAACGTTGTTTAAGACAGGGGGCGGATGCCCCACGGAGCGGCGAAATCTCTGCAAAAAAGGCGGCTGCCCGGCTTGGATGACACATTTAGCAAAAATTTGACGTGAAGTGATTGAATTTGCAACTCTTGACAGAAGGCGGGACAAACCATTATCCTTTTATCAGAGGAAAGTATTTTATGTCGCCAGACGTTGGAATGCCTGGTGTACAAGTGTGTGTCAGGAGGGAAAGAATATGTCCAACTACCGGAACCGAATCGGGGAAGCCATTGCCTTTGCCCGGAACGTGGCGGGCAGATCTCAGCAGGAGCTTGCGGATATGCTGGGGCGGGACAAGCGTACCATTCAGAAATGGGAGCGGGGCGAGATCCGCATTGCGCTGGAGGATTTTCTGGATGTATTCGATACTCTGCACCTGCCGGTGGGGCCCTATGAAATGTGGATCCTGCATCCGGAACTCTTTCCGCGCGGCATGGAGGATATCAAGGGCTTCAGCACCGAAAAGAAGCGGAGGACACTGGCGGATTATTATCTGCATCAGGCTGCACCGCTGGAGATCGAGCAGGAGTATTACATCCTGTTCGGCGACCACGGCAGCAACAGCTGCGGCATCCGGCAGGAGCTGCTGGCCAACCTGCAGACTCCGCTCCGTGACCGCAAACGGATCGTGAACCAGATCATCGACAACTACTATGAGGCCCGGGCCATCGGACATCTGACCGACCCGGAGGGCCAGCAGCCAGTGATGCCCATTCTGGAAGCCTGCTACGATGCCAGTGCACGGAGCGTGAAAGCCAACGAGAACCGATACAGCATCGGCAGCATCGAGCGCTATCTGGATGGCGCAGATGATGCGGCAGATGAATGAACCTGACAGCAGACGGCCATGTGCAGCCGCCTGCTGTTTTTGCGTGCGGCCTGCCTGCGGGAAAATATTGTGAAATTTGCGGATTCCTGCTATACTTATTCTATTGATGAAAAAGAAGGGTGAGATAAATGGCATACAACATGGGCGGTCGGCGTTTCCGGCCGGTGGGCAGCGGAAAAAAGCGGACTGCGCCGCAGTATGGGCCGGTGGGCACAGGCTGCCCGTTTGTGGAGGAGGCCGTGGCGCGGCTGTACCGGGAGCAGAACGAGGAACATTTCTGGAGCCTGATGAACGCCCTGAACTATGCGCTGGAATTGCAGACCAAGGTGCTGGTTCCGCTGGATGCGGCGGTGGACCCTCAGAGCGGAGCCGCCCCCTGGGCACACCTGCCCATCCCGGAGGAGCGGGCCGAGGGCCTGCAGCCCTGGCTGCTCCACACCCGGAAAGAGCGGAACTATCTGCCGCTGTTCACCTCGGTAAAGAACGCCGAGGCGGAAAAGGCCAGCGCCACCCGCCCCATGGTGGAGCGCAGCCTGCGCAGCGCCATGGAGTATGCACTGGAAACGGACGGCATCGATGGTGTGGTGCTGGATCCGTGGACAAGCTCTGCCACGCTGGATGTCTCCCTGCTCAGCGGGCTGCTGAAATCGGAGCGGGGGAGCGACAACCCCGGCGCTCAGGAGCTGGAAGCCGGGCACGCCGCCGCCCGGGCCGGGGATTGGCCGGAGGCAGCGGCCCGCTACACTGCCGCTGCCGAGGCTGGCAGCGCCGAGGCTCTTTCTGCTCTGGGGGACTGCCTGTATTATGGCCGGGGTACCCGGAAGAATAAGACCCAGGCCCGGCGGATGTGGAAAAAGGCCGCACAGGCCGGGGAGGTGCAGGCCATGATCGCCCTGGGGGATGACTGTGCTGCATCGGGCGGGGAGATGGCGGAGACCCTGCAATACTACCGCCGCGCCCAGAGCGCTGCCCGGGAGGTGCCGGACATCGCCTACACCCCGCAGGTCTGCCTGCGCCTTGCCCAGTACGAGACCCAGTACCTCTCCCGCAAAAAGGCGCTGCTGCAGGTGGCTGAAGCCGTGCAGGGCTTTCGGATCCTGCAGGCCGAGGGCGAAACGGATGTTGCCGACTGGCTGCGGGAGGCTGAACTGCTGACCGATCAGCTGCTGGCCGACGATAAAAACGCCTGAAACACAGTTTCTTTACATTTGTTCTAAGAAATCGTCATAGGAAACCGGTAAGATATTCAAGGAAATATTCTGCGCCGAAGAAAAGAGGACAAGCACTATGAGCAAAGTGATCGGAATTGACCTTGGCACCACCAACTCCTGCGTGGCGGTGGTGGAGGGCGGCAAGCCGGTGGTCATCACCAACGCCGAAGGCGAGCGCACCACCCCCAGCGTGGTGGCCTTTACCAAGGATGGCGAGCGTCTGGTGGGCGGCGCGGCAAAGCGCCAGATCGCCACAAACTCAGGCCGCACGGTGTCCAGCATCAAGCGGTACATGGGTTCTGATCACCGGGTGCATATCGATGGCAGAGACCTGACCCCGCAGGAGATCAGCGCCATGATCCTGACCAAGATCCGCCGCGATGCCGAGAGCTATCTGGGCGAGCCGGTGACCGAGGCCGTCATCACGGTGCCTGCCTATTTTGACGACAGCCAGCGCAAGGCCACTCAGGACGCGGGCCGCATTGCGGGCCTGAATGTTCTGCGCATCATCAACGAGCCCACCGCCGCCGCGGTGGCCTATGGCCTGGACAACGAAGCCCCCCAGAAGGTCCTGGTCTACGATCTGGGCGGCGGCACCTTTGATGTTTCGATCATCGAGATCGAGGACGGCACCTTTACGGTGCTGGCCACCGGCGGCGATACCCATCTGGGCGGCGATGACTTTGACGAGCGCATCGTTGAGTGGGCTGTGGCGGAGTTCCGCAGATCTGACCGCATCGATCTGACCAAGGACCCCGCCGCCATGGGCCGCCTGAAGGAGGAAGCGGAAAAGGCCAAGAAGGAGCTTTCCAGTGCGCTTTCCGCCCAGCTGAACCTGCCGTTTATCGCGGTGGGCAAGGATGGCCCCCACCATCTGGATCTGAGCCTGGGCCGCCCCCAGTTTGAGATGATGACCGGTGACCTGCTGGCCCGCACCGTTCAGCCGGTGCAGAACGCCCTGCGGGATGCCGGGATTTCCGCCAGCCAGCTGGGCAAAGTCCTGCTGGTGGGCGGCAGCACCCGGATGCCCGCTGTGGAGCGGCAGGTCCGGGAGCTGCTGGGCTGTGAGCCCAGCCACACCCTGAACCCCGATGAATGCGTGGCCATGGGTGCCGCCGTGCAGGGCGGCCTGCTGCAGGGCGGCGGAAAGCTGGCCGGTGCCACCGGCGCGGCCGCGCAGGGCCTTGTGCTGATGGATGTCACCCCGCTGACGCTGTCCATTGAGACGCTGGGCGGCGTGGCCACCCCCCTCATCACCCGCAACAGCATGATCCCCACCCGCAAGAGCCAGATCTTTACCACGGCCCGCCCCATGCAGACCAGCGTGGAGATCAACGTGCTGCAGGGCGAGCGCCACTTTGCCCGCGACAACAAGAGCCTGGGCAAATTCAAGCTCACCGGCATCCGCTCCGGCTTCTCCTCCAAGCCCCAGATCGAGGTCACCTTTGACATCGATGTGAATGGCGTGGTCAAGGTGTCCGCAAAGGATCTGGGCACCGGCCGGGAGCAGAACATCACCATCACCGGCAGCACCAATCTTTCTGAGAACGAGATCCAGCGCGCCATGGCCGATGCTGCCGCCTACGAGGAGGAGGATACCCGCCGCAGGGAGCGGCTGGAGCTCCACAACCAGGCCGAGATGCTGGCTTACAAGGTGGATGAGGCCCTCTCCAAGTGCAAAAAGGAGCTGGACAAGGACGAGAAGAACCGAGTCAAGAACGACCTTGCCAGCCTGCGCCGCTGCCTGCGCAAGGATAAGCCCGAAAAGATGAACGAGACCGAGGAAGCAAATCTCCGTCAGGCAAAATCCCAGCTGGAAGCCAGCGCCAACCACCTGATGGTGCTGTACAGCACGGAGCAGGATGCCGGCCGGTAGTAAGCGGGCAATTCCCTACTGAAAAACTTCGTTGAAAGGGTTGACAAACCCGGAAGAGTGGGGTATTATGTATGCAATATCACAAAAATGGCTGTGAAGAGAAGAGTAGGTTTTCGCATTGATCCTTCCAGAGAGCCCGGGCGGTGGAAAAGGGCAGGAAACAGGGAACTGAAAATGGTCTCGGAGCCGCGGGGGCGAAGTGCAAGAGTGCTAAGCCTGCGACGGGAGCGCCCGTTACAGCGTCCGGTTGTCGCGTTGTAAAACGCCGCAGCAGTGAGGCTGTCTCTGTGAGGGGACAGTAAACCAAGGTGGTACCACGGAAGTTTTACGCTTTCGTCCTTGTGGGTGTATGCCCGCTGAGGACGGAAGCGTTTTTTATTTTGCTTCCGGTGCAAAGGGTGCGGATTGTGCCGCACCGCACAAAAACATTTTTGTAAAAGTAGAGAGGGAAAACAAAATGTCTAAGATCACTCGTCGTAATTTTCTGAAAGTTTCCGGCGTGGCCGCTGCTGCCGCTGCCCTGACCGCCTGCGGTGGCTCTTCCTCCACCGCAAGCTCCGCCGCTTCCGGCGCTGCATCCTCTGAGGCTGCCTCCACCGCTGCCAAGCTGGACAAGATCAAGGTCGCTGTTCCCAACGACACCACCAACGAGGCCCGCGCTCTGACCCTGTTGGAGAAGAACGGCTTCTTCAAGCTGAAGGCAGATGCAGGCCTGACCGCCACCAAGAACGACATCGAAGAGAACCCCCTGAACGTCAATGTGGACGAGGTCGAGGCTGCTCAGGTGCCCAACGTCCTGCAGGATGAGGACTACGCTGTCATCAACTCCAACTACGCCATCTCTGCCGGTCTGGACCCCATGACCGACGCTCTGGCCATGGAGGATGGCACCTCTGCCTACGTTAACGTTCTGGTCTGCAAGGAAGGCAATGAGGAGGAGCCCAAGATCAAGGCTCTGGTCGCTGCCCTGCAGAGCCAGCAGGTCAAGGACTTTATGACCGAGAGCTACGGCGGCGCTGTGGTCTCCGTTGTGGAAGATCCCACCGACGGCTATGATCCTTCCATCGATTATGACGCACTGAACGGTGAGACTGTCAGCTGCGCTGCCACCCCCGCTCCCCACTGCGAGATCCTGGAGGTCTGCAAGCAGATCCTGGCCGACAAGGGCATTACGCTGGACATCCAGGAGTACGATGACTATGTGATCCCCAACACCATCGTTGAGGATGGCCAGTGCGATACCAACTACTTCCAGCATCAGCCCTACCTGGACAACTTCAATGAGGAGAAGGGCACCCACCTGGTCTCCGTTGCGGGCATCCACGTTGAGCCCATGGGCATCTACGGCGGCAAGCAGAGTGACCTGAGCCCGATCGAGGGTTAAGCGAACTCCCCCAGTCACCTTGCGGTGACAGCTCCCTCGGGGAGGGGGCCTTTGCCTGACCGTTCTGTTTCAGGCTCCCTCTATGAGGGAGCTGGCAAATCCATAAGGATTTGATTGAAGGAGCTTATTCAACAGCAAGGAGCAATTTCTGTGATCGAGATCAAACACCTTTCCAAGACCTTCCAGATGAAGGACGGCGCAGTGAATGCGCTGAAGGACATCAGCCTGACCATCCCGGATGGCTCGATTTACGGCATCATCGGCATGTCTGGCGCGGGCAAATCCACGCTGGTGCGCTGCATCAACCTGCTGGAGCGCCCCACCGAGGGCAGCGTGGTCATTGACGGCGTGGAGATGGAAAAGCTCACGCCCGCCCAGCTGCGCCAGCGCCGCCGGGAGATCACGATGATCTTCCAGCAGTTCAACCTACTGATGCAGCGCAGCTGCCTGAAGAACATCTGCTTCCCCATGGAGCTGGCAGGTGTGAAGAAAGAGGAAGCCGAAAAGCGCGCCAAGGAGCTGCTGGAAATGGTGGGCCTGCCCGATAAGGCCAACGCCTACCCGGCCCAGCTCTCTGGCGGCCAGAAGCAGCGCATTGCCATTGCCCGCGCACTGGCAACTGACCCCAAGGTCCTGCTCTGCGATGAGGCCACCAGCGCGCTGGACCCCAACACCACCCACTCCATCCTGACCCTGATCAAGGACATCAACCGGAAGCTGGGCATCACGGTGGTGGTCATCACCCATCAGATGAGCGTTGTGGAGGAGATCTGCGATCACGTTGCCATTCTTGACGGCGGCGTTGTGGTGGAACAGGGCGAGGTGAAGGAGATCTTCGCCAACCCCAAGACCGCCGCGGCAAAGCGTCTGGTGGCTCCCAACGGCGGCAGCGCTGCCCGTGACCTGTCCAGCTTTGCGCCGGACGATCATGTGGTGCGTGTGACCTTCAACGGTTCTTCCGCCGCAAAACCGCTGGTGGCAAGCCTTGCCGCCGAAAAGGGCATTCTGGTGTCGGTGCTCAGCGCCGATACCCGCGACCTGAGCGGCCAGTGCTACGGCTCCATGCTGCTCAAGCTGCCCGCTGACCTGGATGAAGCAAAACAGGCTGCTGCCTATATGCGGGCACAGCCCGGCATTACGGTGGAGGAGGTGACCGGAGAATGACCATTGCAGATTATGGCTTTGCCATCTGGGAGACCTTCTATGTGACGGTGCTCTCCACCGCGTTCTCTCTGGTCATCGGCCTGCCGCTGGGCGTGCTGCTGGTGGCCGGTGATAAGGACGGTATTCTGCCCCTGCCCGGCTGGCTGATGCACCTGCTGAATATCATCATCAACATCCTGCGCAGTGTGCCTTTCCTGATTTTGATGATCTGCGTTTTTCCGCTGACCCGTATCATCGTGGGCACCACCGTAGGCACCAAGGCCACCATCGTCCCGCTGGTGGTGGCGGCCTTCCCGTTTGTGGCGCGTCTGGTGGAGACCAGCCTGCGCGAGTTGGATGAGGGTGTGGTGGAAGCCGCCCAGAGCATGGGTGCGACCCCGTTCCAGATCATCACCAAGGTAATGATCCCCGAGTGCTTGCCCGGCCTGATCTCCAGCATGACCACAGCTTTGACCACCATTCTGGGCTACTCGGCCATGTCCGGTGTCATCGGCGGCGGCGGTCTGGGCAAGATCGCCCTTTCCTACGGCTACTACCGCTACCAGACCAACATTATGATCGTCTGCGTCATCCTGCTGGTGCTGCTGGTGCAGCTCTTCCAGACCGTTGGCACCTTCTGGGCCACCAGAAGCGATAAGCGGCTGAGGAAGTAACTCCTTCAGTCGCACTTCGTGCGCCAGCTCCCTCGGAGAGGGAGCCTTAAAGCCTCCCTCTTTGAGGGAGGTGGCAAAGCCGAAAGGCTTTGACGGAAGGAGTTCTCTCCTCATTTCGTCCCGGACGGGAAGTAAAATTCAACGTTTCAATTCCCCGCCGGAGACATGTGCTCCTGCGGGGAATTGTACTATTCGGACAAACCCAGTAAAGGAGTATGTTGCAATGAACCGTGATACCATCTGTGTGCAGGGCGGCTATACGCCCGGCAATGGCGAGCCCCGCCAGATCCCCATCATCCAGTCCACCACCTTCAAATATGCCACCAGCGAGGATATGGGCAAGCTGTTCGACCTGGAAGCCGACGGCTACTTCTACTCCCGCCTGCAGAACCCCACCTGTGACCTTGTGGCCAAGAAGATCTGCGAGCTGGAGGGCGGCACTGCCGCCATGCTGACCTCCAGTGGTCAGGCAGCCAACTTCTTTGCCCTGTTCAACCTCTGCGAGGCCGGTGACCACATCGTGGCATCCAGCACCATCTACGGCGGCACCTTCAACCTCATCTCCGTCACCATGAAGAAGATGGGCATTGAGGCCACCTTTGTGGACCCGCTGTGCACCGAGGAGGCGCTGAACGCTGCCTTCCGGCCCAACACCAAGGTGGTGTTCGGCGAAACCATTGCCAACCCCGCCCTGACTGTGCTGGATATCGAGAAATTTGCCAAGGCTGCTCACGTCCACGGCGTGCCGCTGATCGTGGATAACACCTTCCCCACGCCGGTCAACTGCCGCCCCTTTGAGTGGGGCGCGGATATCGTGACCCACTCCACCACCAAGTACATGGACGGCCACGGCGCTGTGCTGGGCGGTGCCATCGTGGACGGCGGCAAGTTCGACTGGATGGCCCACGCCGAGAAGTTCCCCGGCCTGTGCACCCCGGACGACAGCTACCACGGCATCACCTACGCCGAGCGCTTCGGCAAAGAGGGTGCCTTTATCACCAAGGCAACGGCTCAGCTGATGCGGGACTTCGGCTCCATGCAGTCCCCGATGAATGCCTATATGCTGAACCTCGGTCTGGAAAGCCTGCATGTCCGGATGCAGCGCCACTGCGCCAACGGCATGGCCGTGGCAAAGTTCCTCGAAAGCCATCCCAAGGTGGCCTATGTGAATTACTGCGGCCTGGAGTCCAGCCCCTACCACGCACTGGCTGAAAAGTATCTGCCCAATGGCAGCTGCGGCGTGGTCAGCTTTGGTCTGGCCGGCGGCCGTGAAGCTGCCAGCATTTTTATGAAGGAGCTCAAGCTGGCCGCCATTGAGACCCATGTGGCCGATGCCCGCACCTGCTGCCTGAACCCGGCTTCCAGCACCCACCGCCAGATGAACGATGAGCAGCTGAAAGCCGCCGGTGTGCCCGCAGAGCTGGTGCGCATGAGCTGCGGTCTGGAAAGCGCTGAGGATCTGATCGCAGATATCGCACAGGCTTTGGATAAGATTTGAGACGGATAAAACCTCTCAGTCTCGCTGGCGCTCGCCAGCTCCCCTAGTAGGGGAGCCCTTGGCATTCCGTCGCGCTTCGATGTTTTCGCTTCGCTCCGATGCCAAACATAAAATCCCCTTAAAGGAGAGAGAATCTATGCCCCTCATCATCCCGAAAACGCTCCCCGCCTACGATGCACTGTACGAGGAAAACGTCTTTGTCATGCACCGGGAGCGGGCAGCGTCCCAGCATATCCGCCCGCTGGAGATCCTGATCCTGAACCTGATGCCCACCAAGATCGCCACCGAGACCCAGATCGCCCGGCTGCTGGCCAACACGCCGCTGCAGGTGCACATGACCCTGCTGCAGACGATGAGCCATGAGGCAACGCACGTCTCCGCGGCCCATCTGGAGGCCTTTTATAAGACCTTCGACGAGGTGAAGCATAACCGCTATGATGGCATGATCATCACCGGCGCTCCGGTGGAGACTATGGACTTTGAGCAGGTGGATTACTGGCCGGAGCTGTGCGAGATCATGAATTTCAGCGAGACGAACGTCTATTCCACCCTGCATGTCTGCTGGGGTGCGCAGGCGGGCCTGTACTACCACTACGGCATCCGCAAGGAGCTGCTGCCTGCCAAGATGTTCGGCGTGTTCGAGCACCGGGTCATCCGGCCCTCCAACCCGCTGGTGCGCGGCTTTGATGAGGTGTTCTATGCCCCCCACAGCCGCCACACCGCCATGAGCCGGGAGGATATTGACCACTGCGGTGCACTGCGCATCCTTGCCGAGAGCGATGAGGCAGGGCCTTTCCTGATGAGCACCGAGAACGGCCGTCAGATCTTTGTCATCGGCCACCCGGAGTACGACAAATACACGCTGGATGCGGAGTATAAGCGGGATGTTGCCAAGGGCCTGCCCATTGCAGTGCCCAAAAACTACTACCCCAACGATGACCCCAGCCAGCCGCCGCTCTTCCGCTGGCGCGCGCACGCTCATCTGCTGTATGAAAACTGGCTGAACTACTACGTCTACCAGAACACCCCCTATGATCTGGGAGAGATGCAGCGCGTGAAGCACTCTGAGGGGTGAACCCGCTCAGCCGCCTGTTGCGGCAGTTCCCCCCATGGGGAAGCCAGGTTTACGCACGACTGTTTTTCTGCCTCTCCTATCAGGAGGGGCAGTATTGGAAAGCAATAACGGAGAGGTATTTATGGGAATCGATAAGAATGAATGGGGCTTCCGGGTGGGGCATCTGCCCCACGGGGAGCGCAATAAGATCAGTGATGTGCCGGGCGTGACAGTGGGCCATTGCACACTGGCGGATGGCGACATCCAGACCGGTGTGACCGCGCTGCTGCCTCACCCCGGGGATGTGTTCCATGACAAAGTGCTGGCGGCCTGCCATGTCATCAACGGCTTCGGCAAGACCACGGGCCTTGTCCAGATCGATGAGCTGGGCACGCTGGAGACCCCCATCCTGTTTACCAACACCCTGAGTGTGGGCACCGTGGAAACGGCGCTGGTCAAATATATGCTGGAGCGCAACCCCGATATCTGCGAGACCACCGGCAGTGTGAACCCGGTCGTCTGCGAGTGCAACGACAGCGGCCTGAACGATATCCGGGGCCTGCATGTCACCGAGGCGCATGTGGCTGCCGCTCTGGCAGACTGCAAAGCCGATTTCGCCGAGGGTGCAGTGGGTGCCGGACGCGGAATGCGCTGCCACGGGCTGAAAGGCGGCATCGGTTCTGCCTCCCGGCTGGTGGAGCTGGACGGTAAGTCCTACACCATCGGGGCACTGGTGCTCTCTAATCACGCCACCTTCGATGACCTCATCGTGGCGGGCACGCCCATCCACGAGCTGTTGGAGGCCCGCATCCCGCCCCATGAGGACAAAGGCTCCATCATCACGGTGCTGGCAACAGATATCCCCCTGAGTGAGCGCCAGTTGCGGCGGCTCTGCCACCGGGCGCTGGTGGGGCTTTCCCGCACCGGCAGTGCCTGCGGCAACGGTTCGGGTGAGATCGTTCTGGCCTTTACCACGGCCAACCGGATGCCGCATTACTCGGAAAAGGCCCTCCTGCCCATGGAGATGCTCCACGATGATGCCATCAACCCGCTGTTCCGGGCGGTGGCTGAGTGTGTGGAAGAAAGCGTCCTGAGCAGCCTGCTCCACGCCGAGACCGTCACCGGCTACCATGGCCGGACGGTGCAGTGCCTTTCCGACCTGTTGAAAAAATAATGTAAATAACAAGCCTTTCCGTGTGGTGCACCTCACAGT
>OLVZ01002793.1_pt1 | contig 12266 bp, 8 predicted proteins | sample 1673341 | NCBI WGS metagenome assembly OLVZ01 (sample SAMEA3178944, study PRJEB25190) | human gut metagenome | biome: human gut; feature: human-associated habitat; material: faeces | place: Austria | collected 2013 | reverse complement strand
GTTTTCGGGAGGAGAGGCAGCGGCCGGCCGTTTCGGTACGCTGCCTCTCCTGCGTGTTTTTTGTCGTTTTCGGGGAAGCGATAGAGACGGGTTGCGGCGGTATTCATTCGCAGTACACTGAATCGCGGTATCTGCAGGGCATGCGTCGGGGCGGATTTTCTGTTCTGTAGGAGACGAATCCCTATGTGGGTAGGAACGACGTATTGTTGGCATGTGTCCGGTTGCGGGGAAAGGGTCGGTATTCTGTTTTTTATTTTGCTTGAAAGGGCCCTGAAACGCTTTTGTAGGGCCGATTATTGATTCTTCCTAATAGACGGATGATTTTTATAGGAAAAAAGATAAACTTCTCTTTTATTATTGTTGTATGAATATTATTATTGTATAACTAAAAATATAAATAGTTTTCTGTGACAAAATACTAAAAATGCGATAATGGATACGATGTATTGCTTTTTAATGCATGACGTCTAAACAAGGAATAGTATGTTCCTTTTATGAATCTAACTTTTTATTATTAACCCTTTAATGATTCCAAGCATGGAGTGGAAAAAACTATTGTATGGGTGCGTCGGTCTGTTTGCCGCATGTGCCCTGGCCGGATGCGGCAAACAGGAGGAAGAGAATCTGCAGTACCTGAACCTGAGCGACATCGCATGTACCTTTACCGGAGAGGATAATCTTCCCTTCACGGTAACGGTCTATGCGTATGCCGACTGGACGGCGGAGTCGGACGCTTCGTGGGCGAAGGTCGGCGACAAAACGGCGGAATCTTTCACGATAACTGTCGATGACAACCCCGACAGTGCGGAACGGAGTGCCCGGATTTCGCTGACCGCGGGCGCTTTGTCCCGGGAGATAACGGTTTTCCAAATGGCTTCCGGCAAGGGATGCGTGCGTTTCCGTCGGCTGGACGATTTTCAGAACCTCGGTGCGATGTCGCCCAACGGACGTTACGTCGGAGGATACACTGCCGAAATACCTTCCGGCAACACCTGGTATTATACACCCGTGATAATCGACACGGAGACGGGAGAGCGGCAGGCGCTCGGCGGCCCGTATAAAGAGGCCGAGATTTGTTGGTTTAACGGTACTTTTGCAGTCTCCGACAACGGAGAGGTCTTTTATCAGGACTCGAATACTTCCGGGACGATGATATTCGATTTGACCGGCGGTCATTATGCTCCGGAGGCTCCGGGAGGGGTGTCGCGGGTTCCCTCCGTTCAGGCTACTTCGCTCGGCGGGAAATATTGGGTCGGCTATGTGCGTAATGACAGCGACAGGCTCTACCACCCCATTAAGTGGACCGACGGGGTTCCCGAGTGGCTGCCCATGCCGGAGAAGGATTTCCGGGGATACGATTTTACGACGGGGGTGATGGCCCGCGGAGTCTCGGCCGACGGCGGGGTGATTTACGGCACTACCTGGGAGCGGGACGACTCCGGGATGGTCTATTGGAAAGACGGCGAGGTCAAGTATGTCGGGCATGATGTCCATACGATAACGCCCTGCCAGTTGTACGATGGCAATTGGGAGCTGTTCGATTGGAATCTGGCCAACGGCGTGACCTGTACGGCGGAGCGGACGAACATCAGCCCCAGCGGAAAATGGATTGCGGGAGCGTATAAAACGGAGGAGGAGCGGAACCACCAGATTGTAGAGACGGGCGATTATCCGGCGTTCTACAATACCGAAACGGAGAAGACGACCATTTTCGAGGATTATAACGGATATTATGCGGCGACGGTGACGGACGACGGTCTGGGAGTCATCCAGTCGCGGTACGGTACGGAAGGGTATGTGGTCGATGTGGAGGCGAAGTGTGCCGTCGGTTCCGTGTCCCAGTGGGTTTATGACACCTACGGCATCGTGATTCCGAATGACTGCGGCATTATCGCTTTTTCGCCGGACCTTACGCGTGTTTGGGGAGTGGGCCAGCGTGGTTACGCGTTGGGCGGGGTCATTCCTTATGTATGGTATATCGCTCCTCCCCTCGGGGAGTAGTCCGGACGGAGGAACGGACGGAATTGCCGCCGGTCTCGTTCCCGGTGCCGGGAGGCAGCAGGAGTCCTGCGCGTTTCTCGGGCAGTTCGGCACGTATCCGATGGGGAATGCAGACCTGCGGTCTTTATGGACAGATAAAAAACAGACACAGATATGAAAAAGTATATTTATTCTTTATTGATTGCGGCTGCTGCATGGGCAGGGAGCGCCTGCGAGCGGTCGGGAAACGAAACAACCGGTCAGGCGAAATCCCTCGATGTGGAGACGACCGAATTGACCTTTGATGCGAAAGGGGCGGCCCCGCGCGAGATAGCGGTGACGGCGGAGAACCTGACCTGGGAATTCCGGGTTGCGGAGAGTGCGGCGGAGTGGCTGCATGCCGAAAGGGACGGAGAGAAGCTCATCGTCCGGGTAGATGACAACTCTTCACCGACGGAACGTCGCGGAAGCGTGACGATTGCGCCTTCGGAGGCAGGCCCTGTCAAGAGCAGGACCGTTACGGTCGTTCAACTGGCTTCCGACGAGAAGTACAGCCTTTCGGTGAATCCGGAGAGACTCGATTTTGCGGGTACGGATGCTGAACCGCAGGTCGTGAAGGTCGTGACGGAAGGAACCGGACTGACCTGGCATAGCGAGGTGGAGGGCGATGCGAAAGAGTGGATTTCGGTGGAGGAAGGCGACGGGACGGTGACCGTCTCGGTGAAGGATACTTCGCTGGAGGGGCCGCGCAGCGGCAATATCCTCATTGTGCCCAGTTTGGATAATGTAGCGGAAAAGGTGATACGGGTGGAACAGGCCGGCTTGCCTCCGATGTTTGCCGTCGATACGGAGAGCATCGAATTCGATTACCGGGCGAAATATTATACCAATATTAATGTGACGGCTGTCAATACGGAGTGGACTTTCCATGAGGCGAACGAGGCGGGCGATGCGACGGAAATCTCCTGGCTGAAGACCAATGCAGCGGGCGATGCGGTGCGTGTAGAGGCCGAAGTCAACGCTACGGAGGAGGAGCGCGTGGCCTATGTGGTGCTGACGCCTGCGGCCGAGGGGCTGGAACCGGTAAAGGTAGCCGTTCGGCAGACGGCGGCCGATGAGATTCTGAGTACCCTCACCGGCGACCTCGACCTGGGCGAGCTGGCGGGCGCGCGGGCCACGCTGATGCCCAAGCAGACATGGGACAAGGTATCTACCTTCAGCGAATGGAATCTCTATCTGTGGGAAGAGGGTGTGAGCTACAAGGCGAGTACCGGGGCTTTCGTGGGCACCGGAGCCCGGCTGGCCATCACGTTGGTTTCGGAGAGGATTAACTTCAACGACGATAACGCATATTATATACCCGACGGGACCTATACCGTGACCGCTCTCGCCGAAGGGGAGACGAGCGCGCCGGGACAGCTTCGCTATCCGGCGGTGAGCAATACGGGCCATCCGAAACTGCCTATCGGAGCATGGTACACGAAGCTGGAGAACGATGCCTATACGAAGGAGCAGGCTCCGCTCGTAACCGGTACCCTGACGGTGACGCGCAGCGGAGAGGAGTATACGTTCGTATTGGATTTCGAGGACGATTTGGGGTATGCCGTGACCGGCAGTTATACCGGTAGTCTGGACCTTCAGGTGGTCGGTACGGCCCGTCCGGAACCTACCGTCGAATGACGTTCCGTTCGTTATGTCCGGTACCGGCTCGAAAGGACAGCCGAAATGGAGAGGTGCCGGGCTGCAGGGAAAACGCATGACGATGATGCTCGCGCCGAAGCCCGAAAAGTAACGGAGTGACATGACGGAGTGCCCGTATGCCGTGCGGCCGGGCAGCAGCAAAGGGAAGGGGAGGCAAATTTTGCCTCCCCTTCCCTTTGCTGCTATCAGGCGATTGTTTTTTGGTGTTACTGTCTGATTGCTAAATAATTACTGTGTGAAATATTGCGCCCGTTCAATGTGTCTTATTAATAGTAATGATTGTATAAGAAAATAAAATGGCCAAAATATTTGTTAGTTTGGATTTGTATGCCTAATATTGTAAACAACAAAATGTGTGTTTGCGGACATTAATCGTATGTATTATGGTGTTGAAGTTTTATTTCGGCTTGTCTGTTATATTTGATTTAACGGCAGGAGAAGCCTGTCCGGAACAGCACGGCGGCAGCGGGAGACCGGCCGCATCGGCAGGAAAAGCGTAAGCGGCGGTGCATCGGTCGGGCGTGTCGGGTATCCGTCCGGGGATTCCGGAATACGGACGGGAAAACGGAAGAAATCCACCTGCGGCCGGTTGTATCGTCCATATGTATATTTCTTAACTTATTATCACTATTAATCGAAGGTCATTATGAATCTAAAGAGACGTTTCAGCATGTTGCCGGCCGCGTGCCTGGCCGGTCTGCTTTTCGTGGGGTGTACGACAGAGACCACGGAGACGCATTATGTCAAACTCAGCGAGGTGGCATGCACCTTCCTCGGCGAAGGGGGGCCGAAGGTCATCACGGTCGAGGCCAATCCGGGGTACGAGGTCTCTTCGTCGGCTTCGTGGCTGAAGGTCGGCGACGAGGGCGAAAGTTCGTTCTCCCTGACGGCGGATGCCAACGACAGCGGTTCCGAGCGCGTGGCGGAGGTGACCGTTACGGCCGGGGAGGCTTCCGTCGTCATCAGCGTGAACCAGCTCCCGAGCGACAGCGAGATGGCGCACTACCGCCTGCTCAACAAGTTCAACTACGGAGCGGTCGTATCGCCCAACGGCCGGTATGCCGGCGGGTCGTACCAGACGCGTAACAACGACGATACGTATAATTACCACGTCGTCATCATCGACCTCGAAACGGAGGAGTGGCACGAGGTGGGCGAGTTCCACAGCAGCCTGTACAAGCCGACCATTCCTTCCTGCATTACGGACGACGGTACGCTCTTCTTCGCCGAATACAATACGTACGGGAGCCTGGTTTCCACCCTGTCGGGGGACAATTATCTGCTGGAGAAAGCTTATCCCGACTGGATAGGAGAGGCGAACGTGGAGGCGACCACTGCCGACGGAACGGTATGGGTAGGTTACCAGCAGTGGATGAATGGCGACGATGCGATGGAGGCCGGATACGATGGCGGACACTACATGCCCATCAAGTGGACGAACGGCGAGCCGGAAATCCTGCCCCTTCCGGAGAAGAATTACCGCAACGAACCGTGGCCGTACGGGCGGAGCGTGATGGCCCGCGGCGTATCCTATGACGGAAGCGTCATCTACGGCAGTGCATGGGACAATACGAACCAGGGGATGGTTTACTGGAAAGACGGCGAGGTGCACTGGGCCGGCGAGGATATACGGGAGTTCGAGGAGGTGACGCTCATCCGCCAGGAGGACGGCAAGGAGGTCCCCTTCACGCTGACCAAGGGCCTGATGGTATATGCCGAGCGTACCAACATCAGCCCCAACGGCAAATGGCTGTGCGCGGCGTATGCGGTCGATACGGCTACCGAAGGGATGCACGACGTGATTACCTCCAAGTGTCCCGCCTTCTTCAATACCGAGACGGGGAAGACCTACATTTTCGACGAATACAGCGGAAGTGCCCGTTCGGCGACCGACGACGGCATCGGCTTCATCGTGAACAGCGGCGGTGCTTCGGGCTATGTGGTGGATATCGAGAGCGGAACGCAGCTCGGAACCACGGAGCAGTGGATATACGACAATTACGGCATTACGGTTCCTGCCGGCTATATACAGCGTCTGTGCCCCAACGGGATGGTACTCGGGTACTCCGTGATGAATGTAGGGCCCGGATTGCTCTCCGTCGCATGGTACGTCCGGCCGGCGGAGATGTGATGCCGGGTGTCGGCGAGTGACGGCAGGGGCGGCCGGACTGCCGAAGTCCGGAGCCTGCCCGGCCGTCGGGGAGGCGACACGGCGGTGCCGTACGCCGGCCGGCGATATGTTGAGCGGAAGAGACCGGAGTGTCCGAAGTTGATGAGGCTGCAGTTTTTTCATAGGTTATACAGGTTAAGTGTAGTAGGGCATGTTGGGTCGGCGGACACTCCCTTTTCCGTTCGGCAGCGGTGAAAACGGGGCATCCGCGGCGGCCGAGGCCGCGGAGTGCCGGAAAGTCAATCGGCAAAATGGAAATTGATTAATCGATTGGAATATTATGAGAACACATGTATTGATAGGAGGAGTTTTGGCAGCCTTTCTGATGGTCTCCTGCGAGGGGAAGACCGGAACGGAGCAGCCGTCGTTGGAGGTCTCTCCCGAGACCATGACTTTTGAGGCGGGAAGCGGAACGCAGCAGGCGGCCGTAACCGCGCAGGGGGTGGAGTGGACGCATGAAGTGGCCGCGGAGGCTGCGGAATGGCTCTCCGCCGAACGGAGCGACGACAAGACGCTGACGGTGACGGTGGCGGAGAATCCCGCTCCGGAGCAGCGCAGCGGCCGGATAACGGTGTCGGCCGAGGGAAGCGGCGTTGCGCCGTGCGTGATAACCGTCACGCAGCAGGCGGCGGATGTCGCATACGGACTGACGCTCGAACCGGCGATTCTCGAGTTCGCGGGCGAGGGTGCTCCGGCCCAGACGGTGACGGTCGTCACGCAGGGCGGACTGACCTGGACGGCGGAACCCGAGGAGGCGATTGCCGGATGGGTGACGCTCGCCGTGGAGGGCGACAAGATTACGGTTACCGCTGCGGATAATCCCGAAACCGCTTCGCGGTCGGGGAATATCGTGGTGACGCCGAGCGTCGAATCGGTCGGCCAGAAGGCGATTCGGGTAGTGCAGACGGGCAAGGAGGTCATTCCGGAGCTGAGCGCAACCCCGACGGAGCTGACCTTCCCCTGCGGCGACGTGACCAGCGAATATACCGAACCGCAGACCATTCAAGTGACGGCCGTCGGTACCACGTGGCATCTCATGTGGAGTAGTGACACTGTCAGTGAGTGGGCGGAAGTGATGCCGAATGATAACGGTGATGAGATTGTGTTGAGGTTGAAGCGTAACGGGACTGCCGAGCCTCGGACCGCTTCCCTGTTCATCGTGCCGGACAATGACGAGCTCGGACTGCAGACGGTCGAGGTCAAGGTGACGCAGGAGGCCGCTCCCGAATACCGGAGCAACCTGACGGAGAACGTCGAGCTGAAGGTGACGCAATTGGTCAGTCTCATCCGTCCCGGACAGGGAAGCGGTATAGAGGGGGAAGGCAGTTATTGGACGCTGACGATACTGGGTCCGGATGCGGAGTATAATGGCGGCATGGGAGGCGGAACCGGAGACCGGCTGTATATTCATATGGTTTCGACGCTGATAGAACCGAACGACGACGGTGTTTATGAATTGCCGGAAGGGACGTACACCGTTGCTACCGCCGAGAAGGAAGATAAGGTGGCTCCGGGAGAGTTGATTTATCCGTTCAATTTGAATGCATCGGCTATGTTCCCGACCGGTACGACCTATACCCGGCTTGAGAACGGTACCTATACCGTCAATGCGCCGCTGGTATCCGGAACGATGACCGTGTCGCGCTCGGGCGATACCTATACGTTGCAGTTCGACTTTAAGGACGACCAGGGATATACCGTGACGGGCACCTACGAAGGGCCGTTGAATGCACAGAGGGCATAATGCAGGGAGGCGAAGCAGCCTCTTGGAATATTTACGTGAAGCAGCCTCCGCCGTTTACGGCGGAGGCTGCTTCACGTTTATGCCCGCGTTTTTGCGGGGCTCTTGCGGGCGCGGCAGTGAAGGAGCGGATATGCGGGGAGGTCGAAACGGGCGGATTCCGGATGTCCGGAATCCGTTGGAAGGATGCAGGCGGTGGAATCCTCGCAGAGCCTTTGTGGAAGGGTAGCGGCTTTCGGGCGGGCTGAAAGAGCGGGCCGGAGGGGCGACGAAAGGCCGGGGGACCGAAAGGCGTGACGGAAAGCCGGGGGAGGGCTGCTGTTGCGGGATTCTATGATTATATGTTATCTTTGTCCTGCCGGCGAGGAAAGCGGTGGGCGACGGTTTTCGTGTCCGCTGCCGGACGGCCGGAACGAAAGAGAAACGATATGAAGATTAGCGGATTTACGTTTATCAAGAATGCGGTGGCCTACGACTTTCCGGTGGTGGAGAGCGTGCGGTCGGTATTGCCCGTGGTGGACGAATTCATCATCGTCGCGGGCGACAGCAGCGACGGGACGGACGAACTGTTGAAAGCCTTCGACGGGGAACCCAAAGTGCGAATCATCCGTACCGTGTGGGATACGCAGACCTACGACCGCGGCGGGATGATATATGCCCAGCAGACCGATGTGGGGCTGCGGGCCTGTACGGGCGATTGGTGCCTCTATATCCAGTCGGACGAAATCATGCACCACGATGCGCTGCCCGTGATACGCGAAGCGTGCGCGAAATACCTCGACGATGAGCGCGTGGAGGGCTTCCTGCTGAAGTACGTCCATCTCTACGGCGACTACCGCCACTACATCGATTCGCTCCACTTCGCCTATCCGCGCGAGATACGCATCGTGCGCAACCGGTCCGATATCCATTCGTGGCGCGACGCGCAGTCGTTCCGCGTGATACCCGATTTCAACGGCGTGGATTACGATGTGGAGGAGGGAACGCGCAAGCTGCGGTGCATCCTGCTCGACGCACTCATCTTTCACTACGGGTGGTCGCGCGACCCGCGGTGCATGGTGCGCAAGGCCAATCACCACAATGCGCTCTACTCGAAAGATTACAAGCCGGTCGAAGGCGTTGATTATTACGACTACGGCAACCTCGGCATGATGCCGCTCTACGAGGGGACGTTCCCGGAGGCGGCCGCGGAGCGGATGGCGGCCTACGACTGGGCGGATTTCGTTCGGTACGACGGCCCGCGCCCCAATATCGGGAAGCGGTATGGGGTCAAGTACCGGGTGGTGGATTTCATCGAAAAACATATCCTGCGGGACGGCAGGCGCATCGGCGGATTCAAGAACTACAAGTTGCTGAAGCCCTGAGCCGATATCGGCGGAAAGCGACGGTGGGCTGCGCAGGAGCGGCCGGAATGAAGAAGGGGGCGGTGCTGTTTTTCCACAGTGCCGCCCCCTTCTGTTTCAGTGCCGTCACTGTTCCTGTGCGGCCACTTCGCCCGAATATTGGAATGCCCGCAGGTTGAACAAGGGCATTACGGCATAGACATGGTCGAACAGGTCGGACTGCACGTTCTCGTAATCTATCCAGCGCTGTTTGGCGGAGAAGCAGTAGATTTCCAGCGGCAGGCCGGTGGGACCCGGCTGGAGCTGTCGTACCATGTGCGTCATGTCCTGGTTGATGTCGGGATTGCTCTCTATCCACTGTTCCATGTACTCGCGGAAGGTGCCTATGTTGGTCAGGCGCCTTTCGTCGAGGTCGCTCGCACGGTTGGCATTGTATTCCGCCAGTTCGGCCAGTTTCTTCTCCATATAGCGGCGGAGCAACTGCGACGAACCGAGCGTGGCGAGTTCGGCATCGGACAGATAGTGTATCGAGGAGACGTCGATATTGACCGACCGTTTGATGCGCCGGCCGCCGGATTCCTCCATGCCGCGCCAGTTGGTGAAGGATTCGGATACGAGTTTGTGGGTGGGAACGGTGGTGATGGTCTTGTCCCAGTTCTGTACCTTGACGGTGGTGAGACCTATCTCCGTCACCTCGCCGTCCACTCCGCGGCTCGGCATCACTATCCAGTCGCCGAGCCTTACCATGTTGTTCGAACTGAGCTGGATGCCCGCCACGAAACCGAGGATGGTGTCCTGAAAGACGAGCATCAGGACGGCGGCGAAAGCCGTGAGACCGCCGAGCAGGACGGCCAGGCTTTCACGCGTAAAGATGCTGATGATGATGAGCGCCACGGCGCACCAGATGACGACCGTGATGACCTGCGTGATTATCTTGACGGGTTTGTCCCGGACGCTGGCCATCTTCTCGTACACCCGGTTGATGCCGCTCATGAAGGCCGATACGAGCAGGGCGATGGCGACGACTATCCAGATGTCGAGTATCCGGTTGATGGTCGCCATGTGTTCCCACTTTATCGGCGAGAGGCCGGTGCGGAGTACGATGGGCATAATCAGCAGGGCCAGGCGGTTGAAGAAGCGCTGGTCGAGCAGCCATTCGCTCCAGTGCTGCCGGGTGGCACCCGCTATCTTTTTGATGAGTTTCGGGAGAAACTTCTTCGCTACCACGTATGCCAGCCAGCCGATAAGGCTCACCACCAGCATGGTGAACAGTACGTTGATGACCTCTATGAGCCTTTCGTTCTGTATGCCGAAACGTTCGAGTATGCCGCTTATGTTCATGAGCTTGTCCGTTAAACGTCGATGTTGTCCTACAAATATACTTCTTCCGTCCGTTCTTTCCAAAAGCACATTCGTTATCTTTGTGTCTCGAAACGTGACGTATGGAAAAGATAGAGAACGTGGTTTTCGACCTCGGCGGAGTCGTGATAGGACGCGACTACGACCGTTACGGCGCCGAAATAGCCGAATTTTCGTTTCTGCAGGGCGACCGGCCTTTTCCCGAGTGGTGGAAGCGCTACGACCTCGGTATCGCATCCCGGAGCGAAGTCGTGGAAGCGGTCTCTGCCGAGTGCGGACTCGGCCCGGAGCAGGCTGCCGCCAAACTGGACAGGCTCATGTACCTGTTCAACGAATTCGGCGACACGGCAGAGCTGATAAAGGAGCTGTCGGCAAAGGGATACGGACTCTATGTGCTCTCCAATATGCCGGCCGAGTTCTACGACCATGTCAGCCGATTCGAGGTCTTCCGCTACTTCGACGGACAGGTTGTTTCGAGCCGGGAGGGGCTGGCCAAGCCCGACCCGCGCATGTTCGGCCTGCTTACCGAGCGGTACGGTCTCCGGCCCGAACGGACGCTTTTCGTGGATGACAAGCCGTCCAATACTTCGGCAGCCGCCCGGCTCGGATTTGCTGTCCATACTTTCGTGCCGGGACGCGAAAGCTGTCTGCGCATCCGGGAACTCGTCGGGGAGGGATACGAACGATGACGGCGGCGGAAGAACTTCTTGCGTGGCTCGAAGAGAACCGAAACGAGAAGAATATCGAGGGGATGGCGCGTTTCGGTATCCGTACCGACCGGGCCGTCGGGGTGCCGCTGCCGCTTCTGCGTGCCGCGGCGAAACCCTATCGGCGCAGGCACGAGACGGCCATGGCGCTTTGGGAGTCGGGAGTGCACGAGGCCCGGATATTGGCCAGCCTGATTGCCGACCCGGCGCGTTTCGGGCCGGAGGATATGGATGCCTGGAGTGCGGAGTTCGACTCGTGGGACCTGTGCGACCAGTGTTGCTCCAATCTGTTCCGGCACCTGCCTTATGTGCAGGGCAAGGTGACCGAATATGTGGCCGACGGGAGGGAGTTCGTGCGCAGAACGGGGTTCGTATTGATGGCGGTACTTGCCGTCCATGACAAGGAGGCTTCGGACGAACGTTTTCTGGAGTGGCTGAAGGTGGTGGAGGCCTACGCATGGGACGGGCGCAACTTCGTGAAAAAGGCGGTGAATTGGGCCCTGAGACAGATAGGGAAACGCAACGAAAGGCTCCGCCTCGCAGCGGTGGAGGTGGCCGGACGGCTTGCCGCGGCAGACGATGCGGCGGCGCGGTGGGTGGGGCGCGACGCCCTGCGGGAACTCACCGCACGGCGGACATTGGATTTCATGGCTGCCCATCGGCGATAAATACCGGGCGGGCCGTCGGGAAGCGGTTTTGCAGAGGCGGCACTGCAGCCGATTCCGTTCCGGAGGCGGACATTCAGACCGTCAGAACCAGTAGGTGTAGGTAAGGCTGTAAGCGCGGGAAGTCTGTCTGGTAACCGTATCGCCCGTGAAGTTTTCCCATGTATGGAGCATGCCCCGGTTCCATGTATCCGTAAAATTCTGGATGAACTGGAATGTGAAGTGACCGTATCCGATGCCGAGTATGAGCCCGAACGAAACCCGGTTGAACGAATCGCCGGCTCGGCGCGGTGTCCATTCCCCGTAATCGGCATCCGCCGTTACATTTATCCTGCCGCCTGCCAGAATGCCTGTCAGTACCCCGGCCTGCAGGAAGACGGGAATGTAGGCGTCGCTTTCGAAAAAGGTGATGAGAACCGGAATCTCCACCATGTAGCGCTCCGTTTTCATCCTTATTCCGCTGTCTCTGTATCCGAAACCCCACCACGAGAAGTTGACTCCCGTATCGAAAGACCACACCTCCCCGAAAGGATACGATGCTACGAATCCGGCCGTTGCGCCGGGGTGACTCCGGATGTAGTCCCTGCCGTTGTGTTCGAT
>OLVZ01002787.1_pt1 | contig 12295 bp, 9 predicted proteins | sample 1673341 | NCBI WGS metagenome assembly OLVZ01 (sample SAMEA3178944, study PRJEB25190) | human gut metagenome | biome: human gut; feature: human-associated habitat; material: faeces | place: Austria | collected 2013 | reverse complement strand
AGTGCGGTAAACAAAACAGAGTTACGGTTCACTTCGTTCACAGTAACACACTTCGCGGAACGTTACCAGTGAACAGTAGTAAAACAGACTGCAACACAATAATTCACTGACATAAGAAGAGGCGGCTTGAATGGAACAGGAAATATTTGACGATTACATATGGAACGAACATAAAAAAATATTAACAGCAGATAAACATAAGATCCCGGGGCTTAGAAATCTTTCTCATTTTACACCTATGGCACCTGGCGTTCCGGTTCCTCTGCATTATCACTCTGATATCATCGAGCTTCATTTCATGGTGAAAGGCCAGCGCAAGACTTACGTTATGAAAGGCGGCGTCCGCACCAGCTACTGTGCTACCGGAAATAACCTTTTTATCACCAGACCTTATGAGCTTCATACTACAGGACATATTGCCCAGAACCGCTGCGAATTTTTTGCAATGCAGCTGGATCTGAAGGAGCACGATAATTTCCTTGGTCTGAACCAGCATTACAGCAATATTTTGTGCCATCGGCTTCTGAATATGGATCAGCACCTGTACCATGTAGGCAGTTCCCAGATTTCCATGCTGCGCACTGCTTTTAACCTGATTTCTTACGGAACAGAAGACGACTCCATTGCCGGTGTCCAGTATCTGACCTGTGTACTTGCCAGCCTGAACTACCTGACTGCAGTTCCTGCCCAGGAAGAGATCAATGAACAGCTGAACAGTGACATCGGACATGCGCTGAAATACATTGAACAGAATATTGAAAGCCCCATTTCACTTCAGGAGCTTGCCCAGGCATCCAACTATTCTCTTTCCCGTTTTAAAGCCAAATTTAAAGAAGAACTGGGAATTACTCCTGCTGAATACATTACCCTCCAGAAAATGGATCGGGCACAGATGCTTCTGAAGACTACAGATGATTCCATTACAGATATTGCTTACCAGCTGGGCTTTTCTTCCAGCAATTACTTCTGCTCTGTTTTCAAAAAAACTCTGAGCTACAGCCCGGCGGCATACCGCAAAAGTTTTTCCCAGTCATAGAAAATGCTGCAAAATCATTGCAAAAATGATTTTGCAGCATTTTTTTATTCCGCGTCCAGAGCGTGTTTGAAAATCATTCCCGCTATCTGCGCACCCTGCTTTGCGGTATATTTTTCCCGGATTCAGCTGCAACAGCTGAATCCGAACTCAATACCCTTACTTACTATTCTGGCTTTGCAATATCACCTGTTTAATTGATTGCAAAGGTCTGCTGTGTATCATAAAATCCGTCCTGATACATAACATAGATTTCATAATTATCTGCATTCATTCCCTGAAGCGGCACCGGAATATTTTCATAGAAATCCAGAAATGTTTCCATATGCAGACGAACCTCTGTTGTATCATAAACATAGGTATTCTTCTCCCCTTTGAAAATGATCTGGGAAATCTGATGATCATAGGTTCCTATATAGAGCACTTTTCCAGTGATGTTATATGTCAGGGTATCTGCCGGAAGCACCTGTTCCGGTTTCTTGTTCCACAGCCATTTCCAGGTCTTCACCGGCTGCCACAATTCTCCTTTGATATAATTTTCATCCAGCTCCATAGGACTTGCAAGATCGTTGTAATCAATCCGCATTTCCTCTGCACGGTAAAAGGTTTTCTTAAGACAGTACTGATTCAGAACTTTCTCTGTATCGTAGTCAAACTCGTAGGTCATTCCCTTCCAGCCGTTTTCTGCATTTGCCACATGACCGCACATTCCGAAGAAATGATTGCTGTCAGCCTCATAAATCGCTGCGGATGTGATCTTGGACCATACCGTAGGAATCTTCTTAATCTGCTTCACAGTACCTTCTGCTTCATTTACAGAATATACCAGCAGGTAGGATTCCTCTGTCTTGTCATAATAGTCGATATCTTTCTTCCTTCTCCACAGGAAATGGTTATCAAACATGGTGATTTCTATAGTCTGGTCATCGCCATCCAGATCTGTATCGATCTGATATGCTGTATGCTGCTGGAACTGATAAATGAAATCACCATCTGCTTTCAGCACATATTTTTCATAGTCTGTGCCTTCCCAGAATCTTGGATCGCAAAGAATCCACTGGATTTCCTTGGTTGTCCAGTTTACCTTGATCACAGATTCCAGATTGCGGACACTGAGCAGAATAGTATCTGTCTCCGGCTGATAGGAAACCGTATTAATATGAGCCCAGTCAACCAGATTCTCGTATTTGCATTTAATAATATCTTGAAGTTTCAGTTCATTTACCACCGCACCTGTCTGCCGGTCGATTTCCTCAACTTTATCTTCACAATGGCTCTGCATGGAGCTTGTAAGCACCAGAAGATTTCCGCCTGGCTCCTTCTCAATTACCTCATGATGACTTCCCCCGGAAAGATAATACATGTTGTAAGCTCTTCCCAGATAATCCAGCTCATAAAGATTGGTAGACTGAGGCTTCTCCAGGTTCGGAACATATCCGGCAGTATCCTGCCAGATCATTCTGCAGTTGGAAAGCATGTAAAGGCCATAATTTCCAGTCTCTTTGTTCATATACCAGCGAATATCTCCCATGCAGTCATATGCAAAAGGAAGATGAGTGCGCTGTCCGTAAACCATGGTCAGATCATATGCAGATTCTCCACTGGTCTCCACAGGTTCGATCACATCCGTAAGAGACTCTGGCAAAGCTTCTGTTGTAATGGTGATCTCCTGGGAATCCTTCACTCTGCCGGAATCATCCAGAAGTTCCAGTACTACTGTATTATCCTCTCCCGGATAAAGACCAATAATGGGCACTCTGTGTGAACTGGTCGAATCTATCTCTCCGCTGATGTCTGCTGCTGCAGTTTTTCCTTTCACAGTAAAGCGCACTCCATACTCTTCTTCTGTGTCAAAAAGTACTACTGCAGTTAATGGGGAAATCTGATATGGATTGAGAATAACCATGGGATCATCCCATGTATATCCATTTTCCTGCTCTGCCTGCAGCTGTTGGTCAATCTCATAGGAGGTTGCCACCAATGTTTTCGTCTGAGGGATTTCTGTCTGGATATCATTCGCGGAATCATCGTTTTCCTGAATGGAAATCGTGTCATCCACATCCATGGTAACATTCAGCTTTTGACCGTAATAGCCATATTTTTTCTTCCGTTTTTCTTTTACAGAATAGGGAATTTCCTGATTAGTAAGTTTCATGTAAGTATTATAAATTCCCCGCCGCTTTTTCCAGCAAAGGCCTGCAAACAATGCAAGCAGCACCAGAAACAGAAGCAGAATGGTGATTTTTTTCTTTTTGCTCCATTTTTTCATACTGTAAGCTCCTCAAATTTTTGTCGTTATGTCCGTACAGGCTGCAAAGCCTGTAACGTCAAAATGGGTTCAAGGCTCTTGAACCCATTTTGACAAATTATATACTTATGCCTGACTGTACATATATCCCGTATTATAAAGAACACCGTCCAGTTCCAGGTAAATATCCCATTCCTGACCTTCCAGCCCGTCAACTGCCGTCCAGCCCTTAACTGTAACATTTGTTCCGTCATCTCCTTCAGAAGGAGTCTGTGTCAGCAGATAAGCTCTCTGGGACTCACCGCTTATCAGGATCATCTTTCCAGCCAGCAGATCTGCTGCTGCGGTCTGGGTCTGGAAGCTTCCGTTCACACTGATCTTGCTTCCATCCAGCAGGAAATTCCAGCCATCTGGCAAAGCCTCTGTAGTACTCACATCAATGCTGCTTTCCTCATAACTTGTCTCTCCAAGAGAACCAAGCACCTCCGGAACTGCGGATGGATCATATTTTCCTTCTGTATAAAGGGGCATGCGGAAAGAACGATAGGTCAGCGCATTATAAGTGTCACCGGAGATCGTCAGTTCAAAGCTCAGCTCTCCATTATCTACCTGATCGATATGTGTGGTCTTGGTCAGTCCCTGTACAAACATATCTTTCGGATAATAATCACTGCGGTTTTCTTCATCGCTATGCAGGTGGGAGCCAGCTGTGATCCACAGATGATCCTGTGTTCCATCCAGGGAAACCACACCGGAAATCCAGTCCGAATACCAGTCGGCGCCTCGCTCTTTACCATACTCAGTTACCTGGGAAACGGTCATGTTCTCTGTATCAATCTGATAAACAACCGCACGGGAATATACGTTATCACCACTTACACGGTTATCGCCATCCACACGTTTTACCTTGGCAGTACCATTGTCAAAAAGAGCAATATCTCCATTATCCAGAATGGAAACATTATGCTGTGCATAGAACCATTCGAAATCTTCTCCCTCCGGAGTAAAGAAGTAAGACTGATCCACACCATCCCAGCCTGTAGGATCTCCAAGGATCCATGCCAGGGATTTGTCCTCTTTATTTACTGCTACAATGGCATCTTTGTGTCTTGCAGAAAGAAGAACCAGATCATTCTCTGCATCATAGGCAAGACCATTATTATGGAACCAGTCAGCTTCCTCACTTCCGTCTGAATCCATAGAAGCAGACTGTCCATCTTCCTGGCTGATGAGATCTTTCATGTCAAGCTCCCATACAACAGCACCGGTCTCACGGTCAATTTCTACCACGTAGTCCTCAACTGTGCTTAAGTCCGGGCTGTCAGAAGCCACCAGGAGATTGCCATCCGGAAGCTCCACGAAATCGTGATGCTGGCCACCAGGAATCATGTATTCGCGGTAAATTTTTCCCAGAAGGTCGACTTCGATCATTCCTTCTTTATAATAGCTGCTCTTCAGCACATAGGATGCAGGCATGAGAAGATGCCCGTTCTCCAGCTGGTGAACTCCGAGAGTTCCGCCAATATTGGTAAAGAATCTGATATCTCCGGCCGCATCTACTCCATACAGGGTTCCCATAGTGGAGCAGACAAAAGTCAGGTTCGAATAATCGTAACTTGCCTCACTTTTCATCTCTGTCTGGATTGTACCGTAATCAACACCTATATCTTCTGTGGTTACTTCAAAGGTAGCAGAAGTCCCATCATCCAGAGTGATTACAACCTCTGTGGTATCATTGTTGTAAAGACCATAAATCGGGACGATATGCTCCGTTGCCTCCTCAAAAGTCCCCGTCACATCGTTCTCTGCGGATTTCCCTTTCACAGTAACAGCTCCGCCGCAGGCTTTCTCTGTGGAAAAAACGGCAACTGCACTTAAAGGGGACATTCCATATGGATTGACTACAATCAGGGCCTCATCAAGACTGTAGCCGTTTGACGCCTCTTGAAGGAGCGCTTCGTCAACAGCAGTCTGCTGTGCAAACCGGTCTGTTACTTCCAGGGCTGTCGCCTGGGACTGGGTATCTGCTGTTTCTGCTGCCTCGGAATCTGCATTCTCTGCACCCTCGGCAGTTTCTGTTTCCGTCTCATCTGTTTCTGTCTCTGCTGTAGTTTCTTCCTCTGCTGTAATTTCTGTTTCTGCTGCAACTGTAGTAATAGAACCCACTGTCATTGTCATCATTACAAGTATTGCAGCCAGTTCCCGATATCTTTTATTCTTCATGCCAGCCTCCTGTACAATTTTATGATTTCTCAAACACGATCTAATACAAAATCCGCATTTTCATACCACCGTCATGGCAGCTGACGGATTGTCTGCATTTTTATCACCCTTATAATGCGCAGTGATATTCCTCTGCCTCAAATGGATAGCTAAGCTCCAGACCTTCTGCATTCTCGTCAATCTCAAATGCGATCCAGCCCTCGTTGGAACCGAAATTCAAAGTGGTTCCTGCCATACGTGTCATACCAAGCTCTGAAATGAATTCATCATCCATTCTGCTATATTCATTTCCTTCACTGTCAGTCAGCTTCAGATTCGCCCAGTCCAAAGTCTCCTTGCTGCCGTCTTTCTCGATCTTCAGCTTAATCATACAGAAAGTCTTGCCTGCGTCAGCTTCTTTCTTGTAGTCGCTTGTCTCCACACCTGTATAGCCAAGTTCTACGCTTACATTCTCAAGAGAGGAATTGATCTCCACATCTTCTACTGTAATATTCCATCCTGCTGCAGAAACAACCTCGCCGTATGCATCACTGTTTGCAGTCTGGGCTGCTGTACCAGCAGAACTTCCTGCTGCTTCTGTCTCCTTGCTGTCGGCCACCTCTGCACTGTCTGCTTCTGTTGAATCACTACTTGCAGAATCCTCACCTGTACTCTCTGCTTCTGCAGCTGTGTCATCTGCCTCTGCACTGTCTTCTTCAGCGGAATCAGTACTTGCAGAATCTTCACTTGTATCTTCTGCTTCCGTGCTGTCAGGCTCTTCCTTGGCATCAGCATTGTCTGCGGCAGCTTCTGTCTTGGTATTCTCTTCCGTCTTTGTATCATTTGTGCCACCACAACCAGCCATTAAACCAGCCACCAGAACGGCTCCCATTACCTGTAATAAAACTTTTTTCTTCATTTTTTTACTCCCTTTATTTTTCTGGTATAACTTCATTTACCTGGAGCATGTTTGAAATAAATATTCTGCCAAATGTGCCGGAATCATTTTTCAAACACGCTCTGGTCGTGTTATCAACTATTATAGCATAGTTCCGCAATAAAACAGAAACACTTTCTTAATATTGCCTGTAAAAATTTAAAGTTTTACTGTTTCCACCATTCACAGCAACACGCTTCGCAGAATGTTACCAGTGAACAGCAGCATTAAATCACTTAATTTTTATATTTTGTTCCAAATCATAAAATTCGTTCTGATATACAACATAAATCTCATAATCATCCGCTTCCATTCCCTGCAGCGGTACCGGAATGTTCTCATAGAACTGCAGGTAAGATTTCGTATGAAGACGGATGTCTGTAGTGTCATACACATAAGTATTTTTCTTTCCATGAAAAATAATCTGGGAAATCTGGTGATCATAAGCGCCTGCATAAAGCACCTGTCCGGTAAGATGCAATGTAATCTCGCCGTCATCCAGTACCTGTTCCGGCTTCTTCTGCCAGAAGAACCAGGTCGCTTTTACAGGCTGATATAATTCTCCCATAATATAGTTGTCTTTTATTTCCATGACTGCTGCCAGATCATTCCAGTCAATTTTCATCTCTGATGCGCGATAATAATAGCTTTTGATGCTGAACTGATTGATCAGCTCTTCTGTATCATAGTCAAACTCATAGTTCATTCCTCTTCGTTTATCTTCAGAATCCTTCACATGACCGCACATACCGAAAATATGATTACTGTCAGCATCATAAATAGCAGAAGAAGTAATGGTAGACCATACAGTAGGAATCTTTTTAATCTGCTTTACTGTCTTTTCTGCTTCATTTACAGCATAAACCAACAGATAAGATTCTTTTTCACCATCAAAGTATTGCAATACATCGGACTTTCGTACTTTTACATAATGATTATCAAACATACTGACTTCTATTGTCTGGTCATCTCCATCCAGATCTGTTTCCATCTGGTAGGCAGTATGCTGCTGGAACTGATAAACAAAATCTCCTTCCGGCTGAAGCACATATTTCTCATATTCTGTGCCTTCCCAGAATCTCGGATCGCAGAGTATCCACTGGATTTCCTTTGTCGTCCAGTTCAATTTGACTACAGATTCCAGATTTCGCGGACTGATCACAATGGTATCTGTCTCCGGCTGATAAGACACGGTGTTTAAATGAGTCCAGTCAACCCGGTCCTCATATTTCCCTCCAAAAATATCTTCCATTATCAGTTCATTTACAACTTCTCCGGTCTGTCTGTCAATTTCCTGGATTTTGTCCTCAATGTGTCCTTCCAGAGAACTGGTCAGGACAAGAAGATTTCCGTCAGGCTCTTTTTCGATCACTTCATGGTGGTTTCCACCCGCCACATAGTACATGGTGTAGGCGCGTCCCAGATAATCCATCTCATAGAGATTGGTTGTCTGCGGTTTGGCCTGGGATGGCATAAAAGCTTCATTGGAGGCAACTATCATCCTGCTATTTGACAGCATATAAATTCCAGAAGTAAATTCTCCGCTCATGTACCAACGGATATCTCCCATACAGTCATAAGCAAATGGGAAGGTTGTCCGCTGTCCATATACCATAGTCAGTTCAAATGCAGATTCACCGCTTGTTTTCACCGGTTTCACAGCATCATCCAGTTTATCCGGAAGTTCATCCGTTGTAATAGTGATTTCCTGGGAATCTGTAACCTTGCCTGATTTATCCAGAAGCTCCAGAACAACTGTATTTTCCATTGCCGGGTAAAGACCGATCACCGGGATTCTGTGTGAAACAGCAGCTTCCACTTCTCCACTGATATCTGCGGCTTCCGTTTTTCCCTTGACCGTAAAACGCACCGCACACTCTTCTTTTGTGTCGAAAATAATCACCGCTGTCAATGGAGAAACCTGATAAGGATTCTGGATCACCATAGGCTCCTCCCAGCTGTATCCATTCTCCAGCTCAGCCTGCAGCTGCTGGTCGATTTCATAAGAGGATGCTATACGTGTGGTTTCTTTTGGAATGTCTGTTTCGATCTCATTTGCAGAACCGTCATTTTCAGTTATGTAAACCGGATTTTCCAGATCCATGGAAGCATTCAATTCCTGGTCATAATATCCATATTTTTTCCTTCTTTTTTCCTGAACAGAATACGGAATCTCCTGACCAGTAAGCTTCATATATGTATTATAGATTCCACGGCGTTTTTTCCAGCATAGAGCGGCAAACAGCACAGCTAAAATTAAAAATATAATAAATACTGCAATTTTTGTTTTTTTATTCCACTTTCTCATTTTCCCAAATCCCTGATTTCCGGAAGCTGAAGCCAGAACAGCACTCCGTTCTCCATATTTTTAGCTCCGCAGCTTCCTTTATGTTTATCCACGATCTTTCGGACCACAAAAAGTCCAAGACCAATGTTACGTACTTCATTCTCAGATGTGACTGGTTTCTTCTTCTGGGAAGTTGTGTAAAAGCTGTCCCAGATATGCTCCATCTGCTCTTCTTTAATCTGCTCTCCATCGTTGTAGACTTCCATGCGTATCTGCTTTTTCTCTTTCTTCAGAGTAATCCGGATCCGCTTTCCCTGCTCTGTATGCTGAAACGCATTCATCAGATAATTGTTTACTGCTCTTTCCAGATACATGCGGTTTCCGTATGCGAAACAGTTCTTTTCGATTTCCTGTTCCACTTTGATCTCGTTTTTGCGGAACATAGCATCATATCGAAGAAGCAGATATTCTATCATTTCTGATACATTTACACGGCTCATTTCCATGGAACTCATCTGATTGTCCAACATGGAAAAATCAAGGAGTTCTCCTACCATTCTGGACATTTTGTCCAGCTCCTCGTGAATGGAAGAATAATAGTAGGAACGATCAATCTTATCTCCTGCGATTTCCAGCATTTCCACCTGGCTGGACACTACTGCAAGAGGTGTTTTTAATTCATGGGAAATATTCGCCACAAATTCTCTCTGGCTTTCCAGAAGCTGATAGTCAGACTGCTTTGCTTTTTTCTCGGTACTTGCTTTACTCATTTTTTCCAGGAAATAGCTTAATCCCACCATCAGAAGCAAAACAACCGCCAGATATAATCTGGTTCCCTCAATCACTTCCAGAACTGACTGAACATCTTTCCGCAGGTATACATAGAATGTATGTCCATCCTGTATAATCTTCCCACGAAACATCAGAATATGCCGGGATTCCATGCGACGCTGTTCCAGGGTTCCTTCTTCTGTGTACTGGGCAATTTTGTTTTCTATGTACTTACGGGACTGCATAGTTTTCAGAGATGATCTGGACGTATAAATCTGCTCATAATTTTCATTCGCAATTACAGTCTCAAATTTTTCTTTCTGATAATCACCAAGTGTTTCTTCGTCGTCCTCGCTAAGTTCCTCAAGATCCATGTCATGGATATCTTCATACAGCTGACGCATGATTCTGGCCTTTGATGAAGTATATATGGGATAACAGCACACACTATACAGAATGACTGCCAGTGCAAAAGCAATAATCTGAATCCACAGTGCTTTCCCATTTCTCCAGAAATCTTTTTTAATTTTCATGGATGTCCTCCCCGAAGATGTAGCCCACGCCGTAAACAGTCCGGATATAATTGCAGCCTTCTCCAAGTTTTTTCCGCAGCTGCTTCACCAGAGTATCAATGGTCCGCACATCACCTGCATAATCGTATTCCCACACCGCATTCAGTATGGTATCTCTGGGCAGAACAATTCCCGGATGCTCCATGAAATAAACTATCAGATCAAATTCTTTCCTGGTGGTGGGGATATGCTGCTCTTTGTAAAATAAAAGCTGTGCATTCACATCTGCCTGCAGATCGTTGTATTCCACCATAGTCCGCAGCTTCCCGGCACGCTTCAGCACCGCCTCAATGTGCATTTTCACAAGAGCCAGAGTAAAGGGCTTGGTGATATAATCGTCTGCACCTTTCTCAAATCCGCTCATCTGGTCTGCCACGGCCGACCTTGCAGACAAAATAATAACCGGAACCTCCGATATTTTCCTGATTTCTTTCAATACGGTATATCCGGAAATATCCGGCAGCATAAGATCCAGAAGGATCAGATCCACCTTCTGCTTATTCTGGCAAAAATATTCCAGGGCTTTGTTCCCGGTCAGTGCTGTCTCTACTTCATAGTTCTGAATCCTCAGAAAGTCAGAAATCGTCTGTGCTAATTTCGGTTCATCCTCTACAACAAGAATCTCTATTTTTTTCACGGCTCTTTCCTCTCTCTTAAAGCCTGTCGCTAGAACGTGTTTGAAAAAGGCTTTCTGTATTTCAAACAGGCTTCAATGCTCTGTAAATCGTTGCGGTTTCCTATCAGACAGAAGCCACAATTTACTTTAATATAGTATCATGTGATTTTGATGGAAATATGAGAAAATAAGTTTTCTTTTGACGCAGAAAAATAAAAATGCCACAAAATCACCACTTTCCGTGACTTTGCGGCATTTTTTTTAGCAACCACTTCCAAATTCTATTTTCTCATGGCTCCCTAAAGGACCTCTATCTGGCAGGCTTTCATCGCTTCCAGCGCCCGCTCATGACTCTCCGGTGTCACTCCGGCGCAGCAAAGAGAGTCTACCATGATCGGTACCTCCGGCAAAAATGCTTTCAGCAGCATAGCATTGGAAATCACACAGATATCTGTGCAAAGCCCTACCAGTGTAATGCTGTCAATGGTCTCTGATTTATTAAATTCTTTCAGGACTTTTCCCAGAGTTTCGCTGCCAAAGGTCGGCTTGTCAATGGGTCCGGACTCCAGGAGCTCTGCGATCTCCTCCCGGATCTCCCAGCCATAGGTGCCGCGGATGCAATGCTCTACAGGAAGCATTCTGCCTTCTTGGGTCTGCAGATAATCCCCGCCGTGAGTATCCCTGGTCGCCAGCACAAGACCATTGAAATTCTTCACTCTGTCCACCACATTAGGCACAATCGCTTCCGCCTCCGGTGTGCCAAGCGCTCCGTCAATAAAATCATTCTGCATATCGATCACAACTAAAATATCCATATTTTCCCCCGTACTTCACATGTTTTTTGACAGAATTTTTCTCAATTCATCCCAAACACCACATATTTTTGTAAAACTTATTTAAATTAACTATACCACTTTTTGGAATTTCGTATACCGAAACGGTCAGATTTCTGAAAGATTTTAAAAATTTTTCCAACCATTATGAATAATAATGTTTTGATGAATCTTTTCATATATAGTATAATACAATTAATAACCACAAAAATTAACACCACTCACATACAAGGAGAATTACCATGACCAAGGAGAAATCCCCTGCCCGCCAGGGACCAAGATACATTTTCTATTTTCTGATGCTCGCCATTCTTGGATGGTTCATTTTCATGCAGTTTTTCGGTGCGGATGAAAGAACTGTCAGCGGAAACTCTCCGTCCCTCCTCTATCCCGGAACCTTTACCTGGGAAAAATCTGACGGCACCACTGAAGAAATCACAGTTCCCGGTTCCTATGATGTTCCCGCAGGCGAAACCATGGTCATCACATCTACCCTTCCGGCAGATTTTGATGCCTCATCTATAGCGATTCGTTCCTCCTTGCAGGACATAAACATCTACATAGACGGCACCTTAAGAGAGCAGTACAGCACCAGTAAAACCCGTCTGATTGGGAAAAATTCCGCCAGCCGTTTCATTTTCTGCTCCACCTCCCATGAAGATGCCGGAAAGGAGCTCCGCATTGAACTGACCACCTACACCTCCAACTATTCCGGTGTTGTGAACCAGATTTTCTGCGGAGATAAAGTGGTGCTAGAATATAAATAGTACAAGCCAAAATGAGAAATTCCAAATAC
>OLVZ01002781.1_pt1 | contig 12315 bp, 7 predicted proteins | sample 1673341 | NCBI WGS metagenome assembly OLVZ01 (sample SAMEA3178944, study PRJEB25190) | human gut metagenome | biome: human gut; feature: human-associated habitat; material: faeces | place: Austria | collected 2013 | reverse complement strand
CAGGCGCTGACGCGCCAGCTCCCCCAAAGGGGGAGCCCTTGGCAAAACCGGTAAGTTTTCCGCACTGCCAAGGCCTCTCCCTTTGGGAGAGGTGGATTTGCGAAGCAAAGACGGAGAGGGCGAGCCACGTTAATTTTAAGGAGAATTACAAACTATGAGAATGCGTTTCAAACCCTACGCCCACGATGAGCTGATGGCCGCCGATTTCCACGTCCACGAGCCCCTGATCTGGGGCGGCAAGTGGCACGCACAGTATGCCCGCCCGGAGCAGCCCTTTGTGCTGGAACTGGGCTGCGGCAAGGGCGGCTTTATCTCCCAGCTGGCCTGCGCCCACCCGGAGAATAACTATCTGGGCATCGACATCACCGACAAGGTGCTGATCCTTGCCAAGCGCAAGATCGAGGCCGCTTACACCGAGGCAGGCCGCCCCATCGACAACGTGAAGATCATGAGCACCGACATCGAGCGCATCAAGGGCGTGCTCACCGCCCAGGATACCGTCAGCCGCATCTATATCAACTTCTGCAACCCGTGGAGCAAGAACGCTTCCTCCAACAAGCACCGGCTCACCTATCCCCGCCAGCTCATCCAGTACCGCGAATTCCTGAAGGACGGCGGCGAGATCTACTTCAAGACCGATGACGACGACCTGTTCCGCGACAGCCTGGAGTATTTCCCCGCTTCCGGCTACGAGATCACCTGGAAGACCTTTGACCTGCACGAGAACGAGCCGGAGTGGAACATCCGCACCGAGCACGAGGGGATGTTCACCGAGATGGGCATCAAGATCAAAGCCCTGATTGCCAGAAAGCTGCCCGGCGATGCCGCCGTGACCTGGATCGAACCCAAGGTCCTGAAAAAGAGGAAGGCTGCGGAGGAAGCCGCTGCCGCCGCAAAGGAGGAGTAAGATGTCCTTTTTTGTCAACACCATGGTCTGCGGCTTTTCGCTGTATCAGATCCTGGCGTTTTTCCTGATCTACTCCTGCCTGGGCTGGTGCCTGGAGGTCATCTATGCCGCCGTTTCCACCGGCCAGCTGGTGAACCGCGGCTTTCTGAACGGCCCGGTCTGCCCCATCTACGGCTTTGGCATGATCATCGTGCTGTTCACCCTTTCGCCGCTGGCAGACAACCTGCTGCTGCTCTATCTCGGCGGCGTGATCCTGCCCAGCGTGCTGGAGCTGGTGGGCGGCTGGGCGCTCTACAAGCTCTACCATACCCGGTGGTGGGATTACAGCGACTTCCCCTTCAACATCGGCGGATATATCTGCCTGGAGTTCTCCCTTTTGTGGGGCGTGGGCACCGTTGTGGTGATGAAGGCCGTTCACCCCGTGATCGCGGGCTTTGTGGAGATGGTCCCCCAGATGGTGGGCTTTGTCCTCATGTGCGTCCTGTACGCCTGCTACGCCGCCGACGTGGTGGTGACCGCCTTTGCGGCCTCTGACCTGGCCCGTGAGCTGGATGCTCTGGAAAAGGTGGCCGACAGTATGCACGCCGTGTCCGATGCCATGACCGAGCTGCTGGGCACCACCGCCATGGACGTGGACCAGAAGATGGACGAGAGCCGCCTGCAGCTCAAGCTGGCGGCTGCCGAGGCCCGGGACAATGCCGCCAAACTGAGCCCCCGGGATGCCGCTGCCGCCCTGCGCGCCAAGGCCGACGAGGCCATGGAGGCCGCCCGCAAGTCCTCGCAGGAGGCCCGGCTCAATGCCTCTGAGGCCGCCACTGCCGTCAAGCTGGCTGCCAAGGGCACCGCAGAGCGCACGGCAGAGCTGCTCCGTCTGGAACAGCTGGCCGAGGAGCTGCAGGCCCGCAGCGAGGAGATGCGCGCCCGCACCCGGAGCTCCAAGTACTTTGGCAAGGGCCGTATGCTCCGCGCTTACCCCAAGCTGCGCCACGGCGAAAAGCACCGCTCTCTGGACGAGCTGCGGGAGCGCCTGAAGTACGAGCGCAAACACTGACCCTGACCGTTGCAGCAACCCCAAATGCCCCTGACCGGCTTCTTTCGGTCAGGGGCATTTTTCTTGCACTGCATTCTCCATAAAATCAGGCAGATCTTGTGCTGCCGCAGGATTTTGTTTTCTTTATGTTTTTCACATTGTACACTTCTTTTGTATACTTCTCCAAACTTTCTTTCGTCATATTGACAAAAAAAAAAAGAAAAGCGTATCTTGTTCTGTGCAAAATGCCATTTCCGCTAAAACTGAAGAATCGGCAAACCAGTCGAAAGGCTGCGACGCAAAGCTACAGGGCCTGTAACATGGCAGCCAGCTGCACGTTATTCTCTCCGGGTAAGGTAATACGAAACCTTGCACCTCCTTGTGAAGATGCGTCGGCTTCCCTTCAGGAGAGCGAGCGCGCAGCGGGTCTACAAGGGTTCAGAGTGTCGTACCAGCCGTTTGGCCGGTGCGGCGCTCTTTTGTTTTGGTTGAAATAGAGAGAGTTTTTGGAAAAATCATTGAAAAGGAGTAAAAAATTATGAGACCCAAGCGTTTGATCAGCTTATTGGTTGCGGTCTGCATGATGATCACCATGCTGCCCCTGTCGGCAGTCACAGCATTTGCGGCAGACACGTCAACTGTACATGAAGCCAACGATGGCGATGGCATTTACAAGTATGCCTATAAGGAAAATGAAGACGGTACTGCAACCATCACGGATTTTCTTGGCCCTGTTGATTCAACAAAAACCCCTGACCCCTATACCATTACCGTGCCTACGAAACTGGATGGACGCAAAGTGACCGGTTTGGGAGAATCTTCATTCTCTGGCACCTATTCACCTGATCATCCGAAAGATTACATTCTGCTCTCATTCTGTAACCAGATTCAATCCGTCACAATTCCAGAAAGCGTCACTTCCATCGGTAAGTCTGCCTTTGAACATTGCTCCAACTTGGACTCTCTTACCATCAACGGTGTTGCCACTTCGATGATAGGAGCCTATGCCTTTGCAAGCTGTACTTCTCTTACATCACTTTCGTTAGTTGGCAGCTTTCAAACGATCGGCGATTCCGCCTTTGTAAACTGTGGCATGACATCTCTTACCATTGATGCCACTATCACATCGATTGAAAAATACGCCTTTTCAAGCCGCTTTCTTACATCGCTTTCATTAACGGGCAACGTTCAGAAAATCGGCGATTACGCCTTTGCAAACTGTACTTCTCTTACATCGCTTTCATTAACGGGCAACGTTCAGAAAATCGGCGATCACGCCTTTGATTCTTGCTCTTCTCTGAATACCGTCACTTTTCCCAAAAGTCCGACTTCCATCGGATCGTATGCTTTTGATTCCTGCACCAGCCTGAATTCGATTGAAATTCCCGGAACGGTCACTGAGATCGGTGATTGCGCATTCTACCACTGCAGTGGGCTTACCTCCGTCAAAATTGACGAAGGTGTGCAGTCAACCGGAGCTGATATGTTTAATGATTGCGGTCAACTGACTACTGTGACGTTCCCTGAAAGCCTGACAACCATTGCCGATGGTTCCTTTGCGTCTTGCTCCAACTTGAATCATGTTAAGATCCCCGCCCGTGTCACTTGCATTGGGGATAGTGCGTTTTCCAATTGCACCTCACTTTCAGAGATCACCCTGCAAGATGGAGTGAAAACCATCGGTGCGAATGCTTTTTTTTCCTGCCAAGCGCTCACCTCGATCACTCTGCCGGACAGTGTGACAGACATTGGCAAGAACGCTTTTTGGTATTGCTCACAACTCGAGTCCATCACCATCCCGGAAAACGTAAAAACCATTAAACCTGATACCTTTTACTGGTGCTTTAGTTTGAAAGACATTACGCTTCCTGCCGGGTTGACCTCGTTCCAGGATGAGCTGACCAGTTGTCCTGCTGGGCGTTTCTACGCTACCGATTACAAAAAGGACGAAAATGACAAACCCATTTATGGCGAGGATGGAGAGCCTATCTATATTTACACTCCCAATGGTGCCATCTACTACAACAGCGACAAGACCGACGCAGATGCTCTGCTTGCAGACAATGATGCCAATGATAACATTGGTGCCAATGATAAACTGAGAAAACGCAATTTTCTTTACCTCTGCAAGGTGACCTTTGATGCCAATGGCGGCGACCCGACCGACTACCCTGAGATGTCGGTTTATAAGACCAAAAAAATCAATGCAAACGATCTGGCTGCCATCCCTAATCCCACCCGTACGGGTTACAAGTTCACCGGCTGGTACACCGACACCGACGGTAACCAGCGCTTTAATGCGGACGAAACCGCAATTACGGAGGACATCACCCTCCATGCCGGTTGGGAGTTTGACCCCAATGCTCCGGGCTGCCACCCGCTGACCGTGACCGGCGGCACTGTTACTGTGAAATACGACGGCAGCGATGTGACCAGCAAGCTGAACAGCCGCACTGACGCAACCACCGGCCAAAAGACCTACTATGTACCGCAAGGCGCAGAAGTGACCGTGAAGCTGGACAAGAACACAGTGCCCAATGGCAAAGTGTTTGACGGTTGGTCTACCACCGGCAATCTCTCCCTGCCCACAGGTCAGGACTACAAGGCAGAAAGCATCACTTTCCCCATGAGCAGTGATGCGAATGTGTCTGCAAAGTACCGTGATGCCGCCACTGACCACACCCCCGCTACCGCAGTCTGCCACCCGCTGACCGTGACCGGCGGCATTGTTACCGTGAAAAACGGTGACAAGGATGTGACCGATACCCTGACCGTCACCACTGACGAGACCACCGGCAAAAAGACCTACTCTGTACCGGACGGCGCAACAGTGACTGTAACGCTGGACAAGACCCTGATCCCTGAGGGCATGGTGTTTGACATCTGGTCTACCGGCAAGTTCTCCCTGCCGCTGGGTCAGGACTACAAGGCTGAGAGCATCACCTTTACCATGAGCACCATGAGCAGTGATGTGGATATTGCCGCACAGTACCGCGATGCCACCATTGAAGATGATGGGCCCAATGTGCTGGGCACTGCCGCGATCATTGGTACTGCTGCTGTGGGCACCGCAGTGCTGGGCTATCAGGCCTATTCTCTGGGCGCTGAATTTGCAGGCAAGCTGATGGCTCTGCCCTACTTCCCCAGCAACCGCAGCGCCCTTGCCATGATGCTGTGGGAGGATGCAGGCAAACCCATGCCCGAATCCGAACTGCTCTACCCCGATGTAGGGCAGGAAGAGCGGGATATGGACCTGCAGCACGCCGCCCGCTGGGCCATGGAAAACGAGCTTATCCCTGACCTGAACGATGAGGGCACGGCTCCGGAAGAGATGAAGTTCTTCCCGGCCAATCCCGTAAGCAAGCTTGATGTGCTGAATGCATGGCAGAAGGCACAGGAGCTCAAGAACAACTAACGCCATCCCCGAATATTCCCAAATATACGTAGAAGCGCCTCATCCTTCACCGGATGGGGCGCTTCTGCGTTGTAATGATGAGGAACAGTTCAAGGCCGGTAAGCACTAACCCTTAGCAAGCAGGAAGCCCCCTTGGTATTCGCAGTACCGAGGGGGCTTCTTGTTGCTTTGGTGGAACCATGGAATGGTTCCGTAGTCTCATCTACAACTTTAGTATATGCACTCCTGCGCAAAAAGTCAAGAGGGCCGCCACAGATTTTGTTTCGCTCCTGCGCCTGTTTCAGCTTATCACGCCCACAGATCCTCGGGGTACAGGCCCTCCTGGGTTTTCTGGGCGATGGCGGCCACCACGGTGGGCTTATCCTCGCGGTAGGTCACACCGTACCACTTATCGGTGCTCTTGAGCACGGTGACTGCCGCCTTGCCCTCATCGATGAGCTCGCTGGCCACAGTGGGCAGGAAATACTCGCATTTGAGGGGGTTCTTGGGCAGATTCTCACGCAGCCAGCCTGCAAAGCGGCGGTCGGCCTCGCCCAGGAAGCTCTTGCCGAAGCCCCACAGGTTCATGCTGACAGGTGCTTCCACCGGCAGGTCATCCGTGCCCTCACCGGTGAGGGAGGTGCAGCGGATGCCGCCCTCACAGGTCTCAATGCCGGTGCGCTCGGTCACGCTGTGCAGGGTGCCGTCCGGGTTCACCACGCAGACACCGCGGGAGACGGTGCCGTTCTCAGAGACGGTATTTTTGAGCAGGTAGCTCACCATGCAGTAATCGTAAACTGCGCTGTCCTGATGGGTGGACAGATACTCATAGATGACCTTGAAGGCCTCGGGGCCGTAGTAATCGTCCGCGTTGATGACGGCGAAGGGACCATCAATGAGGTCTTTTGCGGCCAGCACGGCGTGGCAGGTGCCCCAGGGCTTGACACGACCCTCGGGGATGGTGAAGCCTGCGGGCAGCTCATCCAGCTGCTGGAAAGCGTATTTCACGTTCATACCCTGAGAGACGCGGTCACCGATGGCGGCTTTGAAAGCCTCCTCGATCTCATGCTTGATGACAAAGATCACGGTCTCAAAGCCTGCGCGGTGGGCATCGTACAGGGAGTACTCCACAATGGGCTGGCCCTTGGGGCCCACCGGGTCGATCTGCTTCATGCCGCCGTAACGGCTGCCCATGCCGGCAGCCATGACCACCAATACCGGTTTGTTCATTTTTCTTTCCTCCTGCGTCAGTGCGCTGTTCTTTGAGTCTATTATACTCCAAATTTTCCCGGGCAACAAGGGACAGCTTTTCCTTGAATTTTTGCATGGATTCTCACCCGCTGCCGTGATAGAATAGAGGCAATGGAGTTTCCGCAGAAAAGGAGAATGCTTATGTCAACCAAAACTGTCTGGATCACCGGCGCGTCCTCCGGCATCGGGCGGGAGTTTGCCCGCCGCTATGCCCGGCTGGGCTTCCGGCTCATTCTGACCGCCCGCCGCCGCGACCGGCTGGAGACCCTTGCCGCCGAGCTCCGGGCGAAACACGGCACCCTCTGCCGCATCGTACCCGCCGACCTTGCGCAGGATGCGCAGGTCACCGCCCTGTGCGAAGCACTGGCAGACGAACGCATCGACCTGTTCATCAACAACGCGGGCTTTGGTGCCTGCGGTGCCTTTTCCGAGACGGACGCAGGCAAGGAGCTTTCCATGCTGCGGGTAAACGTGCTGGCCATGCACCGGCTGTTCAAGTTCACCCTGCGCAAGATGGAAGCCCAGGGCTTCGGCACCATCCTGAACGTGGCATCCTCGGCGGGCCTGCTGCCGGGCGGGCCCTATATGGCGGGCTACTATGCCTCCAAAGCATACGTTGTCAGCCTGACCCGCGGCGTGGCTGAGGAGCTGCGGGAGCAGCACAGCCCGGTCTATGTCTGTGCCCTCTGCCCCGGCCCCGTGGACACCGAGTTCAACGACCGCGCCGACGTGGTGTTCGCCCTCAAGGGCATCACCCCGGAGCTCTGCGTGGAGGAAGCCATGCGCGGGATGCTCCGCCGCAAGACCATCATTGTGCCCAGCACCCTGATGCGCCTTGCCACCACGGCCCAGAAGCTCGTTCCCACGCCCCTGCTCATGCCCATTCTGGCCCACCAGCAGAAGAAAAAGCTGGGCTGATGGCCGCTTGACAGCGCACCGCCGCTCATGTATCTTAGAGGTATCCGAAAAAGCAGGAGGAAGTCTAATATGGCATGGTTATACCATTTCAATCAGATCGTCACCCACGGCATGGAGGGGTTTCTGGAGACGGCGGTGCCGCTGATCTCCGGGCTGGCTGAGATCATCGGCCTGTTCATCATCGTCACCAGCCTTGTCAAGGCCACCTACCACTATGTGCGGGTCACCTTTTTCCATGGCCAGCACGATTTCCTCCATGAGATGTCCAGCGGCCTGACCACAGCGCTGGAGTTCCTGATGTCGGCGGAGATCGCCAAGACCTTCCTGTTGCAGAATCTGGAATCGGTGGTGCCGCTGGCGGCCACCTTTGCCCTGCGGGCCATGATGAGCCTGATGCTCCACTGGGAGATGGAGGGCGGGCACCGCTCCGGCCGCAAAAAGGAAGAAACGCCCGCCGGTGAGGCCGAGAAAAAAGAATGACTTGTAAAGTTTCCCTCTTTTTTCTCGGTTCTGGGTTGTGTAAAACGTAAAAATCGCGCCCCGGCTCTTGACAGTTTTGCACAAAGGGGCTATACTCGTGCCATCGAAAGCAAAGGCGCTGACGGAAGTGATTCCGCCAGCGCCTTTTGTGTTTTCGCTGGATATTGCTCGGGAGGAATAGAGGGCCTCCTGAACAAGGCTCCCGCGCACATTCGGTGCGGGGAGCGCATTACAAACCGGGGAGGTATTATAATGTTCAGTTCCATAAACACCTGTTGGGTGCTGGTTGCGGCATTCCTGGTCTACTTTATGCAGGCCGGTTTTGCGCTGTGTGAGGCGGGCTTTACCCGCGCCAAAAACACCGGCAACATCCTGATGAAAAACATGATGGACTTCTGCATCGGCACACCGTGCTACTGGGTCATCGGCTTCGGCCTGATGTTCGGCGGCACAAGCGCGCTGATTGGCGGGTTCGATCCGTTCATTCAGGGCGATTACAGCCACCTGGGGCTTGATATCCCGCTGTGGGTGTACATCGTGTTCCAGACCGTGTTCTGTGCCACGGCAGCCACCATCGTGTCCGGCTCCATGGCCGAGCGCACCAACTTCAAGGCTTACTGCGTTTATTCCGCTGCCATTTCGCTGGTGGTCTACCCCATCTGCGGCCACTGGATGTGGGGCGGCGGCTGGCTGCAGAGCATGGGCTTCCATGATTTTGCCGGTTCCGCAGCCGTTCACAATGTGGGCGGCGTGATCGCCCTGCTGGGTGCCGCAATGCTCGGCCCCCGTATCGGCAAGTACGATAAGTACGGCAACCCCCACGCCATTCCCGGCCACAACCTGACCGCCGGTGCGCTGGGCGTGTTCATCCTGTGGTTCTGCTGGTTCGGCTTCAACGGCGGCTCTTCCCTGAGCCTTGCCACCGATGAGGCCATGACCCTGACGGGCCTTGTCTGCTTCAACACCAACCTGGCCGCTGCCGTTGCCACCTGCGTGACCATGATCTTCACCTGGCTGCGCTACGGCAAGCCCGATGTCTCCATGACCCTGAACGGTTCTCTGGCCGGTCTGGTCGCCATCACCGCAGGCTGCGACGCGGTCTCTCCCTTCGGTGCCTTCCTCATCGGCTTCGTGGCCGGTATCATCGTGGTCCTGAGCGTTGAATTCTTTGATAAGATTGCAAAGATCGATGACCCCGTGGGCGCTGTCTCCGTTCACTTTGCAAACGGCGTGTGGGGCACCATTGCCGTGGGCCTGTTCTCCAACGGCGGCGACGGCGTGGGCAAGGGTCTGTTCTACGGCGGCGGCTTTGCACAGCTGGGCACCCAGCTGCTGGGCCTTATCACCGTTGATGTGTACGTTGTGGTCGTGATGTTCATCATCTTCAAGATCATCGACAAAACCATCGGCCTGCGTGTCCCCGCTGAGGTGGAGATCGACGGCCTGGATATCCACGAGCACGGCCTGGCTTCCGCTTACGCCGGTTTCTCCATCTCCGATGCCAACGCCGCTGCCATGGTGCCCAACGAGAACACCGATCTGGGCGAGGATGATGCCTCCAAGGCGAGCGCCGTGCAGATGAACGCTGCCGTGCCTGTGGTCAAGGAGCCTGCCGTCATCCACGATGGCATCTACGACACCGGTATGCACAAAGTGTCCATCATTGCAAAGCTCTCCAAGTTCGATCCGCTCAAGACCGCGCTGAACGATCTGGGCGTGACCGGCATGACCGTGACCCAGGTGATGGGCTGCGGCATCCAGAAGGGCACCACCGAGAAATACCGCGGCGTGCCTGTGGACAGCACCCTGCTGCCCAAGATCAAGGTCGAGGTCATCGTTTCCAAGATCAGCGTGGACGCTGTGGTGGATGCCGCCAAGAAGGCCCTGTACACCGGCCACATCGGCGATGGCAAGATCTTTGTCTACAACGTGACCCGCGTGGTCAAGATCCGCACCGGCGAAGAGGACTTCGCCGCCCTGCAGGATGTGGAGTAGCGCTCCCCACAATTTCAACCGCTGTCCCGCTTTGAAAGCGTGACGATATTTGTTCTCCTTGTTCTCCTTTTCCTTTTTCTGAAATCCATTCAGCAGAACCCCTGCTTCCTCCGCACAAGGAAGCAGGGGTTTGTCGTTGTCATCACGATGTGAGCCCCCCTGCAATGGTTCCGGGTTGACATCCCCGTGCGGGCGTGTTATTTTGAAGTGTAAAATTTTCAGTTTTTTTGTATCAGGAGTTTCTATGAGCAACTTGAATGATTTTAACCGCGAGGCCAAAGCCGCCCTGTGGGTGGCCCTGCAATGGCTGCTGCTGGCCGTGCCCACGGGTCTGGTCTGCGGCGTAGTCGGCACAGCGTTCCACCTGAGCGTGGAGTACGTCACCGAGCTGCGGGCCGCGCAGAGCTGGCTGCTGCTCTGCCTGCCGCTGTCTGGCCTTGCCATCGTGGCACTCTACAAGGTCACAAAGTGCGAAGGCGTGGGCACCAACAACGTCATCCGCGCCGTGCAGAGCGGCGAGCCGGTCAGCCCGCTGCTGGTGCCCGCCATCTTTCTGGGCACGGTGCTCACCCACCTGTGCGGCGGTTCTGCCGGCCGCGAGGGTGCCGCTTTGCAGATGGGCGGCAGCATCGGCTGGAACGTGGGGAAACTGCTCCACCTGAGCGATTACGTCCGCCGCACCGCCACCATCAGCGGGATGGCAGCGTTCTTCTCCGCCCTGTTCGGCACCCCGCTGACCGCCGCCCTCTTCGCCATGATGGTGGAGGACGTGGGGCTGACGTTCACTTCGGCCTTTATGCCCGCGTTCACTTCGGCCCTCATTGCTTACGGCGTATCCCTGTTCTTCGGGATCGCCCCGACCAATTTTGTGCTCAATTCCATCCCGCACCTGACGCTGGAAACCGCGCTTCAGACCGCCCTGCTGGGCATTGCCTGTGCCGCCGTGACCCGGCTGTTCTGCTGGACGCTTCACACCCTGGAACACGGGATCCCCAAACGGATTCCGAATCCCTGGCTCCGGGCTTTTGCGGGCGGTGCAGCCGTGGTAGCGTTCTCGTATCTGTTCGGTGTCGGGCGGTACAACGGGGCCGGAATGGCCGTCATTGCCGATGCCGTGGAGCAGGGAGCCGCGCTGCCCTGGGATTTTCTGTGCAAGATCTTCCTGACCGCCCTGACCCTGGCAGTAGGCTTCAAAGGCGGCGAGGTGGTCCCAAGTTTCTACATCGGGGCGACCTTTGGCTGCATCGCCGGGCCATGGCTGGGCCTGCCCGCCGGGTTTGCCGGTGCCATCGGTCTGGTCTGCGTGTTCTGCGGAGCCACAAACGCCCTGATCCCCTCCATCCTGCTGGGATTCGAGCTGTTTGGCGGGCAGGGGCTGGAGCTTATTGCGCTGGGCTGCGGCGTGTGCTACATGCTCTCGGGCCACCACGGCCTCTACAGCAGCCAGACCTTTGTCACCAACAAGCTGCGGCCGGAGTACGCCTCCCACAAGTGGCGGATCAAGCTGAAGAAAAAAGAAGAATGATTTTTCGCAGATTTTCGCCGCGGAGAGCTTGATTTTTTGCCGCCATCGTGCTACAATCAGCGTAGTTTCATCCTGACCAAAGCGATGATGCGGACAAACCGAAGCTCGTTCCCCATGACGCAGAGAGGGCTGCCCCGGATGCCGGGTGCTGCAAGCAGCCTGCCGTGCATCGGGCTTCTACCACCGCAGAGCGCAGAGGAGAACCTCTGCCGGGTGCGCCCGTTACAGCACAGCGAGTGGCGTGTTTTCAAGGGCACGCAATTCGGGTGGAACCGTGGAACGCGTGAAATCTTCAGGCGCTTCATCCCGTAAATTTGAGCGGGATGGAGCGCTTTTTGTTTTAACTTTCATCAAAAGGAGAACCACTATGAAGATCATCTACAAAGACGGCCATGTGGACGAGTGCCCGCTGGACCAGGAACTGCATGTTATCCGCCACACCGCTGCTCACATCATGGCGCAGGCCATCAAGCGCCTGTACCCCGAGGCTGACTTCGCCTTTGGCCCTGCCACCGAGAACGGCTTCTACTACGATGTCGATCTGGGCGACACCAAGCTCACCGATGACGATCTGGCCAACATCGAAAAAGAGATGCGCAAGATCTGCAAGGAAAATCTGGCCATCAAGCCCTTCATCCTGCCCCGTGACGAGGCTGTGAAGCTGATGGAGGAGCGCCAGGAACACTACAAGATCGAGCACATGGCTGATCTGGCCGACGAGACCGAGTTCAGCTTCTTCCAGCAGGGCGAGTACGTTGACATGTGCATCGGACCCCACCTGACCTACACCAAGGCGCTGAAGGCCTTCAAGATCA